>ENA-OQIE01000583-OQIE01000583.1-human-gut-metagenome-genome-assembly--contig:-NODE-583-length-23000-cov-6.745409_pt1 | contig 23000 bp, 26 predicted proteins | sample MGYA00242569_ERZ504731 | MGnify/ENA primary metagenome ERZ504731 (study PRJEB26092, sample SAMD00036208) | human gut metagenome | host: Homo sapiens | study: EMG produced TPA metagenomics assembly of...
CACGACCTGCGCGTCATCACCGGCATGGCCCAGGATGCCCTCAACCTCGGGGTGGCCCGGCTCGCCCACGACGATCACGCGGTAGCCCTCGCGTACCAGGCGCTCCGCCGCCACGTGGACTTTTTTCACGTAGGGGCAGGTGGCATCGACCACGTCGAGACCGCGCTCGCGAGCGGCCTCGATCACCTGCGGCACCACGCCGTGCGCGCGGATGATCACGGTGCCCGATGCGGCATCGTCCAGGGACTCGGCCAGACCGACGCCCGCCTCGGCAAGCTCGCGCACCACGATGGGGTTATGGATGAGCGGGCCCAGCGTGTGGACCTGAGTGCTCTCCCCTGCCTGCGGGGCGGCCGCCAATGCCATATCGAGCGCACGCTGCACGCCGTAGCAGGTGCCGGCATGGGCAGCGATTTCGATGGTGGGGGCGTCTGCCTTGCCGGTCACAGCCTCGGCAGTATACATGACGTTCTCACCCATGGCTAGAACCTGCCCGGATGCTCGTCGCACAGCTCGTCGCGCATGGCGTAGACGCGGCTCATGGCCTCGGACTCAAACCAGGCCAGGCGTTCCTTGCGCTTGAGCTCGGCCGGGGCGTCGGATAGCGAGATGGCCTTGCCGGCGCGGATCCAGCACTTTTTGGGGCGCATGAGCTTTTTGCCCGCAGGCGTAATATCGGACCAGCCGCAGATGGCGAGCGGGTTGACGGGCGCCTTGCCCATCTGGGCGATGAGCGCAAAGCCGCCGTGGACCTCGGGCTTGATCTCGCGCGAGCGGATGCGCGTACCCTCGGGGAAGATCAGAACGTCCTCGCCGCGTTGCAGCGCATGCTGGGCGGCACGCAGGCACTTCATGTCGGCGGTGCCGCGCTCGACGGGAATACCGCCCACACGGCTAAAGGCCCAGCGCACGATCTTGCTCTTGGCAAACTCGGATTTAAAGATGGGGCGAATGCGGCGGCCGCCATAGAACAGTGCCGTCTCTACAGCCAGGAGCTCGGCCATCGAGGTGTGGTTGCAGATGACCACACTGCCGCGACCTTCCTGGCGCTCAAACAACAGGTCGCTGTCCTCGACCTTCCAGCGCCACATGAGTTTGGAGAAGACCCACAGGATGCCCATGACCACGGCGACGGTGCCGCGGATGAGCGCCGGGAACTCGGCGTAGGGGGCGTTGTAGTAATCCTCGGGCGTCTGTTTAAACAGGCGCATGGGCTACCTCCTTTGGTTGATGAGGTCCTCGATAATGCGGACGACCTCGTCGATGGTGTGGGCGGTGGAGTCGACGTGCACCGCGTCCTCGGCGGGCACGAGCGGCGCGACCTCGCGGCTGCTGTCGAGCTTGTCGCGCTGCTTGAGGGCGTCGAGGGTCTCATCGACCTCGGCCTCGAGCTGCTCGGTTGTGAGCGGCTGGGCGTCGTTTTGGTGGCGCTGCAGCACGCGGCGACGGGCACGCTCGCGCGGGTCGGCGGTCAAGAACACCTTGACCTGCGCGTTGGGGAACACGACGGTGCCAATGTCGCGACCCTCGGCCACGATATCGCGGTCCTCGGCGGCGCGACGCTGACGGATGAGCATGGCAGCGCGCACGCCCGGGTAGGCCGAGACCTTGGACACGTTAGCGTCGACCTGCGGGGTGCGGATGGCAGCCGAGGCGTCCTGGCCGTCGATGGTCAGGCGCGTGTCCTCGCCAGTGCCGTTGGTAAAGCGAATCTCGATCTGCTCGGCGAGGGCGTCGATGGCCGCCTCGTCGTCCAGATTGATGCCGCGATCGAGCGCGGCGAAGGTGACGGCGCGATACATGGCGCCCGTGTCGAGCTTGTTAAAGCCCAGCTGGCGGGCGATCTCCTTGGCGATGGTGGACTTGCCGGAACCGGCGGGGCCGTCGATGGCGACGATCATGCAATGCTTCCTTTCGGTGGTTGACGTGCTGGTATGGGTCGCGGGCGCTGCGGATTGGCGGGTTGACTAGCTCGTGTAGCGCTCGCGGTAGGTGTTGCGCTTGGGCGCGGAGCCGTGGCTGCCGTGGTGACGCGTGCGGGTCGCGGGGTTGACCGCTGTCGCGTTGGGGTCGCCCTGCTTGGAGCTGGCCTGCTTGGGCGGGATGCCGCCGGCCTTGAGAATCTGCACCTCGCGGTCGGTGAGCTCGCGCCACGAGCCCTTAGCCACGTCTTTGAGCTCCAGGCCGGCAAAGTTGCAGCGATGCAGGCGGATCACCGGATGGTGAATCTTGCTCAGCATGCGCTTGACCTGGTTCTTGCGGCCCTCGCGGATGATGACCTCCACGGCGGTGGTGCCGGGCTTGATGCCTTGCGGGGCTACGGCCTCGGCCTCGCGCGCGTTAATGACGCGGCAGATCGCCGGTTGGCATAGGCCATCGTCGAGCTCGATGCCGCGGCGCAGCGGCGTGAGGTCGCGATCGGTCAGGTTGCCGTCCACCAGCGCCTGGTAGGTCTTGTAGACGTGCTTGCTGGGATGCAGCAGGTCCTGCGACAGGTCACCGTCGGTGGTAAAGAGCAGAAGGCCCGTGGTGTCGCGGTCCAAACGACCCACCGGAAAGAGCCCCGGAAAGCGGTCGCGCGGGACCAGGTCGGCCACGCAAGGGCGTTCCTGTGGATCGCTCATGGTGGTGAGGTAGCCGGTCGGCTTGTAGAGCATCAGGTACACGGCACCCTGGTTGAGCTTGACGGGCATACCGTCGACCTCGATGTGGTCGCGGTCGACATCGACCTTGGTGCCTAGTTCGGTTGCGACCTGGCCGTTGACGGTTACGCGGCCGGCAGTCATCAGGTCCTCCGAGCCGCGGCGGCTCGCTACGCCCGCGCGCGCCAAAAAGCGCTGCAGGCGCATAGTGTGCGGGTAGACGGGCTGGGCGTCGCCCGTGGGCGCTGCGTTGTCCATGGCGCTTGCGAAGTGCGTTTCCCCTGCTTCGTTAGTCCTCGTCATGTATATCCTCCGAGGTATCGACGGTGGGCAGAAGCTCCTCGCCATCGGTGTCCTCAACATCGGTATCGATCAGTTCGCGTTCTTCGTCCAGGTCCTCGGCCTGCTCCTCGAGCGTGGACTGAATGCTGCGGCCGCTCAGGCGCTCGCGGATAAACTGGCGCGACTGCTCGTCGGGGGCAAACTGCTCCAGATCGGGCAGGTCCCGGGTGGAGCGCAGGCCGAACTTTTCCAAGAAGGCGTTGGTCGTGCCGTAGATGATGGCCTGACCGCGCTCGGGGTCGCGGCCGAGTTCGCGCACCAGGCCCTTATCCACGAGCGACGCGATGACGCCGTCGGAGTTGACGCCGCGGATGCCCTTGACCACCTCGCGCGTGACGGGCTGGTGGTAGGCGATGACGGCCAGGGTCTCAAGCGCCGCCTGAGACAGCTTTTGCGTGTCCCAGCTCAGCACGTAGGCCTCGACCACATCATGGTAGGCGGGGTGTGTAAACAGGCGCCAGCCACCGGCGACCTCGCGCAGCTGAAAGCCGCGGTTGGCCTCTTCGTACTCAACCTTGAGCTCGGCCAAAAGCGACGCGCACTCGCCCGGGGCGATATCCAGCGCAGCTGCCAGCGCGGGTGCGCTGACGGGGTCGCTCGACACCAGCAGCAGCGCCTCGAGGGCGCCTTTGAGGCTGTTTGCCTCCAGCGTGGAAAGGGTTGACATGGTTGCCGCTCCTATTCGGTGAGCTCGGGGCCCTCGCCAGGCACGTATGCCTCGGCGCCCTCGACGCGGTTGATTTGAATGGTTCCAAAGATCTCGTCCTGGCTTAGCGTAAGCGAGCCGCGCTTGGCAAGCTCTAGCATGGCCAGGAAGGTGACAACGAGCTGCTCGGTGGTGGCGTCGCCGTCCAGCAGCTCGCGGAAGGTGCAGGCTTGGTGTGCCATGGTAAAGCGGTCGACCGAGGCCACCGTCAGGTCGAGCGGCACGCGATGCGGTGCCACGTGCTCGGCCTCCAGCAGGAAGGTCTGGCGTTTGCCATCCAGGTCGGCGCAGATGACGGCGAGGCCGCGCAGGGTAATGCCGGCCAGATAGTCGGGCATAAGGCCTAGGAACTCGGGGTCGGGGCCGGCCACGCGCGGATGCATGCGGCTCTCGGCCTGCATACGCGCGCCAAGGGCTGCCGCCGCGCCCTTAAACTGCTTGTAGGCGATCAGACGCTGGATCAGGACCTCGCGCAGGGCGTCGCCGTCGAGCGCACTGAGCTCCTCGAGCTCATCGTCATCCTCGTCATCGTCGTCTGTCTTGCGCGGGGCCTCCTGGGGCACCAGCGAGGCGGCCTTGATGTCCAAAAGGGTTGCCGCGACCAGCAAAAAGTCGCTCGCCACGTCCAGGTCCAGCGCCTCGATGCGCTCGGCCTCGGCCAGGTATTGCTCGGCCACCTCGCTGATCGAGATGGCTCCGATATCAACTTTTTGGCGGGTTACCAGCTGCAGCAGCAGGTCGAACGGTCCGCTGTAGACCTGCGTCGACACGCGATACGACATCTTCGACCTCCTTTGACGGCGCCTTCGCGGCGCGGTTTGGGTGCATGTTGCGACCGTTTTGCACGGTCGACCTGTAAGTTTACCTTAGATGCCGGCGATTGCGAAGTTGAGCAGCCACTCGGCCAGCGGATACACGGTAACGTCGAAATACCGTCCAATCACGTCGATGCCGGTCCACATAGGCAACAGGTACAGCACCAGGATGAGGATGGGCATGGCGTATTGCTGCAGGCGGTAGTAGTTAGAGAGCGCTTTGCCTTTGAGGAACGGCACGATGATCGACGAGCCGTCGAGTGGCGGAATCGGAATGAGGTTAAAGAACGCGAGCGACAGGTTGACCACAATAAAGGTGGCACCGAAGTTCATGATTTGGGAAGCCACAGCAAAGGACATGCTGGTGTAGAGGTTGCCGTATGTCGCGTGCATGACAGCGGCCGCAAGGCATGCCAGCGCAATGTTCGATGCGGGGCCGGCCACGCTCACCAGGACCTCGTCGCGCTTGGGGTGCTTGAGGTTGTTGAGATAGACGGGCACGGGCTTGGCGAAGGCGAACACCGGGCCGCCGGCGGCGAGCATCAGCAGCGGCAAGAGAATGGTGCCAAACGGGTCGATGTGGTTGAGCGGGTTGAGCGAGACGCGGCCGCGCGAACGGGCCGTCTTATCGCCGAGTGCCCAGGCCGCGGCGGCGTGCGCGCTCTCGTGGATCACGATGCCCACGATGACGGCGGCGGCGCTGGCGAGCAGGTTCATGAGGTAGCTGCTGGACATGTCACTCCCCTAGCGGACGCGGCGCGAGGCGCGCGTAAGCAGGTAGTCGGCCACAAACAGGATGACGGCCACGATGGCGTAATCCAAGCGGAAGACACCGCCAAAGGGCGAGGTGATAACGCCGTAGCCGGCGATGGCGCTCGGCAGGGCGCGCGAAAGCTCAACGACAAAGCCCACGATCTGCAGCTTGGCGGTGAGGCCGCTGAAGCACAGCAGCACGGTCATCGCGCTCATAAATATGCCGCAGATGCGACAAGCGATGGCTATGATGCTCATCGCCACGGCGGTGGCTTTACGAGAGTTCACGCGCGGTCTCCTCTTCGATCTGGGTGGAAAGCTCCAGCCATTCGTCCTCGAGCTTGGGCAGCTCTTGCTTAAGGCCGTTATATTCCCCCAGCGCGGCGTTGAACTTGTCCTGATCGGCATAAAGCTCTTCGCTTGCCATCAATTCCATAAGCTCGTCATAGCGGGCACGCTTTTTGTCCAGCTCTGTCTCGATCTTCTTGAGCTGGTTGCGCACGCCCTTGAGCTTTTTGTTGAGCGCGGCACGGGCCTGGGCCTCGGCGCGCTTTTGCTCCTTGGTCTTTTTGCCCTCGGCAGGCTTGGGAGCCGCGGCTGGGCTGCTGGCCTGGGCGGCGTTGGCTTTGGTGGACTTGGCCGCGGCAGGTGCGCTCTCCCCTGCTGCCTCGGCGGCGGCGCGGGCAGCGAGGTCCTCGCGTTTGAAGAGGTAGTAGTCGTAGTCGCCATCGTAGACCGTGACCTTGCCGTCGCGGATGTCGATGATGCGGTTGGCCACAGCGCGCACCAAGTGCTCGTCGTGGCTGATCAGCACAATGGTACCGGGGAAGTTTTGCAGAGCGTTCTCGAGCATGTCCACCGAGTCGATGTCCAAGTGGTTGGTGGGCTCGTCTAGGCACAGGAGCGCCTCGGGCGCCACGAGCATCTTGGCCAGAGCCAGACGCGCCTTTTCGCCGCCGGAGAGGACTCGAACCTGCTTCTCGATGGAATCGTTGTCGCTAAACAGGAAGGCGCCCAGCAGGCTGCGCTGCTGCGGTACGGTCCACTTGGGCGTGACAGTGTCGATCTCTTGCAGGACGGTATTGGACTCGGTCATGCCCTCGAGCGCGTGCTGGGCGTAATAGGCAACGCCCACGTTGGTGCCCAGGTCGCGCGTGCCGGTAGTGAGCGGCTCCAGGCCGGCGATGATCTTCATGAGGGTGGACTTGCCGGCGCCGTTGGGGCCGACGAGCGCCACGTGCTCGCCGCGGTAGAGTTTGAGGTCGATGTCGCTGTAGATGTGCTTGTCGCCGTAGGACTTGGAGACGCCCTCCAGGCTCACGACCATATCGCCGGAGCGCGGCGGGTCGGGGAACTTAAAGTCGATGTGCTTGTGGCCCTCGGGCAGGATGACGAGCTCCTTTTTGATCTGCTCGATCTTGCGGATGCGCTCCTGCGCCTGGGCGGCCTTGGTGGGCTTGTAGCGGAACTTGTCGACGAAGACCTGCATGTGGGCGATGTCGCGCTCCTGCGCGGCACGCTTGGCGCGCATCTGCTCCAGATTATCCTCGCGCTGCTTGAGGTAGCTGCTGTAGTTGCCGGTGTAGGTGGTCACGCGGCGGTTCTCGAGCGCGGCGACGTGGTCGACGCAGGCGTCCATGAAGGCGCGGTCGTGACTGACGATGAGTACGGCGCCGTCGTAGTTAGCGATAAAGCCGCGCAGCCACTGGACGCTTTCGAGGTCCAAGTGGTTGGTGGGCTCGTCGAGCAGCAGCAGGTCGGGATGGCGCAGGAAGAGCTTTGCCAGCGCGATGCGCATCTGCCAGCCGCCCGAGAACTCGGAGCACGGGCGCTCAAAGTCGGTGACCTTAAAGCCCAGACCGGACAGGATCTTGCGGGCGTTGCTCTCGAGTTCATAGCCGCCCAGGTGCTCAAAGCGGTCCTGGACCTGGCCGTACTCGTTCAGGAGTGCGTCGACGTCCTTGCCCTGCTCGGAGAGCTCGGTGATCTGGGCCTGCAGCTCGTTGGCGCGCTTGCCCATGCGGCGGATTTCCTTGGCGGCGGCCATGACCTCGGCGAGGATGGTGGTGTCCTTTTGCTCCAGGTTGGTTTCCTGCTCTAGGTAGCCCACCTGGCAGTCCTTGGCGTACTGGACCTGGCCGGCGTCGGGGCTGTCGATGCCCATGATGATCTTGAGCATGGTGGTTTTGCCGGCGCCGTTGGGTCCCACGAGCGCAAAGCGCTCGCCGGGGTTGATCTGGAAGGACGCGCCGCTAAAGAGGACGCGCGCGCCGAAGCTTTTTTCGATCTTGTCGACCAGAAGGATCATGGTGCCGCCTTTGACCTTGTGTGCCTATATGAAAAAAGGCCCCAACTTGCGTTGGAGCCTCATTCAATGCTCGGGTGGAGACGAGGGGGATCGAACCCCTGACCTCTTGACTGCCAGTCAAGCGCTCTCCCAGCTGAGCTACGCCCCCGTGCGAAGAAGTACTATACGGGAACTCGGACGGCGATGCAAGGACAATTTTGGAAAAACTTTCGCGGGCCCCGGCGCGCACGTGCGGGTGCGCGGGCCCGCCCAGGTCCGAGGAGCCCGCGATGCCCGCGGGGGCAGCGGTCCACGCACGGACCGTGCGCCGGCCGACTTGGCGAGCGGAACACGACTCTCCCCGTGCAACAGGGTTTTCCGTGCACCGCCAGTCCCATTATCGGGCCTGATTGCGAAGCGCCCCTCCCCTGCGCTTCAGAACCATGCCCGTTTACTACGATGAATCAGGAATGTCCGACCACACTCGCCTTTTGGCGTAAGCGGCGGGCTTCCTACCTGCGGTTTTGCAAATGGAGAACACGCGGTGCTCGGGCATCGCCGATCCGTCGTAGTAAACCGGCATGGTTTTGAAATGGCATCAGGTTGATTTCACACATAAATATGTTGGAGCCCTGAAATATAGGCTTTAACTTTTTCTAAAACACGTCTTTTCCGCGACGCGCCTAGATTAGCTGTTGTTTAACATCGGATTTGATCTTGCGTTGTGCGACTTCCTCGTGCATGGTAGTATTTCACGACGTGAAGCGAAGAAATTGGGCCTGAGTTGGCTTTGTTAGAATTGCATTCACCGTTCATAAGGGCTCTTGGCGCAACGGTTAGCGCAGGGGACTCATAATCCCTGGGTTCTGGGTTCGAATCCCGGAGGGCCCACCAGAGTATTTCGAGGCCGGGCATTACGCCCGGCCTCTTTGCTAATGGCACTGCTGACTAGCTTTGCCATCTAGAGACGCAAAGTCATCAACATTCATATTCGTAATTAACAATGGGCATGTCGCCAAGATGCTACCCAGTCAACACATGACCTAAATCTATAGATATGAAAAAAGGCCCCAACTTGCGTTGGAGCCTCATTCAATGATCGGGTGGAGACGAGGGGGATCGAACCCCTGACCTCTTGACTGCCAGTCAAGCGCTCTCCCAGCTGAGCTACGCCCCCGTGCGAAGAAGTACTATACGGGAACTCGGACGGCGATGCAAGGACAATTTTGGAAAATATTTTGCGGCGCGTTGAACGGGAGCGGGGCCAAAGAGACACACGATGCCCGACATAGCCCGCGGGGCGAGCCCCGTGGGCGGCGGCAAGCCCGCCGCCTTCCTTTGCAGGGCTCGGCATGTCGCCCCAGACGCCGCCGGCCAGACCAAAGCGATCCGCGGTGCATCCGTGGGCATGAGCCCTTCCGCACGCCTTCGGGCCAATTTACGGAACCGTGCGTAGCTCGCCCCAGCTGGTCGCTTCATAAACAGACCGGTTTACTACGCCGATTCCCGGATTTCCGACCTCACGCCTACTTTCGCAAAACGGGCAGGCAATCTACCTGCGGTTTTACGAGCGGCGAAATCAGTGTGTTCAGTCACCCTCAATCCAACGTAGTAAACCGGCATGGTTTTAAAATGGCACTTAATTACTGACAGCATATAAAGTATTAAAAATGCCCACTTGGCCATTATTACTTACCAATACCGAGCCAATTGCACAGAACGTTGGCCCGCAATCTGGTCTCAGCGCATCTCATCGCCTCGGTTTTTGGCTTGTAGCGCAACTCTAATCGCTCACACACACTGTGAATGATGGCATCAAGCTGATCGTGATCATTGAGCATGTCATGGGTTACAAGAAATACGTCGTATCCCATGCTTTGCAATGCTGTCATTCGGGTGGCATCGTGGTCAAGCACGGCGCCCGATCCATGGATAACCTCTCCTTGAAGTTCGATAATCACAGCCTTCATTGTTATTGGATTTACGATGACGATATCGCCGTAACAGATTTTCTGACCTGCGATTTTCCGAGCTGAATTCGACAGCGGTGTTAAGTCGTTGACGAATATGTTTTTAAACTCCGCTCCGCCGGCACGCCTCGGATGACTCAGTAACATGATTCCAGCAACTTCTAGCGGGGATGCAGCGATACCCATTACCTGCCGTGCGGCTTCGTAGAATTGCTTTCCCCACATCTCGCCTTTAACCTTCGCTGCAAATCTATGCAGTTCTTCTATTTCAATAAGAGGCTTTCTCATCCAGAGCGATGTGCCCTTTCCGCTAGCTGTATTTCCGGATCCGTTATCCTGCTGCTCACTTTGATCATTCTTGCTGTCCTTCTGGTGCGCCCGAGCATGGACTCGCTTCCATGGGATCTCATCTTGAGTTTCGTCTAGTTCAAACAAACTTTCTGTGGTGTACTGCTCTTCTTCTGATTTTGTCTGCTCAAGTGCTATGTCGACCGCGGGCGATGGTTTAAAAACCGAGAACCATCCGCAGAACTCGTACATAGCCAGAACCAGGTCGCATGAAGACACGCTTCGAGTCATGGTGAATAGCGTATTAAGAGGGTCAGTGACGCTAAAGCCCATACCCGTGTCGATGGAAACCTTCTCTGTATAGGCGCTGTTCCATCGGATGGTCCGTCTTGTCTCAGAATGCAGGTTGCTTCGTGTTGATGCTGCTGTGATGATTGGCGTCTTGAGGACGTCGACTACAAAGGGCGATTGGGATAGAGCTCGCCAACCGTCTTCGGAGTTGGGTAGGTGCGGGTAGAGGTTGCGCACCTGCGGTGGGCAGCGCCAGTAGCGGAATGCTGTGTTTGCGCAGACGATTTCGTCCATTTGTGCCTCCCCTGGTATCGGCCGTTGATCGTGCGGATTGCGGGCATGGCCGATTATCTACCGGGACATCATGCGGGTAAGTACCGGAAGCAAACCAAAAGCTTGACGAGTTCTGCCGGAAAACCGTCGTGAGATAGATGTCCGCTGGAAGGCGCTCTGGGCATGTGGTCCCTATCTCCACATTTGTGCTCGGATCACAGGGGGAATTCAATGAAAATACGCATGCGTTTTATACAAAACGGGCAATGGCGTCAGCAAAAAGGGTGCGATAAAAAAAGACGCCTTAGACGACTACGATTTATTTTTGGTGTCAGTTTTGGTGTCACTCTTAGTGTCATAACGAAAAAGGCCAGAGGCTTAATACCTCTGACCTGTACTTTAGATGGTGGGCGATACAAGATTCGAACTTGTGACCCCATCCGTGTGAAGGATATGCTCTACCCCTGAGCCAATCGCCCGTCGCCTTTCGGCAAAAGAGATACTATCATAGCCGCGCGTGGTTTACCAAGAACTTTTTGCCCCCGATTTTAAAATCGTTGACGTAATCGTGGGCGCAGACCTCGTCACCGCAATCAGGTCAGCCGACAAACCAGCAGCTAAACCACCCTTTATCGCTTGATCCACGAGGTCTCGGGGCGGCAGATAAGTCGCGCGTTGTTGTAGGCCATGTCGAGCGTGAGACAGGTACGCGCGGCGTAAAAGCCGTCCTCGCGCTGGATAGTCAGCGCCAGCTCGGGCTTGTCGCCGGTTAGGCACAGCGGCAGCAGCAGCTGGATCCGGCCGCCATAGAACTGCGGCACCGCGAGCGTGTAGTTGGCTGCGGCGCGGCGGGCGGCCTCGACGACGGCGCCCTCAAAGGCGCGGCGCAGCAGCAGCGAGTTGTCCTCCCCCATCAGGCTGGCGGGGATGCGCGTCAGGTTTTCCTCGTCGCCCAAAATGTGGTCGATGTTGGAACGGATGGGCAGGCGGTAGTCAAAGACGAGCTCGGAGGGGTCCTCGGCAAAGCGCACGCGGCACGGCAGGTACTCAAACGAGACCAGCATGGGGTCGCTCTCCTTAAAGAAGTCCTTCAAAAACCAGCGCTGGCGTGCGTCGGGCTTGGTGTTGGGCTCAAACAGACCGTAGATGGTCTCGTAACGGCGTGTATACAGGCCGGTGTTAAACAGGCAGCGGTCGTCATCGAACACCAGCGGCAGGTTGGACGGTGCGGTCTGGTCCACGTCGCGCTCGGTCAAAAACACCGCGCGGCTAAACGAAAACGACAGGTAGTTTTTGAGGATGCGGTTGCTGGGACCCCAGTCCTCGGGATCGGCGAGGTCGACCAGGCGGTCGTAACAGGGCTCGGGGCAAAACGCAAAGTCGTAGACATTGCTGCACAGGGTGCTGGGGATTTCCATATGGTGTCCAATCCATTCAATAACTGGCGTGCGGATGCTTAGATTCTATACGCGCGAGGGGTCGCCCGAGCCTACAACACAACCGCGGCGCAGCTCTTCGGCTAGCTCGCTGGTCGTGCGGCGACTGGAAACGAGGTCCTGGATCCAGGCATAGTATTGATTGTCTTTGGGCTCGGGGCCATCGGACAGCACGACCGGAGTGCCGGCGAACCTTAAGACGGACAACGCAAAGACAAGGCTGGTGCGTTTGTTGCCGTCCTCAAAGATGTGGTCCTTGACCATGTGCTCGGCCACGTAGGCGACCTGGTCAAAGATGTCTGCGAAGCGATCGGCCGGCGATTGGCCGAATATCGTACAGAATGAACCTGCAAGTACGGACTCGACGCGTCCAAGCTCAAGTGCGGCACGGTCGCCCGCGGCGTCGGTCGTATAGCAGCGCCCGACGGCCATCAGCGTGCTGTGTAGACGCATCACGGCCGCGGCCATAGCTTCGAGCGAACCGGCATCGTCGAGCACGAGCGGTGCGAACGGATGTGCCCGGCGCGGCGCGACCGTCGTCATGAGTTCTCCAAGAGCCTGAGCGCGTTGGGCATGCCCGCAATGGTTAGCCGAACAGCTTCGTCGATTAACGTGGCCCCGTCGCGCAAAATCAGTGATGCTGAATTTGCCACGTGCGCAGTTGAATGATCTTCTTGAGCAACGCAATCAGCGCCGTCATCTTGTTGAACATTGCTCCAAAGCATGTCTGCCTCCTTTATAGCTCTATGGATGGAATAGCCCGCGAGTCGTACTCCAGGGCAACCGGTTTCCAGACGAGGTCTTCGATGGCGCAGTTTAGGGCATTTGCAAGCGCCAATGCCGAGGAGACCGAGGCGCGGCGTAGGTCGAGCTGGTTTTGCTCGTAGAGTTGTATAACGCGAAGTTTAACCCCCGATTGGGCGGCGAGCTGTTTTTGCGTTAGGCCGGCCGCCTTTCGTGCCGCTTTGAGGCCCTTTTTGTCTGCCTGGGCATCGTTCCATTTATCAATGACAATCTGGGCGAATTTGTCTTCGGAGGCCTCGTGAAGCGGATGGTACGAGCCGATGATCCAATCGAGCGGGGCGACTTCGAGTAGCTCATTAAAGCCCAAGCTGCTCATCCATTGCGCATAGGCCAAAACCCAGCCCGCCCAATACTGAGGCGAACGGTCGAACGGATAGGTCTCCCTGCATTTGACGGGGGTCAGTCCCGCATGGGCGATAATATCGCGCGCGAGCTCGTCGCCCGCCATGCCGCAGACGACGCGAGGCATACCGCGCTCAAACTGTTTCATCTCAAGAGCGTTCGACAGGATCGCCGTCAACTCGACAGGACTCAGCCCTTTGTCACAGAGAGCAAAATCGACCGCCTCGCCCAGCGTTCTCATTGCATCCTCGAGATACATCTCACTGTAGGCGCTGGTCATCGCCCGTCATCCCCTCTCGAATGATATCGACGATACGGATTCCCTCAAATGGATTTTCGGCAAGGAGCTCCCGATATTCAATACTGGCTTCTAAGACTCTCCGAGTTCGGAAGTATGCGGCAAAATCCAGACTTATTGACCACGCTGGAGCACACCAACGCCTCTGCCTGCGGTTTCTTTGCGCGAAAAGGCCGGTGTGGTCGGGGTTTCCGGAATTTGCCGCATACTTCCGTTTTGAGAATTCGGAAGTGCGTGGAAAGACCGAGTTCCGCCAACCAGACCCCAGTTATACCCTTTCGTGACCTGCGGTTTTGACGCCAAAATTTGGTTTGTGCTCGGCTGGTTGCGATTTTTCCCCGCACTTCCGGAAATGGGCGTTATGGCTGTGTTGTGCACGGCAAGAAAAGCGCCGAGAAAAGGGCAATCAAGCGGCAGCCGGTAGTCTTGGGAAGCGTTATGGGTATTGCGGTGGCTGCAAACCTTTACCGGATGAGGTCTGCCAGGCACAACTCGCCCTTGGGGATCTTCGAAAGTCGCTTGTATTCCCTGGCGGCTGCCGTAAGCGAATCGGCATCCCAATAACTTTTGAGGAAGCCTTCCCTCTTTACCTCGTGCATGCCGAGCTCCTGTTTGCAGAAGTCGCTCGGTTTCATGCGTCCGCCGTGCCAGCGTCTCCACGAGCCCTCTCGAATAATGGCCAGCACTCTATCTCGGGATGGGTCACGTAGCTAACCACCGGGAAGCGGCCGGCGTACAGGTTGCCGAGCTTGAAGCGCTCCTTCCTCGAGTCCAGCACCCTGACGACGCAGACTGGCCAGTCATAGTCGTAGTTGAGGAACTTGTTTTGGATATCTGGGGACTTGCGCAGGCGGGGGACCGCCACGACGTCGGACTCTGGGAAGAAGAGTGCGCCCGCTTCGAGCAGTATCTCCACGGCCACCTGTTCCGCTGTTCCCTCGCAGGAGATGATAGGATGATATCCCGCAAAGCGAAAACCGTTATCACTGCTCACCGGACACCTCCCCTGCGACGAGCTCCTTAAGCGCGCGTACGTCGGCGTAGCGCGGAGCAGTTCCCTTCACAAAGTTCGAGGCAAATACCTCCGACTTCTTGTTCTCAATGCGCTTCATACGGTCGGAGTACTTCACCACGCGCGCACCGCAGTCGCGTCGGGCAAGAAAGAACACGTTGTCCTTGCGGTGCACGTGATCGAGGAGCTGCGGGTAGTGAGTCGTGAAAACCAGCGTCGCGCCGTTGGGGTTGGTCCCGCGGGCGGCAAACAGATCAAGCACGACGTTAACCAGTTGGCGGTTAAGGTGGTTCTCCACCTCGTCGACTAAAAGGTAGCCGCCGGAGCGCAGTACCCTCATTGCGCGCTGCACCAGCCCTAGGCCACGTACAGTGCCGGAGGAGAGTACCTCGGTGAGCCCCCGCTCGGAGATCGTGATGGGCTCGCGACCTGTAAACGTCAGTACGAAGGCGCGACCGGAGTCCCGGACCTCGAGGTGCTCGATGCCAGAGTCGAAAACACGAAGCACGTCGTCGAGACCGTTGAATTGCTCAGTGAGGCGGAAGCCACCGTCGCGCAATGCTATCGCTCGGATGCGATGGCCGAAGTCCTTGGCGAGCACAGCGGCTGCGACGGAAACGTCAGGCGGCGTAAGCGCCGCCCAAGAGTCCGGCATCTGAGCACGGTCGCACAGCGGGGACGCGAGTTTCTCGATTTCGGCCCAGGATGCCAGGGTCGAGCGCTTGAGGGCCTTGGCTGGCAGCGAAGAAATCACCTCATCGGAGAACGTCAGCTCGGGACCGTCGTCGCCTCCTTCGACAGTCTGCAGCACCGACTCGAGCAAGTAAAGACGATTTGCGTGCCATATGACGCACTTGAGCTTGGACGGGTCGTCGAACGCGGCGGGGAACGTTGATGGGAGCCCGCCGCCGCGCGCCGGAGAGCCGTCAACAATGCGGCAGGCGAGCTCCAGCAGGTTCAGTGCTGTTGTCTTGCCCGTAGCGTTAATGCCCGCCAGCGCAACGACGCTATTCACGTAGAGATGGTCCGCCAGTTCGAAAGCCGACTCATCGGAGGCCGTCACGCGGTCGGAGGCGAACAGGTCGATTTCGAATAACCCGTCTTCGAACATCGAGAGATGGTCGAAGCAAACCTTTAACAACTTCATCTCAAGCCTTTCGAATACTTGAAACAGAATTTATGGCTCAAGTATAACACATGAAGGATATCGCGAATTAAGCCTGCCACTAGGCAGAAAAGGCTTATCCGCATTGCCGACCTCGTCGATATGCAGGTTCAAATGCTTAGACATTTGATCAAATCGTACAAAAATGGCGAGGTACGTACCTCGCCGATCTGGCACCTCCAAGACGACAGTCTCTTCGGTGGTTAAATTCTCTCACGCTTCAGGAGCTTTTAGAGCTGCATCGATTAGATCGGCGCCGTTGTTGAAGCGACCGGACTCCCTTGCTGCAAAGAATGCGTCACCTTCGCGGATGGCCTCGAGGGTCTCCGGGTTGGGTTCTTTGGAAGGAAAAGTTTGAGGGCTAGTATTCGCAAGCTCCCCGTCCTGTTTACAGCACTTCATAGATGCGCACCTCTTCCTGTTCGATGCTTTTGCGGAAGGTCGGGCGCATGTGCTCTGGTGGGTTGGTGACGATATCGACCTTTCGCCCAAGTTCTTTCTCAAGCTCATGGGAGATTTCGTAAAGCGTGCCGAACGTCATGGTGTTGCCGCAGACTAGGCGCAAGTCAATATCGCTATCGGGCGTTTGCTCGCCTCGGGCAAACGAGCCAAATAAATATGCTTCGCTGACGTCGTATTGAGCCAGTACGCGGGAGACCGCGGTGGATATGTCGGTAGGCGAAATCATGTCTCAATCGGGCGCTCGACGGCTACGCGAACCGTTCCGTCTTCTCTTGTCTCTGAGTAGGCAAACTCGGTGCCATCATCAAGCTGGACATAGCACCAAAACATGACTGCCTCCTTAGTGTTTATATCCGAGTATAAAGAGCAGACTAGATGTAACGCGGCGTGAATTGGATTATTCCTATAAGACACGAACTCTGACAGCAAGCCCTGTCTGTTGCCCTATTCAAAGAAAGTGATCGTACCTTAGGTCAAGTCTCGCAAGACTTGAGCCACCCTACTTACTGAAATGCAAGAACCACTGCCACGACAATGCAGGCAATGCCCAATACGAGAGGCAGCGATGCCTTCTTTTCCCTGTTTTTAACAAGGAAGGCTTCGATTGCGGAAGCTAGGACCAGAAAACCGCCAATAATCAGCAGGTCGAGTGCAACAAAGTTGACGGTTGTTATATTGGAGGACAGACCTCCGGCGTTGACGTTTACGAGCGTAAAGATCGCAGCGAAAATGGCGAAGAGGGCCAGGACGTTGCCATAGATACGGGACTCGATATTGACGATTTCTTCCTTCTTGTTCTCGACCTTTTTAAGTTCCCCGGCATAGACGTCGGAATAATCTGCAAGTCCTTTAAAGTTGAGCTCATCAGAGAAAGCGCCGTGGTAAGGATGGGCCACCATGCCATCAACGCGCTGGAATGCAACCTGTGCTATACCCTTTGACTTATCGAGCGTAATAGTGTTGCCGCTTACGTTTGTAACACGGTAAAACAGCCGTGTTCCATGTCCGGGGAAATATAGCGGCGCATCCAAAGAAAGCCCCTGGCGAATGCGCGAATTACGCAGAAGTACGCTAGCGGTCAAATCGTTTGGCAACGCAACACATTCAACGCAAGAGACGAATGTCGAATCACCAGGCCCGAGTTCGACCTCGGACTGCTTGTTCTCGTTAATGTAGAAGCCGTCGGTGCGCAAGTCATACGTAACCTGTCCGATGTTCGAAGCATCGGCATGGAGCAGAACCTCGCTGTCGATTAGCTCCTGAATCTTAGTATCGCTCAAGTACATATGAACCACTTCCTTAGGGCTCCGAGTATAGCACCAAGGTATGGCACGGTGGTTACCCACAAAGGGGGTACAGAGAAGTAATAAGAAAGCGTTGCCCTAAAAGCTCCTACAGTACTCTTGTATCGCAGCCAAGTGCCTCGTACCGCATCAGCAGCGATATGCGGCGCTTAGAAGCACTGTCCCCAGCAGGAATAGCGTTATGGAGGCAACTATCCAGTAGCCGTCGCCGGTCTTGGGAAGCGCCGGTGTTGTTGCCATAGTGGATTTGGGCTTGGTCGTCTTGCTGACTGTGGTCTTGGTGACCGTTTTCTTGGGCGACGTAGCTGCGGGTTTCACCGCAGGATCCGTTGCCGGCTCCGCACCGGGTTGACCCGTAGCCGGGTCGGCGCCACCAGTAGGCTCGCCCGTGCCGTCACCCGGCACATCGCCGCCGGGTGTAACGGTCTCCCCCGACGGCGAGGTGGCGCCATCGGGCTCAATCACCACGTGCGGTGCCACTGCCCCGCCAGCATCTACCACGCCGGCAGCACCAAAAGCCCCGCCCACAGGCGTCACAAAGTGCGCGGCCACGAGCGATCCGCGATCGCAGACAACGCCGGCATCCGTACCGGTCGCATCCAGCCAGGACGCATCCACAGCAAGCGTCTCGCTCGCAGCGTCAGCTCCAAATCCCTCGTCGAGCATTCGCACGCCATAAAAGCGCAGGCCAGTATTGGACCCCGCGCTCGCGGCAACGACGCGCCCACCGCCGCGTACGGTCAAGCTACCTGCGGCAATGCCGGCAACAGTCTGCTCAAGAACACCTGCCCCGTCGGCCCTGGCATCGACCGTGCAGCCGTCCACCACCAGCGCCTGGGACACATGGATCCCGCATTGCGAGCCCGTCGCCGTAAGCGAGCCGGAACCGCGAAGCGTAAGGTTTCCCCACACCTCCATGCCGCTCATGGAAATGTCCGCATCGGGCGCATGCGTCTCGACCACGGAATTTTGCCCCACAAGCGTCACCACCAGGTCGCCGACGGCGCCGATGGCCTCGCCCGTGTAGCCGTTAAGCTCAAGATGATCTTTATCTGTCCAAGTCCATCCGGGACCCGATACACCTGACTCGTAGAACGTGGAACCCGCAATGAACAGGCTGTCCGCGCCCGCGGCATAAGAAGGCCCGCCCAGCAAAACGCATAAGCAGGCCATGGCAGTAAACAGGATGTAGTGTCGGCTAGTGTGGAACGCGGCAGCAAACATAACCGCTCCGATCTTCGCAAGAGCCAATGGAAACTGCGACAGGAAATGACCTGGTAGCAGCAGCTATTAGTGTAGCGAGATCAAGCTACGAGCAAGGAAGAAAGCCTGTGATCGACTCCCAAAATTAGGTGTAAATCGTTTTGTCAATCGGTGAACGGAGGGAGTCGGACACGTCGAGTCGGATATAGGCTACGTCGTTAAATTGCCTGCGAAATTACCCAAAAATGAAATCAATTCGCTAATATGCGTATTGCTCTTCAGCTTATAAATATCGTTTTCTCTAATAAACGACAGGGATTGTTTGAGCCAATCATCCGAATCATGGGAGTGCTCAATCCCGCTGTCTTCGAATAATGACTCGAGTTCCCCGGTTGTTAGAACGAAAATGCCAAATCGATCCAGATCACGAAGTGACAAGCAGCAGTTTTGGCGAACGCTATCAGGGATGTCGAAAAATACGTCTTTTTTGTAACGCTCTTTGATAATATTGGCGATTTCTTTTTTATCGGATGTCTTTTGAATCGCAAATTCTTGATAGATATTCTTTAAATCGTCAGCAGCGCAAAGAGCACTTTCGCGAACCTCTTGATCGACAGAAAAAGCTTTCATTAAGTTCTTAAATTTATTACGATCATTGATGATGTCAAAGTCACAGATGCACCTACAGGGAAGCCCTGATGCTGCATAAAACTCTTTAACGCCTTTGAATGCGTCTTTCCCATTTGTAGAAACGAAAATCGGATTGTCGATTTCGGAGATTTTGTCACAGATTGCAGAATAGATGATCGCATCCCGAGGCGCTTCAACGAGAATTGCTTTCTTTGAGAATAGCGCATCTATATATTGCGGTGAATAGTCGCTTCTATTTTTTAGTTTTTCGATCTCGTCTTTATCGACAATGTTAAATGTGCTCTTGTTTCCATTGCGTTTTAGTCTAATTAGCGAAAGCTCAGAAGCAGCAGAGTCAAGAATTCCCTGCAAAAAATATGAACTATGAGTTGATATAAAAGCGTTGTGCAGTGTGTTAGATTTGGCAAGCATAGTTCCCAATTGTTTGCCGAGCTCCATGGCATAGGTTGGGTGCAGAAAAGCCTCAGGCTCGTCCACAAGCAGTATTGGCTTAGAGGCGCCCATAACAGTCAACAGAATGGTTACATAGCTCCGAAAACCGTCACCTTCGTTTCGTAGCTGAGTTGCATTCTCCATATAGGCCAGCTTTTCCGGCGAATCATGACTATTCCGATAGCTTGAAAAGTCTTCAGACACGACCGGTATAACGACTTGACGGCTTGTCGTATTGTCTAGGGCAATATCCTTATGGAATAATCGTTTGACAGTTTCAGAAATGCTGCTGCACGTTTCGTCAACGTCAAGTGCGGCCGATAACGTGTTGTAGGAATCGTCCCTAACTCCACGCGCCGGTTCACCAATCGAGAGAAGTAGGCGGTCTTCGGTCCCCGTATAATCAACAAACATGGGACCTAGGAATTGTAGTATCTGCCTTTGCCGCTCTTTCTCTTCCGGTGGATAATCAGTTTCACTGGGTTGAAGCAAATGGTTCAAGCAAGTATGCCAGTCATCTTGCAAAGAAAAAGAACAAGGAAGCGATTGATACGCATATCCTCCGTTAGGTGTTAATTGAGTACCGATATTACAAAAATCCCTAACGCGCCATCCGTTCATTCCGCGTACAACATGATCGGAAAGCCCATAAGAGTCATTAAGATCCTCTACATTCTTTGGCAACGTTAGATCTATTGAATCTGTCATTACATTGTTGGTGTCGTGTGCATACGGCCCGTTAGGTCCATCGGTATTCCCGAGAATTGCCGAGCGTATTTCTTTTAGAAATTGGCTCTTTCCAGAATTATTTGCTCCTATAACAATATTAATTTTACGAGGCGAGTATTTTTCGCCATTTTTAAACGAAATGGCATTAATTTCAAATTGGTAGTCGTTCATTTTGGCCTTGCCAACCTTCTTCCTCAAAAATCTGCCGACTGCATTCGGGTAGCCACAATGTCTGGGTATGAGAGCGGATCTTGCGTCATTCTTGAAGATGGCGCTTTGGGGCTAAGATGCCCATCAAAACAATTCATCATGGCTGCCCGTGCGCTCAAAGAATGCCACCTCATCGTTTGATGACCATATGACAAGCCAGTTGCCTGAGTTTGCTACGTTGCATTCGTTTCGTCCGGCCCAGTTGCCGCTTAGCCGATGCATATTATGACGTCGTTTCAATATGTCTATTGACTCGGGTGTATTCTGCAACACCAAGTCAATGAGCTTTTGAAGTTCTGTTAGATTCCAATTCCGGCGTTTTGCTTTTTTCTTTAAATCGCGTGAAAAGGCAGCAGAGAACTCTGCGGTCAGCGTGGTCATTGCGCCATCGCCGCAGCGATAAGAGCGGCACCATTGTCAAAACGCCCTTTTTTGCCAGATTTCAAGAATGCGTCCCCTTCACGAATGGCCTCAAGGCTTTCGGCATTCGGCTCCTCAGGGGCAAAAGTCAACGGAATGCGGTGAGTGTTGACCATTTGTTTGAAGAAAGCACGTGTCACGGATGACAGATCGAGCCCATAGTAATCAGCCACCTCTGCCGCTTCGCGCTTGAGGTCGTCATCGACCCTGATGGTTAAAGTTGAGCTAGCCATAATTAGCCCCTTCCAGTTACGTTAGTACAATAATAGTATATCGCACATACGAATATAGACTATATAAATACAATCCAATTCATATCTTATGGACGCAACTCTTATACAAAGAGAGCGAGGGTATTGGCGTCAGCCAATACCCTCGCTCTTAAACAGTTGTTTGTGCCTAAGGTCAACTTAGCCCAGCGCGGGCCGCTCCCCCTAGTTCCGCTTAAACAGATCCCTCGTGTACACCTTGTCTGCCACATCCGCAAACTCGTCGCTCCAGCGGTTGGCCACGATCACGTCGCAGCCGGCCTTGAAGGCCTCAAGGTCGTGGGTGACCTCGGAGCCGAAGAACTCCGGCGCGTCCAGCGTGGGCTCGTAGACCACCACGGGCACGCCCTTGGCCTTCACGCGCTTCATGACGCCCTGGATGGAGCTCGCGCGGAAGTTGTCGGAGTTGGACTTCTAGTGGTATACGCTGGCGTGCACCTCAGGGCCTTTGATTGTAGCAACCTTATCAGTAGGGCTCGCTTTGGCCAACAACGCGTACTCACCGAGTCTGACATCAAAAGGGGAGTAAAAGGGTGCCGCATAGGCCTCAAGGTCCATCCGCTTTACATCGGAACCCCGCTAGGTGCCTTCGTTGACCACCGACGAGGTCGAACGCGCGTTATTCTTGTGCAGTCGACATTACGCGAGAAAGGTTAGCGTTGCGAGACTTCAACCGCACTAGGATTATTTCCTATGACCGCAATGACTTGGCTGTAGGAGCATACATAGACCGCTGTCTTCATATCCTGAAGCAGGGTTCTCACATTCAAATCGCGACGATTAACGACGCGATAGAGGCTCATCAGCTCAAGCTCACATTCGAAACGGTTCCCGATTTTTTTAAGGAAGCTGAAGATATCGATATCGCAAGTGCCGTCTCTTCGCACTTCGCGAACGCATGTAAGTATACGAGGGAGAAGCTCAAGTCTTCGGGGATCCTCGATATTTACGAAGAAGTCGAGATGCAATACGCCGCTCAGTTTTGGGGCTTGGTGCACGCCTGCGGCGCAGAGAGGCTGATCTCCGGCGAGGAAATTGAGGAACTTCTCTCGCGGCACGTCGAATGCTTAGCTTCTATCTTGGAGAACGACAAACTCGTCAAATTATTCGATACAGAGCTAGGAAAATCACTGATCGACAATCCGTATTATTCCGCTGAGCTGATCATCCGCGAGCATGCGACGGAATCAAGGAGTCAGAACATAATCTACCTCCCTAAATGCCTTTCCCAAGGCGACTTCGATTCGATAATGACCGGCTACCTCGACGACCAGCGCGCCAACCCGAATTATATGGAGGCCCTTTTCAATTGGCCTTCCGGCGCAACAAAATGCAGATTCTCACCGTCCCCGGACGTTAAAGTGCGCGCAAAGCAGGCCTACGATGAGGCCATGGATGAACTATTCCGACAAGACGCTGGACTTGAGTACGGAGCCGGGGTACAGATCGACCCTGAACAGATTGCTTGCAAGGGCGTAAAGGTCGAAGGCCTAACCTTGACCTACAGCTTTAGCGAAACGTGGCTCGCCAAATACACCGATAATGCAAGCATCATGAACAATTGCAGATACCTACTGGACGTAGTAGATCGAAGCGGTCTCATGGCCTCGCCTGCTCACTCCCACGAGGAGAGCGGCCTGCTTGCGATGCTGGGTTCCCACGTGCTGGGGGAATACCGAATGAATACGATCTCCAACATGCGGGAATCTCTCGCCAATGTCGAAGTTGTCGCATACGCGAATTTCCTCGAAAGCCGAGGTAAAAGGCTCGAAGATGCACTCGAATGGACGTACAACGTTTATTTTGCAGAGGAATACTCAAGGCTCTGTTAGACCAGAATTGACATTCTGCCTCAATCATCTTTTTGAAATTGCAAAGCTATCGACCCCTTGCCGG
>ENA-OQIE01000657-OQIE01000657.1-human-gut-metagenome-genome-assembly--contig:-NODE-657-length-21085-cov-5.904608_pt1 | contig 21085 bp, 20 predicted proteins | sample MGYA00242569_ERZ504731 | MGnify/ENA primary metagenome ERZ504731 (study PRJEB26092, sample SAMD00036208) | human gut metagenome | host: Homo sapiens | study: EMG produced TPA metagenomics assembly of...
GGAGATTTGATACGATGAGAACAATATTTGCAGAATACAATCCCAAGCGCAACAGTATTGATGTTTATACCTCTGTTCCCTCAGTCTCCCATACTGACTGCGCAGTTTCTTCTGCAAAGTCATCATGCCATCCAGGTAACGTGTGATACCTCTCATATTCCTCTGGAGTATTAATCAGATAAATTCCTTTCTGTTCCAGTAACTTATAGAAATCCGAATACATTTCCGGCTTCATCATCCAACCACGATAAATTGTAAGACCAGATATCTCTTCTCCAAACAATGACAGCTTACCGCTTTCCATGTCTTCATAGCTGAATAATGCACAAGAGTGATGTAACCCAGCCTCTTGATACTCATCTTCATAGTCTTCATCAACTTTTCTTTGATACAGCGGATGATTACAAAAATGAAATTAATCTCCTTCAGATTTTTAACAAGTATATTTCCAAAGGGATCCACGCCGTCTATTTGCTTAAGCATTAATCCAAGAGGCATATCTTCAAAAGTCTTTCCTTCCGGTATCTTTCTTCTAAACATTTCGATTCCACTAACTTCAAATCTATTTCCCCTAAGATCAGACAGAATATCTCCCATGCGAACATTTGCACCTTTACTGATTTTTACTGTATAAATAACGCCATGGCCTGTTATTTTAAATCGATCTATTATTCTTAATACATCACCCATAATATATAAAATGCTTATCCGATTAGCATAAAGCTAATCTTTCACATTTACCACACCTCTACATTTCTTCTATCTTGTATTTTTTCTTTAGACGCTTGCTCATATGATGCCATGCCCATGAATCAGCTCCATGAAGTCTAAACAATGTCGCTGCTATTTCATCATCATTTCTAAGTTTAGATGAATAGTATTCTGTATTTGGAAAATCCTCTTGTAAATCAAGCATTGCCAATTCCTTGTTACCTCGCAGCCTTGCACTCATATGCTCATAAATCGTATTGAGATTTCCAACCTGTTCCATACAAAGCTTTGCCAATTCAAAATCATCTCGATAAGATTTATCAACATAGACAAAATTCCATCTTTCTACTTTACACGCCAATGGTGCGATTCCTACCGGGGACAGCAGACCAAGCAACTATTTTAAGAACAAACCGACTTCAAAAGATATCCTTATTCAGATTTTCCATACGAAAAAAGGAAAAGTCGTTGCAATCAATTTGGGAAAAAATAGATACATGGTAACCATGATTGCAGGAAAAGAACCAACCATTGTTAAAGATGGAAATTGTCTTCCATCCTCTGAAAAATAAGCGGATAAAAGAAAAGCGACACTGCAAAACCACATACTAAGGAAGTTCTGCAGTATCGTCTTTTTTTATTCTTCTACCTCCCACTCTCTGGTATCAAAGATGTGAAGATGCAGTGCTTCTGAAATATATCCCAACAATTCGCAGCCTGCGATACAGTTTCCTTTTTTATCAAGAGACGGTCCGTAGATCCCGATTCCCATTTTCTTTTTCGATACGCTAAGCAGGCCGCCGCCGACTCCGCTCTTAGTCGGAATTCCTGTTCTTAACGCAAATTCACCTGATCCGTCATACATCCCGCAGGTGAGCATAATGGTCTGTACCATCCGTACAGTCTGAGATGAGATCAGGCGTTTTCCGGTAGATAATTGCACTCCGTCATTTGCAAGCAAAAGACCGAACATTGCCAGATCTCTTGCATTTACCGACATGGAACACATCTTTGTATAAAAGGTAACACTATCTTCTACATCGGTATCAATGATCTCCTTACTTTTTAAAAGATAGGCAATCGCCTTATTTCTTGCGCAAGTCGCCATCTCAGACTGAAATACAGCTTCGTCTACTGCAATCTCCGGATCTTCACATACGTCCTGCATATACTTCTGCATATCTTCGATGGAATAGTGGTTTACAAGCAGGCTCGCAACCGTGATTGCTCCAGAATTGATCATCGGATTAAAGGGCCGGTTACTTCGGTTATCCAGTTCTACCAGTGAGTTAAAAGCCTCCCCTGACGGCTCCACACCAACATGATTAAACACAAACTCTGCTCCAAATGTTTCCAGTGCCAGACACAGTGCCATTACTTTGGAAATGGACTGTATCGTAAATCTGTCTTCTGTATTTCCGGTCTCAAATTGATTGCCGTCTATTGTGTAAAGGCAGATTCCCAGTTTATTCTTATCTGCCTTGGCAAGCTCCGGAATATACGATGCAACACTTCCATACCGGATCACACCTTTTCCGATACGGATGGCATTTTCCAGTATTCTCATAACCTCTTCTGATTTCATCATATTCTCCTTTTTCGCTCAGTCATAATCCCCTTACAACTGCTATTTCCTATTTCCTAAGTACTAAGATACTAAAATAGTAATCGTTCCCTTTCCAACCATAATGATTATATTATATGCAAAAATGTGCAAAAAAATCAATCGTATTTTTTTACGATTGATTTTTTAATTAATTTTGAGTGTAGTATTATTTTTTGACCAACTAAATTATGACAACTTTTTTAATTATTCCGATTCGGTCTTCCAAAGGTATAAATAAGGTGTAAATTATTTGTTTCTATCTAGAAAAGTCTTTCTCGCCATACTTTAAACGTTGCCGTGGCAGATAAAGAGCACTTTTATCATTGTTGCATAACCTCGCATTTCTTAGTTTTTCTTGATATTTCGGGCTTTGTGAACCTTTGTACTTTTTTGTTTTCTGGCATAACTTTGTTTATTTTTGTATAACAGCATCTGCTCAAACACATCATCTTTCGCATTAACTATAGTTCAGTATATTTCGTTGCATTTCCTTTTGCTTTATCTACCGGGTACTTTGCTTCATTCTGTTTCATCTTCATATTCACGATTTCATCAGCATCAAGTTCCAATTTGTCCAAAAGATTTTGTGAATAAACAAGTACATCTGCCAGTTCTTCTTTTATATGCTGCAGATCATACTCTGTATCACTCCATTGAAAACACTCCAACAACTCTGCTTTTAATGAATTCCGCCAGACATTCAGCTCACTTAATCCTGTCGTCCGGTTCATCTTTAATTTTATATTTTCATATAATTTTGTTTCCAAACAATCATTCTCTGTATCCATCATAAAATCACTTTTTGTACCTGCATAAATAAGCATTTATTCACCACCCACACATCATATTATTTTGTTCAATTTCAGTAGGCAATCCTAAAATAATCCAAATCCGCTTTATATTTGTCTTGTGCGGTCAGGCAGGTATCTGTCAGATAGCCTTTTTCATTATCCCATTCCTTCAATCCACGGTAATAGAACATTTTCAGATTATCCTCAATGATAAACGGAACAATATTGTATTTCAGACACTCCTTAAACATAATCAACCTACCCACACGACCGTTGCCGTCCTGGAACGGATGAATCCGCTCAAACTTCACATGGAAGTCCAGAATATCCGCAAAGGTCTTTTCTTCTTTGGCGTTGTATTCCGTCAGCAAAGCCTTCATTTTATCGGCAACTTCTTCTGGAAGGGCTGTATCCATACCGCCGACTTCATTCGGAAGTTTCTTATAATCTCCAACAGCAAACCATTCTTTTCTGGAATCACTGGTGCCGTTCTTCAAAACCAAGTGAAGTTCTTTGATGAACTTCTCCGTCAGAGATGCTTTTGCATGATCAATAATCATGTCAATGCACCGGAAGTGATTTGCCGTTTCGATCACATCATCCACATTCAGCACTTCTTTTTCTACGCCAATAGTATTGGTTTCAAAGATATATCTAGTTTGATCGTGTGTCAGGCGGCTTCCCTCCATATGGTTAGAGTTATAGGTCAAATCAATCTGTGTCTTATGATAAATCCCACCGGAATATTTACTTGCCTTCTGCTCTTTCAGAATATCCAACAGAGTAATCGGCTCTTCTTTTCTTTTGTTGGTGCGCTCCGGTTTTTCTGCGTTTTCTGGAATGTTCCATGTCTTACCAGTAAGAAATGCACCGTTCACACGCCCTTGGGCACAATAATTTCTAACACTGCGCTCTGACATATTCCATTTTTTTGCTATATCAGCAACTAAAAGGTATCTCATCTACAATCCTCCATCACAAATCATAACCCATATCCAAAACGTATCAATCTACTAATTAGTATATCACACTATCGGCAAAAACGCCATTCCTTTTGCCCACTGCGCTATTTTTTAGCCGATATGACAATTATATCATCTAATAAGTTTCACTTTCATTTTCTCACATGATCATGAGACTTTTTTCGTTCAAATTGTGCAATCATATGTAAGTAAAAGGTGAATGTTCCTTATCAAAATAAAAATGGCGAAGTGCTTATCGTAACACTCCGCCGAAAGCCTAACCGATTTGAGCAAAAAGTGCTTGGTTAGGTCTGCTTTATTATTTTATGCAATTCCACTGCATTTATACACTTAAATGTTCTTTCCAATCCGCAGGAAGATTCATTGCTGCAAGACTGACCACACCATTATTATTTTGAATCAGCTTATCGAAAGCATTTACAAATACTGTCCACTCCTCATCAGATGAACGCAGGTACTTCATCGCCAGTAAGATTTGATACAAGCCATTACTTTAATTGTACTGGATATACATTTGTAGTCTTCATCTTCGGTAACGGAAATTCCCCCTCGTATTGCCTATCACCAAAGGTGGTCGAGGCTATCAGTGGCCGCCCCAACACAATCTTCTTCCTGTAAAATTACTTTTTCTCCTTCGCCACATGGTTCTTGAAAATCGTTATAATGATGCTCTAGTATCTCATTTGTTATTATGAATGGAGAATTAGCATTCAAAGACTGATTCCTTTTATACAATCTTTTTTGTAAGGTTCCTTTACTAGCCTTCATATAAACAAGTTCTGGTGTACCGCCAGCTTTTTCTATAAGCCTTTTATAATACTCTCTGTTTTCCTTATTCCAAAAGCTGAAATCAAGGACTACATATTTTCCTTGTTGAATGAGAGACAGGAGTTCCTTCTGGAGTGCCATTTCCACTATTTCTGAAAGTTTCTCATACTGTTCGTTTGGATAATCAATCCCCTTTCTCCCGTAAGTTTTCCACATTTCCTCATCAATGGACAAGCGAACATAGCCTTCTTTTTCTTTCTGCTTTGCATAAGTTGTTTTCCCGGAACCGCATATTCCACACATCATAATAACTTTAATCATAAAAATCTCCTTGTTTTACTAATCAATACAGCCTTCTATTGATACTATCAAAGCGTTATTTCTTCAACAGCTTTATCTAAAAATGCTTGATGTACATGCCACATCATATTTTGCTGCGTCAGCAAGAATCTGCAGCGTTTGTATATGATCATCCGAAAAAATATCGTAATAGTCTTATTTCCATGTTTTCTATTTCTGCATATTATTTTTCTACCAATATATATTCCATTTGTCTTTCTTTCGTTCGCATTCCCATTTTTTCATAAAATTTCTCTGCTGAAGTATTTCCTGCCCATACATTCAATGTCACTTCATAGCACCCTATCTGTTTCGCTTCATTTTTTACATATTCAAACAGACTTTCGCCAACATGCTGACCTCGAACCTCTTGACTGACACAAAGATCATCAATAAAAAACGTCTTAAACGGAACCATGTTGTTTGAAAAAGGCTGCTCTTGTAATTGACAAAATGCATACCCTACACAAACATCATCCTCATCCACCGCAACATATATTGGCTTTTCTTTATGTTTCAAAAGCTCTCTCAATTCGTCTATCGTATATTTGGTCGTGCCCGGAATAAAAATATCAGGCCTTATATCTGCATGAATTTGTAACACTTGCTCTAATAACTCTAAAATTCTCGGAATATCTTTTTCTTTCGCTTTTCTGATAATCATTTTTACCTCCATCCATTCTCATTCTTCTGCAAAATAATAATTCTCAAATTAATCCTATATTTCCCTTGATATACATCACATTTTCCTTGTTGAATCCACATCATTAGAAACCATTAATTCAAAATGCTTTCGATTTGTTTTTATAAAACCTTCTTTTTGTAACTTTGATATCTCCGTAGACATTGCTGCACGGTCAATACAAAGATAATCTGCTAACTGCTGCCGGTCAAAAGGAATATCAAAGGATAAAGATGAATGTCTGATTGATTCGGCTGACAGATATGACAATAGTTTCTCTCTTGTCGTTCGCTTGCCAACATGTGTGATCTTATCGTTCAAGATCAGTATCTTATTTGCCAGGACACTGACCAGGTTACGAATCAACTTCTGATGATGCTCGCATGCAGTTGGACAAGTAACCAGAAGCTTCTGGACATTTAGGAAAATAATTTCACAGTCCTCATCTGCTACCACACTGATATTCAAAACAGCACCCGGACTTGCCGCATATGGTTCTCCGAAAAAATCACCGGCATGACATTTTGATAAAATATTTCGATGCCCCCAAAGGTCTTCCTGGATAACAAGAACACAGCCTGACACCACAAGTCCCATTACTTCTGTAGAATCTGCTGCTCTGAAAATATAAGAGCCTCTCTTTTTTGAAACTGTTGTTGCCTCTACACAGTGCAATATGGATAATATCTCGTCATCCGTAAGACCTTTAAAGAAAGGACTGTTCCTTAAAATGGGTAAAAATTTTTTCAAAATTGTTCCTCCTGTTGGAAATCAAACATACAAGTTGCATTTATTATACTATGATTCTAACAGAAATAAAAATTTTATGCTATAGACGGAGGGTAAAAATGATAAGAAAGATTATTCGAATTGATAAAGAAAAATGTAATGGATGCGGTGCCTGTGCAGATGCCTGTCATGAAGGTGCCATTGACATCATTAACGGAAAAGCAGAATTGGTAAGAGAACATTTCTGTGACGGGCTTGGCGATTGTCTCCCGGAATGTCCTACAGGTGCCATTTCTTTTGAAGAAAGAGAGGCTCCTGCATATGATGAAGAAGCCGTAAAAGAAGCGCAGAAAAAAGTATTTGCCAAAAATCAGGCAACGTCTACACACACCGGCTGTCCTGGTTCTAGAAGTATGCAGATTCAGCGATCCGAAACACCTGAAACCATAAAATCAACTCCAAGCGTAGAGCAGCTATCAAAACTTCAGAACTGGCCAGTACAGATTAAACTGGCACCTGTAAGTGCACCATATTTTAACGGCGCAAAACTATTAATCGCAGCCGATTGTACTGCTTATGCATATGCAAGCTTTCATCAGGATTTTATTCGGAATAAGGTAACATTAATCGGCTGTCCTAAATTAGATCAGGTAGATTATAGTGAGAAATTGACTGCAATTATTCAAAATAACAACATTCAAAGTGTAACAATTGTAAGAATGGAAGTTCCTTGCTGTGGTGGTCTGGAAATGACAGCAAAAAAGGCGCTTCAGGATAGTGGAAAATTCTTACCATGGCAGGTTATAACGATAAGTATTGATGGAAAAATTATAGAATAAAAAAGGAGAATATAATAATGGATAAGAAAATGTTTTGCTTTCAGTGTGAGCAGACCGTCGGATGCGCCGGATGTACAGGAAATGCCGGTGTCTGTGGAAAAAAGGCAGATACAGCCAGATTACAGGATGAACTGACAGGTGCCTTGATTGGTCTTGCAAGAGCTGTCGATAGTACAACAGCTATTTCCAAAAGAACCGGACAGGTCATAATTGAAGGACTGTTTACCACAGTTACAAATGTAAATTTTGACGATGCCTCAATTGAAAACATGATACAAAAAGTCCGAGCTGAAAAAGAAAGACTGGTTCCTGACTGCAGCAAAGGTCAGTCACCTTGCGGTAAAACAGGCGAATACGATATGCAACAGCTGTGGAATGCCAATGAAGATATACGCTCTTTGAAATCTCTTATTCTTTTCGGAATTCGTGGAATGGCTGCCTATGCCTATCATGCAAATGTTCTGAATTATGAAGATACTGAAGTGAATCGCTTCTTCTGTGAAGCATTATTTAAGATTGGTTATGAAGAAAGTGCAGATGCACTGCTTCCTACAGTACTAAAAGTAGGAGAAATCAACCTGAAGTGTATGGCACTTCTTGATAAGGCAAATACAGAAACCTATGGGACACCAGAACCAACCAATGTTACACTTACAATAGAAAAGGGACCATTTATTGTTGTAACCGGACATGATTTGAAAGACCTGCAGATTTTACTTGAACAAACAGAGGGCAAGGGAATCAACATCTATACTCATGGTGAAATGCTCCCTGCCCATGCCTATCCACTCTTAAAAAAATTCTCACACTTAAAAGGGAATTTTGGAACCGCATGGCAGAATCAGCAAAAAGAGTTTGATCATCTTCCAGCTCCGATTCTCTACACCACCAACTGTCTGATGCCGCCAAAAAGCAGTTATGCTGACAGAGTATTTACAACAGAAATGGTTGCCTTCCCCGGTGCTGTTCATATTGATGAGAAGAAAGATTTTACGCCGGTTATTGAAAAAGCGCTGGAACTTGGTGGTTACAAGGAAGATCAGGTACTCACCGGCATCAATGGCGGTACAAAAGTGACAACCGGTTTTGGTCATGCAGCCATCCTGTCCCATGCAAACACTGTAATTGAAGCAGTAAAATCAGGTGCAATCCGTCATTTCTTTCTGGTTGCCGGCTGTGATGGTGCTAAACCTGGACGAAACTATTACACAGAATTTGTAAAACAGACACCTTCTGACAGTATTGTCCTTACTCTGGCATGCGGAAAATTCCGTTTCAACGATCTCGATCTTGGAGAAATCGGTGGTCTGCCACGACTAATGGATATGGGGCAGTGTAATGATGCTTATGGTGCGATTCAGGTTGCTGTAGCACTTGCAGATGCATTTGGATGCTCCGTAAATGAACTTCCGCTTTCCTTCGTTCTCTCCTGGTACGAACAGAAGGCCGTCTGCATCCTGTTAACACTTTTACACCTGGGTATCAAGAACATTCGTCTTGGTCCTTCTCTTCCGGCATTTTTGTCTCCTAATATTTTGAATTTTCTGGTAGAAAATTACGGTATAGCACCTATCATCACGCCGGAAGAAGACATCAAAACGCTGATGAATTATAACAAATAAATTTCTTTAAATCTCTATGGAATCTCCGAAGCCGATACAGGATTCAAAAATCCTGCATCGGCTTTATGATCAGATTCTTATGTTGCAAAACCTATGTTCCTTTCTTATAACAACTCTCACCGATTATCAACCCTCTCCGGAAACATATCATGATTACTCATGCGATTCCAGGCAACCTGCTCCCAATCTGTACCCGGCTTTCCGTAATTACAATACGGATCAATGGACAATCCCCCTCTCGGAAGGAATTTTCCCCAGACTTCAATATATTTCGGTTCAAGAAGCTTGACCAGATCTTTCATAATTATATTGATCACATCTTCGTGAAAATCTCCATGATTTCTAAATGAGAACAAATATAATTTTAAGGATTTGCTCTCCACAAGCCGTTCATCCGGAACATACGAAATCGTGATCGTTGCAAAGTCCGGCTGTCCGGTAATCGGACACAGGCTTGTAAATTCAGGGCAGTTAAACTTGACAAAATAATCATTTTCAGGATGTTTATTCTGAAATGCCTCTAATACGGATGGATTATAATCCATACTGTACTCTGTTTGCTGATTTCCCAATAGTATTAAATTTTCTTTTTCTCTCATCTCTTTCTCCTCTATCTCAACGCCGGATCTTCCATATGATTTGCCTGAAATGCCGCTGCACGATCAATGCATGTTCCACATTTTCCGCAAGGCTTCTCTCCACCTTCGTAACAGGACCAGGTCAACTCGTAAGGAACTCCCAGTTCTAATCCAATCCTTACCACTTCGGCTTTGGATACATTAACAAAAGGTGCTTCTATTTTAAGCTGATGTCTGGAACCTTCCCATATTGCTTCATTCATAGCCTGATTGAATACCGGTGAGCAATCCGGATATGCAAAACCTGCAGAATCATCTGCATGAGCTCCATAATAAATTACTTCGCAGTCTTTGCTCAGTGCAATACTTGCCGCCGAAGAAAGAAATAATCCGTTTCGGAACGGTACATATGTGCTTACTGGTTTATCGCCATTTGTTTTTGAAATCTGTTCTGCGTAACTCTCCTCCGGAATGTCTTCTGTAGACTGTTGAAGCAGTGAACAGTTACTATATTGAAATATCTTACTTAAATCCAGGAACAAATGCTCCACGCCATAATATTGGGCAACTGCTATTGCAGCTTTAATCTCTTTATCATGCTTTTGTCCATAGGAAACCGAAAGGGCAATGACCTGGTCTTTCCCATACTTTTTGATTGCCAGTCCCAATGCCGTTGTTGAATCAATTCCTCCACTAAAAAGAACTAATGCTTTCATCTCTATCACCTCTCACTATTTATACTCCCCGTTCATCGGGATCCCAGATCACTTTATGCATCTGTATCTGCAACCGTACACCATTCAACCGATGTTTCAACATAAATTCTACTATTTGCATCGGTTCTATTGCTCCAAAAACAGGGCTAAGATAAACATGACATCTATTTGTCAGATCGTAAGTCTGAATCAATTCCAATGCTTTCAATAAATCTTCCTGACTGCCAGATACAAATTTTACAGTATCATTCTTTTCAAGCAGTTTCATGTTCTCTGTTATCATATGTTCTTCGCACCCGCTTGATGGTAACTTATAGTCCATTGTAAATACCGGACGTTCTTCACAAAATGCTGCCAAAGCGACTGCTCCATTCGTCTCAACTTCAACTTGCAGCCCCGCTTGTAAAAGAAGATGGATTAAATTCCTGATATCCTTTTGCAGCAGCGGTTCTCCTCCTGTCAGTGTCACATTATGAATTCCAGTTCCAAGAACATAATTTAATATTTCTTCTGGGGTTTCCTCGTTATATGGGCACTCAGGTTCATTAGCCCACAGAGTATCACAATAACTGCATCGCAGGTTACACCCTTTAAAACGAACAAATACTGCAAGTTCCCCTGCGCGCGTGCCTTCCCCATTAATACTGGTAAATTTCTCTGCTACCTTCATCTACTCTTCCTCATAAACTGCACAATTATTAGGCGTCTCATATACTTCCACACAATGAACTCCATACCCTGAATCCGTCAATTTTTTGTAGAAATAATATGCGAAATTTTCTGCTGTCGGACGAAAAGAGACTTCTTCCAAATGAAACTCTTCCTTCTGAAGTGCAGCTACCGTTTCTGCTTTCAGAGATCCTGTCTCGTAAATCAGACTATGGTCAAAGTAATCACAAAATACTTTCAGGTCGTTTTTCAGATTACCAAAATCCACTACCATTCCTCGTGTCTGTCCTTCTCGTTCCAACTCCTGACTCTTGATTTTTGCAACAACATTCCAACGATGTCCGTGGATGTTTCTACATTTTCCTTCGTATTTCCATAGAAAATGTGCTGCATCAAAACTGGCTTTTGTTTGTAAATAATACATATTTCAACTCTCCTATATGTGAAATGTATGTACCTGTTAAGAGCTATGCATCCTAAATGGAGCAGTTTTTATATATCAGAAAATCCATATCTAATATACAAAAAGCTCTGCGTGTATCTTCGCACGCAGAGCCTAAAATCCTCATGATTAGCCCTGGTTTTATTTTTCGACAGGAAGGTACAAATGAACTGTCGGCTGTTTTCACAGCATGAAAATTATACCACAAAACATCATATTGTCAAATTGATTTATGATGTTAATATATTGCTCTTCCCTTCATTCTTGAATCCACATTCTTAGAAACAGTCAATTCAAAATGATTTCGATTTGTTTTTATAAAGCCTTCTTTTTGTAACTTTGATATTTCTGTAGACATTGCTGCTCGATCAATACAAAGATAATCTGCCAGCTGCTGTCGGTCAAAAGGAATGTCAAAGGACAAAGATGAATGTCTGATGGATTCGGCTGACAGATATGACAATAGTTTCTCTCTTGTCGTTCGCTTGCCAACATGTGTGATCTTATCGTTCAAGATCAGTATCTTATTTGCCAGAACACTGACCAGATTGCGGATCAGCTTCTGATGATGCTCGCATGCAGTTGGACAAGTGACCAACAGCCTCTGGATATTCAGTAAGAGAATCTCACAGTCCTCATCTGCTACCACACTGATATTCAGAACAGCCCCCGGGCTTGCTGCATACGGTTCTCCAAAGAAATCGCCGGCATGGCATTTTGATAAAATATTTCGATGTCCCCACAGGTCTTCCTGAATAACAAGAACACAACCTGACACCACAAGCCCCATTACTTCTGTAGAATCTGCAGCTCTGAAAATATAGGAATCCCTCTCTTTTGAAACTGCTGTTGCCTCTACACAATGCAAGATAGATAATATCTCTTCATCCGTAAGACCTTTAAAAAATGAACTGTTTCTTAGAACCGGTAAATATTTTTTCAAAATCTTCCCTCCTGTTGGAAATCAAACATACAAGTTGTATTTATCATACTATAATTCTGGCAGAAACAAAAGTTAAATACTATTGACGGAGGATAAAAATGATAAGAAAAATTATTCGAATTGATAAAGAAAAGTGTAATGGATGCGGTGCCTGTGCAACTGCCTGTCACGAAGGAGCCATTGACATCATTAACGGAAAAGCAGAATTAGTAAGAGAACATTTCTGTGACGGACTTGGTGATTGTCTCCCGGAATGTCCTACCGGTGCCATTTCATTTGAGGAAAGAGAAGCACCTGCATATGATGAAGAAGCCGTGAAAGAAGCACAGAAAAAAAACGCCATTCAAAAACAGGCAATGCCTCCTCACACCGGTTGTCCGGGATCTAGAATCATGCAGATCCAACGAACAGAAACACCAAAGTCTGAAGGACCATCTTCAGCTACAGATTCAGTATCAAAACTTCAGAACTGGCCGGTACAGATTAAACTGGCTCCAGTCAGTGCACCATATTTTAACGATGCAAAGCTTTTAATCGCAGCCGATTGTACTGCTTATGCTTACGCAAGCTTTCATCAGGATTTTATCCAAAATAAAGTAACATTAATCGGCTGTCCAAAATTAGATCAGGTAGATTACAGTGAAAAACTGACTGCGATAATCCAAAATAACAATATTCAAAGTGTGACAATTGTAAGAATGGAAGTTCCGTGCTGCGGCGGTCTTGAGATGGCAGCAAAAAAAGCACTTCAGAATAGCGGAAAATTCATTCCATGGCAGGTTGTAACGATAAGTATCGACGGGAAAATTATCGAGTAAAAGCAAGCCCCACAAAAATACGGGGCTTGCTTTTATTCTGGTTATATAAATCAATCCTTATATACTTTATTTCGCAGGTAAGAATCCCTTACTTGTCTTCACGATCACCTTATCAAATACCATGAACATCGACGGTAATACAAAGATGACTACGATCATACTGATAATTGCACCTCTCGCCATCAATATACACAACGAGCTGATCATATCAATATTTGAATACAATCCGACACCGATTGTTGCTGCAAAGAAACTCAGCGCACTTACCATGATCGACTGTGCTGATGCACGGTGTGCGGTAGTGATCGCATCGTATTTCTCCGCTCCGTGATTGCGTTCTCTCTTATATCTCGTTGTCATAAGGATCGCATAATCCACCGTTGATCCAAGCTGGATCGTGCCGATGACAATCGATGCGACGAATGGCAGTTTCGTTCCTGTATAATACGGAATTCCCATATTTACAAAGATGGCAAATTCAATAACACCAACCAGAATAACCGGAAGCGAAATGGATTTAAATAATATCAATATGATCACGAAAATGATACCGATCGATACCATACTGACTGTCTTGAAATCCGTATCTGTAATATCGATCAGATCTGCTGTCAACGGGCCCTCACCGATCAACATACCACCTTTGTCATATTTATGTAATATTTTATTCAGATCTTTGATCTGGGCATTCAGTTCATCCGATGCAACCTTATACTCAGAATTGACCAATAGCAGTTGATACTTATCATTCTTCAACATATCTGTTACAGAATTCGGGATCATATCCTGCGGAATTGCCGGTCCGATCAGTGCATCCAGTCCAAGTGCCCATTTAACACCATCGACATCATCCATCTTATCAATCATTTTTGCAACATCTGCCGATTCTACGGAACTGTCTACAAGAATCATATGCGTCGTATTCATGTCATAATCTTTTTTTAGCTTCTCATTTGCAATAATACTTGGAAGGTCTTTTGGCAGTGTCTCATCCAGATTGTAATATACGGCTGTATGGTTATTTCCATAGATTGCAGGGAACAAAAGTACAAGGAAAAGGATTACATAGATCATATACCGCTTCGTAACTTTATCTGATATCTTTCCAATATCCGGAAGGAAAGGCTTATGCATCGTCTTCATGATCCATTTGTCACAGCACAGGATCATAGATGGCAGGATTGTCACACAGGCAATCACTCCGAGGATGACACCTTTTACCATAACTACACCGATATCCATACCCAGTGTAAATGTCATAAAACACAGGGCAATAAATCCTGCCACTGTCGTAACCGAGCTCCCGATTACAGATGAGAATGTCTGCGATATCGCATGTGCCATTGCCCGTTCTTTATCACCGTTGTAACGGACCTGCTGTTCTTCATAGCTGTGCATCAGAAAGATCGAATAATCCAGTGTCACTCCGAGCTGAAGTACTGCTGCCAATGCCTTCGTAATATACGAGATCTCTCCAAAGAAGTAGTTGCTTCCCAAATTATACACGATTGCCATTCCGATACTCAGCATAAAAAGTAAAGGAATAAAATAGGAATCCATCGTAAGACCTAATACGATCACTGCCAATACGACTGCGATCAGTACATATAACGGTGTCTCCTTCTCAGCCAGATTCTTCGTATCCGTAACAATTGCTGACATACCACTTAAAAAGCACTGTTTTCCTGCCAGTTTACGGATCTCCCCAATGGCTTCCATCGTTCCGTCAGATGAAGTACCCTCGTCAAAAAAAATCGCCATCATCGTTCCTGTATCGGAATTGAACACCTCATAGACATCCTTTGGGATCATGCTCTTTGGCATACTGATATCTGCCAGCGAATCATACCATAAAACTTTCTGAACATGTTCCACGTTCTCAATCTTTGCTTTCAGGGCCGATACCTCTTTATCTTCCATTCCATCCACAATGAACATGGAAAATGCACCGGTTCCGAAGTCTTTTACCAGAATATCCTGCCCTTGCATCGTCTCTATATCTTCCGGCAAATACGTCAGCACATCATAATTGACTCTGGTATTCACATATCCAAGTCCCGCCGGAATCAGGAGTAAGATACTGATGATCAGTATCGGGATTCTGAACTTTACTACCTTTTTGCCAAATGCAACCATATTCATAACCGCCCCTCCTTTATGACTATTGGTCATTTTTTTGTACCTAATTGCAATATACATCAAAAAAGACCAACAGTCAATACAGTTTTTGACTATTGGTCATTTTTATTCTTATACAATTTTCTCAGATTGTATCGCTGCATTTTCGGATTGACATTTTCCTATATTTCCAGCATTCCAAGTCTTGCCAGAACCTTCAGATCCATGTTCTTTACATTGTCTCCAAACTGTATCCGGATGTGATCACCCTCCATGTCTACCACGACACCCTCACCGAATTTCTTATGCTTTACAATCATGCCTTCTCCAAGTGCATCTGCGAGTTCCTGATAGCTTTTTCCCGGTTGCTTCTGAGAGCCATGATACATTCCATTTTCCTTTACGCCATATGTTTCCGCCGGACTATAATCTCCCCATTTCTTTATTCCTGCATATTCTTTTTGCCGATTCTCTCTCAGATTCCTCTTTCCCAGCAGCTCACTACAGAATTTAGACGGCTTATTCGTCGTAAATACATTCAGCTGATTCTTTGCCCTGGTCACACCTACATAGAAAAGTCTTCTTTCTTCCTCGTAAGTTTCAAGTTCTTCTTTCGATGCCGTCCGCGGATTTACCAGAACTTTTTCCGGCAGTATCCCATCCATAACATCCAGAAGATAGACGGTATCATATTCCAGTCCTTTACTCGCATGCATGGTAGACAGAATAAATGGACAGTCGCTTTCCGTCTTCTTTTCCCGGATGATCTTTCTAAGCTCTTCCAGACGTTCCAGTAATTTTTCCGGAGAGTCTACCCTGCTTCCAATCATCTTGACAATCTCTAATTTATTTGCATTCATGCCCATTTTCTTCAGATAATCCTGATACCCCATATATGTCAGTATCTGATCAACCGCCTCATCCCCTGTCATCTTTAAGATGCGTTCCATCTGCCGTCTCAGATTACGGATATTATCCTCCTGATACTTTTCCAGATTATCATACTTAAGTACCGCATCCAGAACCGCCATATCTTTCTCCTTGCTCAAGTTAACATATCTTAAAGCATCTTCCTTACGGAAGAACAATTTCAATCTGTAATATATCTGCATGAATCTGTCAGTATCTTTCGGATTCATTGCAAACCGTATGATATTCTCTACATCCAGAACCGTACGGTGTGTGAAAAAAGACAGCTCTGCATTCCGCATCCTGTAAGGAATATTCTTCCTCTCCAAAAGATCTATCAACGGAATAGCACACTCGTTATCCCGGTATAGAACCGCCGTCTCCGCTTTCCGTGCATCCATACCGTTCTTTTGCAGGCTGCTTTCCCGGGTCATACATTCCTGTGCTACCCTCATCAGATATACATACTCTGCCTTTCTGGATTTTAAAGAAATTTCTCTGATATCCATCCCTGCCTCTCTTGCAGGCTTCATATGTTTTTCATGACGAAGCGTATTTTTCTGGATGAATTTATCCGCTGCCTCCACAATCTTCGCATTCGATCGGAAATTTTCTTCCATCAGAAGTACCTTTGCACCTTTATGATTCTTTTCGAACGACAACAACGCTTCCGGATAAGCCGCCCGGAATCCATAGATACTCTGATCCTCATCTCCGACCATAAACAGATTTCCCGATTCTGTCGCCAGCAAAGCAATGATCGCATGCTGGATTTTTGATGTATCCTGTGCTTCATCTACACAGATATACGGATACAATTTCTGAAAATACGCCAGAAGTCCAGGATCCATTCTCAGCATCTTATATGCATACAACATCTGATCATCATAATCCATCAGATTCTGCGCACGCATCTGACTACAGTATTCACGGTAGATTCCTGCAATCCGGATATCCGACTCTTCTTCTAACTTCTGAAGTTCTTCTTCGGTCAGCATCATATTTTTTATATATGTGATCAACGTTCTTACATTCTTAAGATCACTCTCCGTCGGATATCCCATGCCATGATCCTGACAGATTCTGATCAGCATCCCTGTCGTTGTCTTTTCATCCTTCACCAGTTCGAATGGTGTCTTTCCAATCCGTCTTCCGTAATACTGGATAATCCTCGCACAGATTCCGTTGATCGTCCTAAATTCCAGTCTCTTTGCCATATCCTCGCCAAAACGGACTGCAAATCTTTCGGACATATCTTTTGTCGCTGCCACCGTATATGTAACCGTAAGTATGCTCTCCGGAGGAATATTCCTACAGTAGATCATATAACCAAGACGTGTCACCAGTACCGTGGTCTTTCCTGATCCGGGTACGGCAAGAAGCAGTACCGGCCCTTTTGTGCTCTGTACTGCTTCTTTTTGCTGTTGATTTAATTTTACCGAAAATGTTGTTTCAAATTCTTTCCATTCCATACTTCTTTTTATGTTAATTTGTGAATCCACTTATAGCTCCTAAATCGTAAAAATACCGGAATTCCTTTGAACAACTGATCCGACTGCACTGCAGCCACGACCAGTTCCACAGGGAGTTTCCACACGAATGCCGCCAAAAATGACAACGGCATCACGATTCCCCAAGTAGAGATCATATTCGTGTACATAGAGAACTTTGTATCTCCCCCACCTTGAATGACACCTACCGATACCGGCATCTGATATGACATTCCTACCATAACTATGCTCATGATCATAATGAAATGATCTGCAAGCACTGCTGCCGTATCTGTCAGTTTATACATGGATAACAGAGGTCTTCTCAATACAAATAACAAAGAAGCAAGCACTGCACCGATCAGAAGATCCAGCACAGAAAGCGTTCTTCCATCAGATTTGACTCTTTCTATATCTCCCTCTCCGATATCTTTCCCGATCACAACTGCAGATGCAGATGATATGGCGATGACGATCACCTTCAGATACTGGAAGAATGTGCTGGATACAGAATTTGCAGCAATTGCATCTGCAGACAAATGTCCGAGAATTGCCGTCTGCATCGGTACTGAGATTGCCCAGATCATCCCTGAGCACATGATTGGAAATGCAACTTTTAAGAATGCCCTCCATATCTTTCTATTCTCCGGCGCAAATATGATTCTGATCAAATTAACGTCAAATAACCGGACTTTCGTATCTATCTTCCACACATACACCACAATGATCAATAGTTCCAGCATTCTTGCAGTTAACGTTCCCACTGCTGCTCCCTTGATCCCCATCTCCGGAAATCCAAAATGTCCAAAAATCAATGTGTAATTGATACAACCGTTTGTGATCAATGACACTACTGATATGACAAATGAAATCTTCACTACCTCTACACTTCTAAGCATAGCAATCAGCAGATTGCTTATCATGAAAAGTAAAAATGTCCACTTCAGGAGTCCCAGATATGCCTTTCCTTCCGCAATAATCTCAGGTGACGTTGTAAATATTCCCAGAAGCCGCTCCGGCATGCACGTACAGGCTGTCACGACCACTGCTGCGATCATAATACTGAGTGCCAGTGCTGCTCCTGTCAGTTTCCGGATTTCCTCAGTCTCCTGCTTTCCCCAGTACTGAGAACAGATTGCTACCAGTGCATTTCCAATAGACAATGCCAGCTGGTTCACAATAAAGAATATCTGGTTCACCGTTGCCGCACCGGACAATGCATTCTGGCTGTAACTTCCAAGCATAATATTATCAAGCATATTCACACTGTAAGCCACCAGATTCTGAAGTGCCACAACCAGCATCAACCGGAAAAATGTCTTATAAAAATTTTTATCTCTTGTAAAAAATGTTGTTCTTGTAGTTTCCATTATCTTAACAGATTTCTTACCATTTCTGCATCAAATGTAACAGATTTCACATGATCTACCTCAATCTGATACAGGGCATTCGCCGCAATGTGTTCAGCCGCCTGCTCCAGATCACGGATTCCGGATGTATTAGAATATAACTTGATCAATTCATCCAATCCTTCCTCACTCATGATACACTCGTCTTCCTTAAGGCTCATTCTCTTTAATACCTTCGGAAGTGCGAATTTGGAGAAGATCACTTTCTTCTCTTCCGGTGTGTAATCAGGGATATCGATCACGGCAAATCGTGACATCAGCGGTGCACTGATCTGAGACTTGTCATTCGCAGTCGCAATCGGATATACTCCTACGGTCGGAATCATACACTCGATATAGTTATCTGTAAATCCAAGATTATCCAGTAATGTCAGAAGTACATCGGCCGGATTGCCATTTCCTTTTCCGGATGCTGCTTTATCCAGCTCATTAATGATGAATACCAGATTTGATTCTCCTGCCATGGCAAATGCATCCATGATGATACCTGTCTTTGCATTGGCATAGATACGAGAACTTCCTGTCAGCTGCTCAGGATCATTGATCGAACTCATATCCAGAGTCGTCCATGGAAGCTTCAGGATACGTGCCACCGCATAGGCAATCTGTGATTTACCGGTTCCTGCCGGTCCCACTAACAGAAGTCCATATGCCGGCAATGTATGTGTACGGTTGATCTGGATTATGGTCTCGATGATTCTCTGCTTTACGCGCTCCATTCCGTAAAGTTCTTCATCAAGAATTCTGCGCGCTTCATCCGGATCGATTGCTTCAAAATAATTGCTCTTCCACTGTACATTCATCATAATAGAAAGCGCTCTCTGTGCATGACGTCTTTCTTCCGGTGATACTTCATGAGAACGTGCTACGGCAAGATTACGTCTTGCCCAAAGGCGGATATTATCCGGAAGGGTTCTTCCCGCACAGTTCATGAAGTCTGTGATACTCTGAAGACTGGTAAGCTTCATATCATCTCCTGCTTCGTCTTCATCTTCATCATTCTTCTCTTCTGCCGGTGCATTACTTGCCAGAAGACGCTCGATCATAAATTGCAGGAATCCATCTTCTGCAGATAACTTTGTACCGCCGCCAAATGCAATCTCGCGGATCTTGTATACTGCATATCCTTCTTCTGTATTCTCTCCTGAGAGACGCACATTAATATGATTCTCTCCGAGCCATTTTAACAGACTTACAAATCTTGCATCGATCTTTAAGATGTCTGCACTTACGGTTCCGTCTTCCTGCTGAAATTCGAATGATGTCCTCTTGACCGGATTTGTGAATACACCGCAGGAATGATGATCCCATTTGCGGATCTTGTTATCCAGAATCATCATCGGTTTTTCTATGGTTGCTTCATTTTCATTCGAGCGGATCACGGTGTATGTACATTCCGCTGGTTTCTTCTCGTCCGGTGTTGCGTTAAAATCAAAAACTGGCATATTGGTCTCTCCCTTTTGTATTCTCATTCTGTATATTCTTACATCTTTTATGTATAATTATTGTTCTCACTGCATCAGTGTAACACAATATGTGCTTTTCTGCCAGAGATATTTGTCAGGCAGCCTGCCTAACTCGTTGCCCCTCCTCAGCTGGATCCTGCTCCGGCTGTACATGCATAACAATGCTTATCCATCCGAATTTTACGGACTTGATATGGCTTTCCTGTCACATCAGAAATCTTCTGTTCTCCGATAACCGTAAGTCCTGCTGCCAGATTAAAATCACAGTCATACAGCTGTCCATCGTAATCCACCGAAATCTGGGTTCTGCACATCAGGGCTTCTACCGTATCTGCATTAAATGCATCGAATAATTTTTTCATATAACGTTTCAGATTTCCTGAGTTCCGGAGAAATGCACCAAATCTTCCCATCGGATTATTATACAAAGTGTAAAGACTATTGAATTCAATTCCGA
>ENA-OQIE01000684-OQIE01000684.1-human-gut-metagenome-genome-assembly--contig:-NODE-684-length-20373-cov-3.524438_pt1 | contig 20373 bp, 23 predicted proteins | sample MGYA00242569_ERZ504731 | MGnify/ENA primary metagenome ERZ504731 (study PRJEB26092, sample SAMD00036208) | human gut metagenome | host: Homo sapiens | study: EMG produced TPA metagenomics assembly of...
CCCGACGGCATCTCCGGCCAGCGCGCCCATAGTACACAAAATACCGTGCAGCAAAAAGCCGTACATTAAAAGGCATACGCCCGTTATAACCAGTACAACGGCAATAATGCCAAAACGTACCGATAAGGGCTGTTCCAGAAAAAGCTGGTTTGTAATCACGCCGCAAAACAAACCTACGCTCATGGTAAAATACCACAGGCTGCGCCACAGGCATTTTTCCTTAACCAGCATTTCCATACCATCCCTGGTAGAAAACAATACATCAAAAGTTTTGCGCCTCATAGGGCATCACCTCTCAGCCTTGGGCACAGGTGCGGCTTTAACATCAGCGGCTGCGCCGTTCAAAGCATTTTCAAGCTGAGATAAAATCAGTTCGCTCAAACGTGCTTCAAACAAAATCTGCCACGGTTTTGCCGTTTGTTTTTCCTTAATTTCGGGTATGCCGTTTACGCCTATTAATTTACCGGCAGCTTCCAGAGCATCATAATAATTGCCTATTTCATCAACAAGGCCCAGCTGCTGCGCCTGTTTGCCGGTATAAACCCTGCCGTCTGCCAGAGCACGCACGGCGGCAGTATCCATTTTGCGGCCGTTAGCCACAACGGCAATAAATTCATCATACAGCTGATTTACTATTCCCTGTAAAATTTCGCGTTCTTCCTCGGTCATTTCCCTGTCGGGAGATAAAATATCTTTATGCGGGCCGCTTTTGATTTTGCCGGTATAAACACCGATTTTTTTATACAAATCTTCAATGTTCATATAAGGCATATACACGCCAATACTGCCGGTAAGGGTAGAAGAATTGGCATAAATAACATCGCTGTAAGAAGCAAGCCAATATGCCGCAGAAGCAGCCTGGTCGCCCATGGAAGTTACTATCGGCTTTTTGGTGGTTTCTTTAAAGCGCTCCAGTTCGCGCCCTACTTCTTCCGCAGCAGTTACGCTGCCGCCCGGCGAATTTATATGCAGCACCAGCGCTTTAACGCTGCTGTCTGCCGCAGCTTCACGGATTTCTTTCATCAGCTGGCCGCTGGTTGCAGCCTGCGTACCGCCGAGCAGAGTCTGTTCAACGGAAGCCCCGTCAACAATCGGGCCGCTGATATTAATAACGGCAACCCTGTCGCCAACAGCTACTTTCGGCTCATTATTATTGTTGCCGCCCAGCAGCGAAACAACAAACGACAAAACGGCAATCAGCAGAACAGCGCTTATAAAAATTTTTTTCAGCATATTTTCATCTCCTTATACGCAAAAAGCAGACCGTTAAACAGTCTGCTTTTTGGTTAATTTACCGGCTTTATTTTTGCTCCCTCAAAGCAGCGGCAATAAAATCTCTAAACAACGGATGCGGATGGGTCGGGCGGGATTTAAATTCCGGATGGAACTGAGCGCCCAGGAACCACGGATGAACCGCTTCCGGCAATTCAACTATTTCTACAAGACGGCCGTTAGGCAAAGTACCGCCAATGCGCATGCCGCCTTCCACAATTTTTTCTCTCAGGAAGTTGTTTACTTCGTAACGGTGACGGTGGCGTTCATAAATAAGTTCCTCACCGTAAGCCTTCTGGGTAAGGGTATCGGGATAAACCTTGCAGGGATAAAGGCCAAGGCGCATGGTGCCGCCTTTTTCTTCAACGTCTACCTGGTCCGGCATCAGGTCGATAACCGGGAATTTGGTTTCAGCATCAAATTCGCTGCTGTTGGCGCCTTCCATGCCGCAAACATTGCGTGCATATTCAATTACAGCGCACTGCATGCCAAGGCAAATGCCAAAGAACGGAATTTTATGTTCTCTTGCATAACGCACGGCCATAATTTTGCCTTCAATACCACGGTTGCCAAAACCGCCCGGAACGAGAATGCCGTCTACATCGTGCAGCATTTCGTCAACATTGTTGTCTTCTTCCATTTTTTCGGAATTTACCCATTTAATTTCAATTTCGCTTTCATTGGCAACGGCAGCGTGTTTCAAGGCTTCTGCAATACTAATATATGCGTCGTGCAGTTCAACGTACTTGCCTACAACGGCAATGGTTACTTTGCGGTCATAATGTTTCAGGATGCGCGCAACCATTTTATGCCATTCTTCCATATCTTTAGGCTTGTCTTCCATGTCCAGTTTTTTCAGTACAACGGTGTCAAGCCCCTGTTCTTCCATCAGCATCGGCACTTCATAAATGCTTTCTGCCGTAAGGTTTTGAATAACTGCTTCCGGGTCAACGTCGCAGAACATAGCCATTTTTTCGCACATATCTTTGGAAATCGGCCTTTCGCTGCGGCAAACAAGAATATCCGGCGAAATGCCGATGCTGCGCAGTTCTTTAACGCTGTGCTGAGTCGGTTTGGTTTTAAGTTCACCGGCAGCGGCAATATAAGGAACCAGAGTTACATGGATATACAAAACATCATTTTTGCCGACTTCTTTTTTTACCTGGCGGATTGCTTCGAGGAACGGCAGGCTTTAAATACCGCCGACAGTCCCGCCGATTTCGGTAATTACAAAATCAGCATTGTCATCGCGCCCAACGCGGTAAACACGTTCTTTAATTTCGTTGGTAATGTGCGGAATTACCTGTACGGTACGGCCCAGATAATCGCCGCGGCGTTCTTTATTGATAACGGAAAGATAAATTTTGCCGGCAGTTACGTTAGAGCTTTTGGACAGGTTGATGTCGATAAAGCGTTCATAGTGCCCTAAGTCAAGGTCTGTTTCGGCACCGTCATCGGTTACAAAAACCTCACCGTGCTGATAAGGGCTCATGGTGCCGGGGTCAACGTTGATGTAAGGGTCAAACTTTTGGATGGTAACTTTATAACCGCGGCTTTTCAGCAGTCTGCCGAGCGAAGCTGCCGTAATGCCTTTGCCAAGAGAGGAAACAACACCGCCGGTTACAAAAATATACTTAGTCATAATTATCCTCCAATCAGTAATTTATTTTAACTGCATTACATTCTTTCCGGTGCGGATACGCCTAAAATGTTCAGCGCATGGCGCAATACATGCTGAGTTGCTTTAACAAGTTTAATGCGTGCCTGCTGCACTTCCGGGTCTACGCCAAGAATGCGGCACTGGTTATAGAAGGAATGGAACAAGCCTGCCAGTTCATGCACATAATGGGCAACGCGGTGTACCGCGCGCTCTTTGGCTGCCGAGGCAATAAGTTCCGGATATTCGCCCAGTTTTTTAATCAGTTCAATTTCTGCCGGGTCGGTCAGCAAAGTATAATCTGCTTCGGCCGCTTCTTCAATGCCTGCTTCCTTAAGCTGGCGGAAAATGCTGCAAATACGCGCATGTGCATACTGAATATAGTAAACAGGGTTTTCGTTGGATTTTTCCGTAGCAAGCGTCAGGTCAAAATCCAGCTGGCTGTCAATGCTGCGCATTACAAAGAAGAATCTTGCTGCATCAGTACCAACTTCTTCAATAAGTTCATTTAAGGTAACGCTCTGGCCGGTACGTTTAGACATTTTTACAAGTTCGCCGTTGCGGTACAGGCTTACCATCTGCAAAATCAAAACTTCAAGCTGCTCGGGGTTATAGCCAAGCGCGCCGACAGCAGCTTTCATGCGGGCAATGTAACCATGGTGGTCAGCCCCCCACAGGTTAATAACACGGTCAAAGCCGCGCTCGAATTTATTGCGGTGGTAGGCAATATCTGCTGCAAAATAAGTAGGCACGCCATTATCGCGGATAACAACGCGGTCTTTATCGTCGCCATATTCTGTAGCTTTCAGCCACAAAGCGCCGTCTTTTTCATACATGTAGCCGCGTTCGGTAAGGTAATCGCAGGCTTCCTTAATTTTGTTGCCGTCGTGCAGGGTCTGTTCACTGAACCATACATCATAAGTAACATTAAACGCTTCCAAATCTTCTTTCAGCGCTGCAAGTTTTTCTTTTAACGCAATAGTACGGAATTCTTCAATGCGCTGTTCTTCTTCCATTTTTAAAAACTTGTCGCCGTAAATACGTTTAATGCGTTCTGCCGTATCTATAATGTCATGACCGTGATAGCCGTTTTCCGGAAATTCCACGTCAATGCCGAAAGCTTCGAGATAACGGGCATTAACGGATGCTGCCAGATTGTTAATCTGGTTTCCGGCGTCATTAATGTAATATTCGCGGGTAACATTGTAGCCGGCTGCTTTCATTAAATTTGCAAGCGAGCTGCCAACTGCTGCTCCGCGCCCATGGCCTACATGCAGCGGACCGGTAGGATTGGCGCTTACATATTCAATCTGAATTTTTTCATCTGTCGGCGCTTTTAAATTGCCGTAATTTTCACCGGCTTTTACAATGTTTGCAAACAAATCGCTCAGCCAGTTATTTTTCAAGTAAAAATTAATAAATCCCGGGCCTGCAATTTCTGCTTTTTCAACATAAGCGCAATCTAAATTATCTATTACAGCCTGTGCTATAATTCTCGGGCTGCATTTTAAACTTCTTGCGGACTGCATGGCAAAATTAGTTGCAAAATCGCCGAATTCTTTTTGAGGCGGTACTTCCAAAAGTACGTCAGGCAGTTCGCCTTCTTTTACAACTCCCTTTTCAATAGCGCTTAACGCCGCTTTTTTTATGGCATCTGCCAAAATTTCCTTAATGTCCATGCGCATCCTCCTCAATAGTTATCTTTATTTTCATTTCGCTCTGTTCCTGCCCGGCAATTTCCAGCATATATTCAAGTTCAATGTTCCAAATACCGTCACGGCAGTAAACATACAAATATTCTGTGTTTGTTTTTAAACCGAATGTTATATACGGAGTTTTATAAACGCTTATACACTCCAGCCCCTGGGCAAATTCCTGGCGCGATTCCACCGTGCCGCTGCGGATGATTACCACATTATCATAATTCCATTTTATAGTGGTTTTTGTACCCTGCATGCCAACGGCTTCGGTTTCATCATAAAAAACGTAAAACTTTCCGTTTTTTTCTGCCATCCGCCCAAAGGAAACCGTTTCTATGGCAGCTTTTTCGTTATTGTTTTTTTCATAACTTTTAACATGAATTCTGACTTTTTTCATTTCCATAAAAAGCACTCCAAAAATGACCGGAGCCTGCTTCACTTTCAGGTATCTTCACTACTGCAAAACGAAGCAAGCTCTGCAAAAATTTATCACGGTCCAAAAACTGCCAAAACTTCTTAAATATTATATCTCACCGTCACGGTACAGTCAACCGCATATAATTTTACAATCAACGATTTTGCTTGCTTTAATGCAATAAAGAAGTGTATAATTAATATATTATTTACATAAACCATACATGGGGAGGAATTTTAATGCAACAGGATTTAGGCAGTATTCTGGCCTATGCACTTTATTTTATTGTGCTGTTTGCCATCGGGCTTTACCATATGAAGGATACAGGTGATATGCAGAGCTATATGCTTGGCGGGCGTAAAATCGGCCCGTGGGTTTCGGCAATGAGCGCGGAAGCCTCGGATATGAGCGGCTGGATGCTGATGGGCCTGCCGGGTTATGCTTATGTTGCTGGCGTAAGCGCTTTCTGGATTGCTGTCGGGCTTGCGCTCGGCACATGGCTGAACTGGTGTTTTGTTGCGCAGCGCCTGCGTATTTACACCAAAATAGCCAACGATTCCATTACGCTGCCGGACTTTTTTGAAAACCGTTTTAACGATACCAGCAAAATTCTGCGTATTGTATCTGCCGTTTTCATTTTTATTTTCTTTTTAATTTATACCGCGTCCGGTTTCGTTGCGGGCGGCCGCCTTTTCACCACCGTTTTTGATATTTCCTACGTTTCTTCGCTGCTTATTACAGCGGGCATTGTAATTTTCTACACCTTTACCGGCGGTTACCTTGCGGTTTGCCGTACCGACTTTTTCCAGGGCACGCTGATGTTTTTTGCAATTATCGTAGTGCCTGTTACAGGTATCATGGTTGCCGGCGGACCTGCCGAAACAATCAGTTCCCTGCATGCATTAAACCCCAACTATTTTAATATGTTTACCGATGCTACCGGCCTTACGCTCAGCTTTACCGCCATTGCTTCACTTATCGGCTGGGGTCTTGGCTACTTCGGCCAGCCGCATATTCTCGTGCGTTTTATGAGCATTACCTCTGCCAAAGAAATTCCGCAGGCAACACGCATTGCCATGGTTTGGGTAATTTTCTCCCTGTTCTTTGCCGTTGCTTCCGGCCTCGTTGGCCGCGTTGTTTTAGGCGATGCACTTACCGGCGTTAATGCCGAAACCGTATTTATGGTTCTTAACGAACAGTTCTTCAACTCCTTTATGGCTGCAATCATTATCTCTGCCATTTTAGGCGCAATTATGAGTACGTCTTCCGGTCAGCTTCTGGTTACGGCATCTGCAATTTCCACAGACTTTTATCAGGCACTGCTGCGCAAAAACGCAAGCCAGAAAGAACTGGTGCTTGTCAGCAGAATAGCCGTTATTCTTGTTTCGGCCTGCTCTCTGGCACTTGCCTATAACCCCAACAACTATATACTTGACCTTGTTGCATACGCCTGGGCAGGGTTCGGAGCTTCCTTCGGCCCGCTGATGCTGTTCAGCCTGTTCTGGAAACGCACCACGCTTAAAGGCGCGGTTGCCGGCGTATTCTTCGGCGGCAGCACCGTACTTTTATGGAAGGAATGTTTTGCATATACCGGGCTGTACGAAATTATCCCGGGCTTTGCGGTTTCCTGCCTGGCAATCTTTATTGTAAGCCTGCTTGATAAACAGCCTTCGGCTTCTATTATTAAAGATTTTGAAGCAACAGAACAGCATATTAACGATTTATAATTAAAAATTAATGAAGCCTGTACATCAAAAAATGTACAGGCTTTTTCTTTTGCCAATTTTACAAGCTCATTCCAAGTTCAAATGCTTTCTGCGGATATTCTGTTTTGGCTACAGCTTCGCGTGTCGGGCAGCCAGGTGCAAGCACCCTGCCTCTGTCCTGCCAGTGCATATACCCGGCCAGCGTTTCATAATGTTTGGTAATGCTGCGCATTGTTAAAGGCGTATCACTCCCGCCCGCAGCCAACAGTACCGACTGTTTGCCGTTTATATCGTATGTTCGCGAATAAAATCTGTCGATAACCGTTTTAAGCTGCGCCGCTTAAATACAAAGTTATCAATCCTGAACAGCTTATTTTTAAAAATTCTCTGCGGTTCATAAGTCCCCCTCCTGTTCTGAATATCTTTACTGTCATTATATTAAAGCCGTTTTTGTGCGTCTAATGCTTATTTTTTCTGTTCAGCCATGCCTTTAAGTAATAAAAAATCCTGCGGCCGCCAAACATCTAACCACAGGATTTTATCATGCCTTATCCGTATATAGTTCATAAAATTTAAGCATTGGCATTTTTGCCGCTGCTGTTTTACAATTTTAAACAAAGGTTTTAAGTTAAAATATTTTTTGTATTAAAAACATATAGGCCACAGTTCCGCCAACAATGCTTATAAGCATGCTGCGGCGCCAAAAATGCAGCGCTAAAGTAATTGCTGCGCAAATAAATTCCGGCAGGCCGTGCCAAGCATTAAACGGGGCATCTTTTAAGCTGTAAACCACAAGCATGCCCGTAACGGCAAACGGCAAAACCTTGCCTAAATAATTAACAAAATCGGGTATCGGCCGCCCGCCGCAAAAAATAATAAAGGGCAAAAAGCGGGTCAGTACGGTTGCCAAAATAATAGCGGCAATCATTATTATGCTCTGCCCAACAGTCATTGTCATCACTGTGCCCTCCTTTTAATAACGGCAAAAACAAGCAGCATCATAAGCATGGCAGGTATCATAAAATTTTCCGTGCCAAAAATAAACAGGCACAACACCGAAGCGGCAAGGCCTGTTAACGCAGCACCGTGCGCGTCTGCATTAAGCCAATGTTCGGCAAAAATAACCAAAAACAACGCCGGCAGCACAAACTCGATACCTTCGGACGGAAAATTAATGGCACTGCCTACAACGGCACCCAAGGTTGCTCCCGCAACCCAGTAAAAATGGTTCAGCATCGTTACAAAAAGCATAAACCATGAACGGTCAACGCCGTCGGGCACTTTGGTCATGCTGTTTATGGCAAAGCTTTCATCACACATGCCAAAAATAAGATACAGCTTTTTCCACCCCGGCACATTATATGGCTTGAGCATGGAAACGGCATAAAACAAATGCCTTGCATTAAGCATAAACGCTGCCAAAAAAGCACTTACCGGTTCAAAACTGCCAAGCAGCATCGTTACCGAAACGAACTCTACGGAGCCTGAAAAAATAAGCAGGCTCATAAAAAACGGATATAACGGTGAAAAGCCCTTGCTCACCATTAAAAAGCCGTACGATGCCCCTAAAAAAATAAAACTTGCACCAATCGGCACAGTATATGGAAAAGCTGTTTTAAATGCATTTATCTTAACGCTGTCCAAAGTAACACTCCCATAAAATTGCATATTTCAGCAAAATCTACCGCTTAACCAACGGTAAAAATGTTATAATATTTTTAAGAAAAGGTTTATTTATAATAAAACCATTATGTTATTATTCTAATCAACCAGCAGTTTTGTGTCAAGTATAAATAACAATAGTTCATTTTATCTTACGGTTGTAAACAATAATAAATTTACAAATACTGTAAAATTAATAAGGAGGTTTTTACCATGACTACAACAAAACCTGTTCCCGGCACCGGCGGCGACCATTACATTCCTTATTCCGAACGCAGCGGCGCTGAATCCGTTGTTTATTTTACCAGAGATTTATCTGCCGAAGGCCTGCTGAAAATTTTTAAACGCATCAGCGCAAATCTTACCGGCAAAACGGCAATTAAGCTGCATACAGGCGAACCGCACGGGCCTAACATTATTCCGCGCCCGTGGGTTAAAAACTTAATTGAAAAGGCTTTGCCTGAAGCCGCAATAGTTGAAACCAATGCCTATTATGCAGGCGGACGTGATACCACCGAAAAACACCGCAGCACCATTGCCCTTAACGGCTGGAATTTTTGCCCGGTTGATATTATGGACGAAAACGGCACCTCAGTTTTGCCTGTTAAAAACGGCAAATGGTTTACCGAAATGCATGTTGGCAAAAACTTGCTGAATTATGATTCACTGTTTGTTTTAACACATTTTAAAGGGCATGTTCAGGGCGGTTTTGGCGGCAGCGATAAAAATATCGGCATTGGCTGCGCCGACGGACGTACCGGCAAAGCCATGATTCATACCACACCGGGTTCCACCAACCAGTGGGATATTGCCAAAGAAGAATTTATGGAAAGAATGACGGAATCCTCCAAAGCCGTAGTTGACCATTTCGGCAAAAATATTGCTTTCGTTAATGTAATGCGCAATATGTCTGTTTCGTGCGACTGTGAAGGAACAGCAGCAGAACCCGTTGTAACGCCTAATGTCGGCATACTCGCCTCGCTTGATATTTTAGCCATTGACCAGGCAAGCGTGGACCTTATTTATGCCATGAAAGAAACTGACCGCAAAGCGCTGGTAACACGTATGGAAACGCGCCACGGCCTGCGCCAGCTTACTTATATGAAAGAACTTGGCATGGGCAACGATAAGTATAAACTGATTGACATTGACAACGGCGACAAAGAAATTACACTTGAAGAAGCCGTAAAAGATGTTGTTCCTTTTAAAGCCGAATAATTAAAGTGATTGACTCTAAATCAAACGTACAAACCCCTTCAAAAAATTTTGAAGGGGTTTTGCTTGCTTAAAGCGCGGTTTAACTTGTTATAATTTAGTAAATAAAGATTTATTAAATTAAGCAGCAATTGAAAGGATGAAGAAAATGGAAAAATATCAGTTTGGTTTTGGCTGCATGCGCCTTCCGCTTTTAAATGCAGATGACGTTACTTCCTTTGATTTTGCAAAAACAGAACAGCTTTTCGACGCATATTTAAATTTTGGTTTTACCTATTTTGATACTGCCTATACCTATCACGGTTACCAGTGTGAAAAAGCCGTCCGCAAAGCGCTGGTTGAGCGGCATCCGCGCAGCGCCTTTGAACTTGCCACAAAAATGCCGCTGCGTGATTTTAAAGATACGGCAGATTTAGAAACAATTTTTAACGAACAACGTACAAACTGCGGTGTTGCTTACTTTGATTACTACCTTTTGCATAACATGGGCACCAATGTATATGAAAAATGCCGCAAATACGGAACGTTTGATTTTATTGCCGCCAAAAAAGCAGAAGGGAAAATAAAACACGCCGGTATGTCCTTCCACGATACGCCGGAACTTTTTGACGAAATCCTCTCGCAGTATGCCGACAAGCTTGATTTTGTACAGTTGCAGATTAACTATCTTGACTGGGAACAGCCCAATGTACAATCGCGCCGCTGCCTGGAAATTGCCAACAAATACCATAAGCCGGTTTTTGTTATGGAACCCTGCAAAGGAGGAACATTAACCAACCTGCCGGAAGAAGCACTGCAAATTTTAAAAGATTATAATCCGCAGGCAACACCAGATTCACTAGCCTTCCGTTTTGCCGCCAGCCAGCCCGGCGTAGTGCGCGTACTTTCCGGCATGAACAGCATGGAGCAGGTTAAAGAAAACACCGCACTTTTTAAAAATTTTAAACCCATTACGGAAGAAGAACTAAAGGTTATTGCCCAAATACGCGAAGTTATTGAACGCAATACACCTATTTCCTGCACCGGCTGCGCTTACTGTACGCACGGCTGCCCCAAAAACATTGTCATTCCGCAGTATTTTGCGCTTTATAACAGCATTGCCACGCTCACCGGCAGTTTTTCAAGCCACGGCGGCTACTACAACAACATCAGTTCAAAATACGGCAAAGCAAGCGACTGCATAGGCTGCAAACAGTGTGAACGTGCCTGCCCCCAGCACCTGCCAATTACCAAATACCTCAAAGACGTTGCCGCCAAATTTGAAAACAGCAACGCTTACCCGCAAAGAAAATAAACGGTAAATAAACTTAAGGCACAGCTATAATAAACGGCTGTGCCTTTTGCGTATCTGTATAAAAATAATAACTAAATAAAAAAGCACATTCCAACACGCAATTGAAATGTGCATTATTCTCTGGCGGAGAGGGTGGGATTCGAACCCACGGTACGTTGCCGTACAATTGATTTCGAGTCAAACACGATAGACCACTCCGACACCTCTCCACTATTAATTTGTCAATCATTAGAAAAGCCTGTTATTTCCACGGTTTTATTATACTCTTAAATCAATATTTTTGTAAATATTGAACTAAAATATTCAATAATTCTACATTACAAAAATCATTTCAAGACATATTGAAACATTTAAAAATTAATTAAGCTGTCAATAAGCTGTATGTTAAAGAACATCGAAATAAAAATAGCGCTTATAAAAGCGCTATTTTTATTTCTAATTTTTTCACAATCTAAACAACAGATAATCCATTCACAGTAGACTTTCAAAAAATACTAAAAGAAAGTCATTTAAAATCAAGCATTTATTGCTTTAACAGCACGGTAAATATGTGATTTACGAAGTTTATTTTTTACGCAACCGGCAATTAAACGTCTGCTGATTATTGTCAGATATAAATCAACGGAAGCATTAACGTAACTAATCACAGGATACGGTTTAAAATCCTTTACTTTCCAGGCACGATATGGACCGTTTCCGGAAAAAGTGCGGAATGCAAAAGGCGGCAAAGTATTTTTTTCAGTAATACGGGGACTTTTTCTTTAAAATCTGTTCATATTTCATCTCCAATAAATTAATTTTCATTGCTGATAAGACAGCAACGAGCGATATTCTATATCAACATCAATAAGTTTGTCAAGAAAAAATGTAAGCAGTTTGGCAGCGCGATGAGCGTAGCTTGCCGAACTGCTTTTTTATTCATACACGGCACAAATTCCGGGTGCCGTGTATGATGCTTTGGAGGCCGCCCTGGTTGGTACGGCTTTTTTATTTTATATTTTTTTCCGCTTTTCACGGCTTCGATTTTAACGCCTGGCTTTATGCCGGGCGGCAAGGATAAACTACGCGGCAATACGCCGTCCTTGCCTGCGGCTGCCAGCCGTTTTTTAATCGACGCCGAAAGCGGCAAAAAACAATCGCGGCAAGCGAGGGGGACGGCGCAAGGAGCAATGCCCCTTCCAATCCCACGGCAAAGTATACCTGCGCCATACAGGGCTTGGTATATATTGCCTAATTTTAAGAATGGAGTGTGTATGTATGAACAGAATTGAAATCACCGCAAGACTTACGAAAGACCCGGAAATTACCTTTGGCAAGAACGGCAGAGCCGTTGCGAAATTCAGCGTTGCCGAAAACGTATATGATAAACGGGAAAAGGCAAGCAAAGCACAGTTTTTTAACGTAATTGCCTTTGGTAAGACCGCTGAAATTATCGGCGACACGCTGAACAAGGGTAATAAAATCCATATCGGCGGCAATGTTGAAGTAAGGCAGTACGAAAAAGAGGACGGCACGAAAGGCATTTGGGTGCAAATCCTGCTCCGTGAATTTGAATACTGCGAGAAAAAGGAACAGCCGAAGAAAGCGCAGGTGGCGTGATATGTTTAATCCGCTTGTTTTGGACGCAGGTAAGGACATCACTTTTTACTGCGGTGGAATTGACGGCAGAACAACGCTTACAGCCTGCGAAGAATTTTGCCCAAAGTACAGCAGTTGCGATACCGCAGGTATGGCAACTGACGAACTGGCAAGCTATGAAAGAAGCGAAAAAACAGGTTATGGGCTTGAAGAACTTATCCGAAAAGCCAACTGCAAGGACTATGCCGAATTTGTAATCTTTCTGTATGATATAGGCGCATTAGCCTGCAAGGAAGGCGAAATGGAACGCATTGTTGAAGCACTGGACGAAATAGACAGCGGCAGGGAATATTAACAAAAAGGGCGTGGGGCTTATGCCCCTGCCCCTTTTATAAAGAAAGGTGAACGGCAATGATTAACCTTGATATGACGGAACGCTTTTTAAAACAGCAAACTGACTGCCTTGACATATTAACAGAACTTATCGCCTTTGACAAGGAACACGGCGAGCCGCCCGAAAATACGAGGGTTTTAGAAGCCTTTATTGATACCCAACGCAGGGCATTGGACTTGGCAGGAAAACTGCTTGAAAAACACAAACCTGCATTGGAAGAAGCCGCAAAAGCGGAACGTGAAAAACGTGAAGCTGAAAGCAAAATAAAAGCGGCAGAAGCTAAAGAAGCACAGAAAAAAGAACAGGCAAAAAAAGACCTTGAAAAAGCAAAAACAGATGAAAACAGCCTGTTTTGTAACTTCGCTGATGAAGAAGCCGACCCAAAAGCTGACGAACTTACAGAAGATGATGAGGGATATGCCATACTTGTTGATGAAGAGTTCAGCTACCTTGAATTTGACATGAACAGGGACACGATCAGCTGGATTCGGAGAAAAATCGAATACAGGAGGTCGCTTATGGAACACTTACCGAAGAAAACCATTGAAAACGGCATCGGCTATACGCTGGTCGGTGATTATTACATCCCAGACTTACAGCTGCCGAGGAAAGCCGTCCCATTGGAATTTGGGGCCGTATGCACAAAGCCTATCTGGAGCTATACCACCCAGCCCGGTATAACGACCTGATTTTGACAGGCAAACTATGGACATATCTGGCAGATCTGAATGAGCAGGCACAGAATCGACTGGATTATATCATTGCCCAGATAAAAGAAGCCGAAGGAATCACGGAGGAACTGAAAGCTCATGATCAGATGGCATGGGTCAGGGCAATGAACAGCATCCGAAACCGTGCGGAGGAAATTGTTCGTCATGAACTGATCTATGATGCAAAGGAGGGGCTGTGATATGGTGTTAGATGACTTATATTGTGGTAAAATCTACCCCGCAGAACAGGTGGTTCCCCATGAAAAAGAATACCGCAAGCTACATAGGCACACCGGAGAGCTGCTTACCGGGTTAGAGGAAAAACTTTCTAAAGAGCAGATGGAGCTGGTCAACCAGTTTCACACTCATGTGATTGATGTTCATTGTATGGAGTTAGAAGCACACTTTCAGTACGGATTTTCTTTGGGAATGATGTTAATGAAGGAAGTGTTTGACTTGATGGGAAAATGTACAGAAGAGTCATAAAACTACAAAAAGGATGATCTTAAAATGTACCTTGTCAAATTTGTTAGAAATGACGGACAAGCCAATGAACTATACTATTATTCAAAAAGAGCTGATGCTCTGTACCACATAAGCTTGTTTCACAATGACAATTCTAACCTTTATAAAAAAATTGAAATAATCAAGGTGTGAGTCAGGTTATCTATTATCATGTTCATTATATGATTCAACAAGTCTGCACACACCAATAGGCAGCATAAGTCAGGCACTGAAAGTGTCTGAACTATGCCGCCTTTTTAAATGCTATTTTTTAGAAAATGATGGATCTAAAACCACCTCAATCAAGGCAATAAAACCACAAGCTGCACGATATTTCTTGTAAATTTCTTCCACAGTAATATTTACATCAAATTCTGCAAAATTTTCATGAACGAGTAAATTTCTTTGCCGTCCAAGTTCAATAAAGCTCTGTTCAGCTGTTTTCAGGGTATCGTTACTATTTATTCTCTGCCGGACACTATCTTTAGTTGCTTCACCAAACAACTTCCAAAAAGCATTTGTATTATTTGCCTTCCAGTCAAACAAGGTATGGTATTGGCGCTCAATCACTTTTGATTCAATGAGGTTTACGATTCTTTTATCTGAGCCACTAACTTTTGTAGCATATTTAGATATTAATTCGGAAACCTTACTTTCAAAATAGCTTGCCGCAGATAATACCAGAACTTTTTTGTAAACACTATCTATGTATGTAGCAAAGGATACCTCACCTTTGCTAAGAAGATAATTATATAATTCTTGTGAATCTTGATACTGTCTTTCTATTCGTTCGCTTTCCATTTTTACTCCTCGCCATCAGGCAAAGCAATCCCATATAAATATCTCCGAGCAAGACACAATCTTGCTTTTACGCTCTCGCCGTGGGATGTGCTATGAGTAATTGCAGCCTTAAAATTTGTATCTGCTTTCAGGGCATCAAAATCTGTTTGCGTGATAGCTGCATTCTCAAATCCGTCAGCTAAGATTTTTTCCGCTATTGTGACAAACACAGAATCAAAAAGAGAAACATTAAAACTCCCTGTTTGTGTCAGAAAAGCTTTTTTATCAATGCTTTTACAAATGTTTAAAACATCAAAAAATAGCTGTCGGCTTTGTTCGACCTTTTCTGTACTAAATGTCTGGGCTTCTTTTGAAAAGCGGTTTAAGAAGCGAATCATTGAGCCGGTATAGGAGCTCCCATCATATAGCAAGGCATATGAGCGCAACAAAACCTCTACATCTCTAAATTTGTCATCTTCTTCTGCCTTGCCAACTAAATTCCGCCAATCTGGTTCTGAGTTTAATGCATAAATCATCTTATAAAAATCAGAGCGATATAGGCAACCTCTAATTTCTTGCGGGGACAGATTAAGACCACCTGTATTAAGGCGGCTGAAAATCTCGTATATCGATCCGTTATCTTCCGGTTTATTCTGCCTTATTGACATACACCGAACTGGCATAAGATCAAATGCACTTTTTTGTGCTACATCTAAGGTGTGATACTTTTTATTGTTCAGGGGGTGCGGGTCACCATTTTCTTGCTTGGCAAACTGCAATTTGAAGTCTTGGAAAATTTCATTGTCAGATAATACACTATCTGGAATGTTGCCGTTTTCATCAAAGATCTTTCTGAGAAGAGTCCGTTTACCAATTCTGGGAAATCTCTGCTTTACAAAGAAATAGATTGTCAAAAGGCGCTGCTGGCCATCAATAATGCTATACTTATTTCGTTCTATTTGATATAAAAAAATTTGTGGTATTGGAAGCCCTAATATTAATGATTCTATAAATCTGGAAGCTCGTTTTCTATCCCACACATAATTGCGCTGAAAAGTGGGCATTGAAATCACACCAGATTCAATAAGGCTATTTATTGTCATAACATTAAAGTCATTCGGGATGACACTAATATCATACGAAACCACAGATGTTTCTTCGTCTTGTACTTCATAATAGTCAGCCATTGCCATTTCCTCCTTTTATAATCTGTTGGACGACATCCATTACATCCATAGCAATTCCTTGCGACAACAAAAACGGTACCCCATTTCCAACCATCTTAAATTTTGACGATAAGGGTAAATCAGCGGGCAGCACAAAATCGGCAGGTGCCGACTGCACTGCTAAAGCTTCTGCAACGCTAATCCGACGAAGTTTATATGGGTGAAGGTGAACCTCATTGTTTCCATAAGCAGCAGTTGGGGAGTATCGCCATCGATGAAGCCTTTTAAAGGATTTTCCAACTGTTGCACCTTCACAAATATTTTCATATTTATTATATGCCTTGACTGCAAATACATCTCTGCCGTTTGGATGCAGCTCAACATTGTTTTTGTCAAACCAAAATTGTACTGTAAGATCTAAAACAATCCCATCTGGACAATCCAAGTGGCCATCAGCTAAAAATGGTGAAAGAGTTGGCCAGGGTAACTCCATGATTTTATCCAAGCTGTATTTTCTATGTGCACCAATGGGATTGGCTATTTTTTTCCCAAAAGCTTTGGTAGAAAAACCAACCAAAAATAACCGATTACGATATTGAGGGACACCATATTCTAAAGCGTTTTCAATAGAGTCAAATAATTTATACCCCGCTCTTCTAAATTTTCTTTTTATCTCATCATAAAACTCACGATGCTTTTTTGTTTGATACAGTCCTTTAACATTTTCAAGGACGAAGAAATCTGGTTTTCGCTGAATGATTAAATTAGTATATATTGATGTTAGCTGGCCATTTTCGCCCTCTCTGCCCGTATTTTTCCCTGCCACAGAAAAATCCGGGCATGGAGGACCTCCAATAAAGCCAATTAGCTTTTTATCTCGTTTATCGTAATTAGGGAATGAATGATACCACACATCATCTGATAAATATTCCCTAATATCTTTGCTGCTATACCCATAAATCGGAATGTGGCCACTATTTCTTCTTGCATATTGGTATGCGTTTATAAACCGCTTGTCATATTCGTTAACAAAGACGATATTGAAGCCGGCATCCTCAAATCCTAAATCTAAAAGGCCCAATCCCGAGAAAAAGGAAAATACTTCAACATCCATCTTTTTCTCTCCTGGTAATAATTTTTAATTGCCCGAGTTGAATTCTACAAGTTTCTCCCAGTTGATGCTACCATCCTCGAAGCAGAACTCCTGGGTAAACTCTCGGACGAGCCGGTTTGCGGCCTTCTGGTAAGAAGTGTCGAACTCCTCCACATACTTCTCAGGTAGCTTGTACATGAAGCGGATCAGCTTTATGTAGAACTCTTCATCTCCGGTCAGTTCTGTCCAGAAATCTTTGCCCGCCAGTTCCATATAGAATTTTGGCAGTCCACGATTGGACACTTTTTTCTTCCCATAACCATAACCAACAATCGGGACAAAGCGTTTCTTCGCCTGCTGTGCCAACTTGCTGGCTGCCATAAAGTTCTGTTCCTGCTTCTTACGGCTATCAGCATTGAAAACGCTTGTACCAGATTTTACTGCAATGGCATAGATAGTGTTATCCCGTTCCACCATAATGTCCACACCTTCAGCCAATGCTTTCTGACCCTGGGCGGCAGCGGTGGCTATCGGCTCAAAAAATACATTGCCGAAGATTGTTTCTTCCGATGAGGACACAAAAGCGGCAAGAATTGCATCAATAATCTGAGCCGCCCCATTCATAGCCTTTGCCCGGAACAGATACGGATTTTTGCGTTTCATGACAGTTTTTACATTTAGGCTGTCTACTTTTTTAATCAAGTTCATATAGAAGTTATCCAACGCAGTAGCAATTGCTTCCACGATAGCAGCTTCGTTGTAACTATTATTTATTGGCATAGCAGCTTCCTCCTAATTCGATAGCTTGTTTCAACTTTTGATGGATGTCAGTCCCTCTGAACCGCTTTGTCCGGATTTCAGCAGACTGATCTGCAACAGAAAGCACAGCTTTCCCCAACGCTGTTGCCAGCCCTACTGGAACGGCATTACCAATTTGCCGGTATTTCGCAACACTTGTCCCCATGAATTTCCAATCATCAGGGAACTGCTGGATACGGGCATACTCTTGTATGCTAAGAGGGCGATCTTGGGTTGGATGGCACATCATTGTTGCCTTCTGAACAGGAGATGTTACTAATGTAGGCGATGGCTGGCTATAGGATAGCCGCCGATAAAAGCCTACTTTTCCACCTCCTGATCCATAAGCACCGCCCATTGCCTCCATTCTTACAGCTTCCGGAAGGTCACGCCAATTCCCGCCCTCCGGGACAAGGCGGAGATATGCAAGACGGTCTTTGCTGAACGCAGCACATTCTCCGCAGTCATGCTCTAAATCTTTAATGGTATCCTGGAGTGTACGCCAGCGATAAGCAGGGTCTTGGTGCATTTGAAAATGGGTCGGGAATGGCAGAAAAATATCTTCGTTATCTCTGCTTCCAATCAAAACAAACCGTTCACGGAATTGAGGAACGCCATAATTTACAGCATCCAGAACCCCATACACAGTTTTATAGCCAAGCTTGTTGAATTCAGAAAGGATAACATCCAGAACCGTGCCCAAGTGTTGTTCAGGATCATTTTTGTCACGCTCTGCAAGAGGGGTGTGCTTTAACGGGGCAGACATAATCCCTTTCACATTTTCCATAATGAAGAAACGGGGGCGGATATAGTCAATCATTCGGATAAAATCCATGAACAAGCTCCCACGGGGATCATTGATTCCCAACCGCTTTCCAGCAGTGGAAAACGGCTGGCAAGGCGGTCCGCCGCAAATGAGGAAAGGTTCTCCTTGTGCAAGCCCAACTTGTTCAAGCAAATCTGCGGCATCAATTTCTCTGATATCTCCGCCCAATACCTTGTGGCCATTTGCCCGCATAGTGGCTACGCAGGCAGGGTCAAAGTCTTGTCCAATCACAATGTTCAGACCCGCCTTTGCAAGGCCGATATCCAATCCCATCGCTCCGGAAAAAAGGGAAATCACATCCCGGTTTGAGGTGTTATTTTTGTAATGCAGAAAATCCATGTATGTCCTCCTAATCAAATCTTTTCGCCATCTGGAAGGACAAAATGGCGCTCAAAAGAACACCCCACCGTTTCCGCCAGATATTCTAAGTCAGAGACTGTGAAACTTTCCCGTTTCATTTTTGAATTGAAATTTTGTGGTGTAGTCCCCATTCGCCTTGCAAGTTCCGCAACGCTGATATTGGAGCGCACACATAGCACTTTAATTTGTTCTGATATCGTCATAAAGGTACTCCTTGTGATTATAAACTTATAAATTGAAGATATAAAAATATTATTTTATATCTTCAACACAGTCCCTCGCATCCTCTATCATACCATCAAACTGCATCATCTGCAACTCGAAAATCAAATCTTCGACAGCTTCTACACATTCATCTGTGTGCTTTTGTATCTCTTGCCCCCAAAAATGTATAGGAACCCAATCCATAGCAATCAGTTTGAGATCATTTTCACGATCCCGTTCCATATTTCGCTCAATCTTTTTAATCCAATATTCCCGGTTATTCCCCAGTTTTTGCTTTTTGATTTCCCAATTATGGCCATGGAAAAATTCACTGTCACAAAAGATGGCAATCTTGTACTTAGTTATCGCTATATCTGGGGTTCCGGGCAATCTTTTATAATTTTTTCGATATCGTATTCCTCTATGCCAGAGTGATTTTCGCAATAAAATCTCTATACTGGTGTTTTTGCCTTTAATATGGCTCATTGTTTGGCTGCGTTGTTTAGGAGTCATTACATCGCTCATTAAAACCTCCTCGTATTACCCCTTTCTATTTTCGCTTTTTCTTTTTTGTTCCATGGTATGCCTGCGGCCTGGCCTTTCCTCTCATATTGTTGGGATTCTTCAGCAGCTTGGACAGGCTTAATATCCGCATAAACGCCGAGAAATCCTCGGAAGCAATCTTGTCGAAGGGAATCTGCATCTGGTCGCAAAACTCGTGGATTATCCGTTCCTCGTTACTGCCCAGCTGCATGGCACGGTCAAATTTTTCCTTGACCTCTGTGAAGGTCGGCTGTGGATCGGCGGTGGTGCGGGAGTTTTCCGGTGAGAAAACCATGCAGGAAGCCTTCGAACAACTCATTGAACGGCAAACCTGCGAACACTTTGAAGAATGGCTGGAACGCAAGGCAAGCTGAGGGTATTTGTTGAAGAAAAAAACAGGGGCATGGTATAATATGTATATCGTGTCCCTGTTCATAGAAGGAGATTACTATGAGCAGGAAAAAACAAGTCAATCAGAAAATCACAGCCCTCTATT
>ENA-OQIE01000710-OQIE01000710.1-human-gut-metagenome-genome-assembly--contig:-NODE-710-length-19619-cov-8.405690_pt1 | contig 19619 bp, 16 predicted proteins | sample MGYA00242569_ERZ504731 | MGnify/ENA primary metagenome ERZ504731 (study PRJEB26092, sample SAMD00036208) | human gut metagenome | host: Homo sapiens | study: EMG produced TPA metagenomics assembly of...
CACCAATGTTGTACAATAATGTGCTTCGATTGGTGTTTTTTATCAACATTGATGTATTAATTTTCTAATGTATTATAGCAATAAAATATTGTGGATTAAATTTTTAAAAACACAAATTTATAAATAGTGGATATAAGGATGTGTAATTGTTTTAGTATAAAGATTTCCTTGAATGTGAGAAAGATGCAGTGTATCAATTAACTAGTTGTGTTTTATACATAGGTAATATGTGTTAAACAGAGTTAGTTAATTTTAGACTGTATAAATATAGATGTGTTGGAGAATTTTGAATATGGATGAATTGTTGAATTTATTAGGTAGATATGATTGTCATTTAAAACGTGATAAAAAATCAATGATTGATTTTTTGGAAAATAATTTTGAATTATATTTAGAGGATTTGCGTAAAGCGAATGTGCCAAAGAAAAATCAATTAATCGGAAAAGAAATGTGTCAAAAAGTAAATGATGCTATTGATGATATAGAAAATAATATGCAGGAAATTTTAAATGTATTGAAATTGTATTGTTCAGGTAACATTGTAGATGCATCTATAAAATTATTTGGTATATTAGATAAAATGAAACCTTATTTAATGATTGATTACACTGGTAGTTTTCACAAAGATTCATATTTTAGAATTCGTAAAGTAGATGGAGAACTAGAAGAATTTGAAAGAAAAGAAATGTTTCATATTCCTTTAACAAAAAATCATTTAATTGGACCAGAAAGATATAGTATGCCTGGATATCCATGTCTTTATCTTGGAACACTAATAGAATTATGTTGGTATGAATGTGGTAGTCCTGATAAATTTTATGTATCCAAATTCGATATTCCTGATGAAGAAGATAATACACTTAAATTAATTGATTTCTCACAAAAATTATGTGAATTAAAACATTCTTTTATTTGTTGGTTTAATAATGAACAAGATAAAGATAAAGTAAGAAAATATTTATTAAAATATCTATATACATATCCGCTTCGAGCTGCATGTTCTGTTACTGTAGAACATCGAGATGGAAAATTTAAGGAAGAATATATTATTCCACAATTATTACTTCAATGGATTAGAAAAGATAAGGATTTCTATGGTGTGAAATATGAATCTTGTAAACCTTCTGATGAAGTAAGAAGAATTGGAGGGTATAACCTAGTATTATTAACAAAAGATTTTGATGAAGATGGATATGGTAAGTTTTTACGAAATAATGTAAAAATAAGTAAATCTTATTTTAAAAGATTAGTTTCAGAAAACTCTCAAGATTCAGAAGTTTTTTTTCAAATAGAAAATTTATTAGATGAACTGGAATATATTTAATAGAGTAATTTTATTTATTAAGAGAAGGAGGTTTCTTATGGTAAAATTGAATTGTATATCTGAAAAAGAACGATTAAAGGAAAATACAATAAAATATCTAGAAGGTTTTGAGAAAATAGTTGAAACCAAGAATATTGATAACATAAAGTACGTAATTAAATTTATGGCTAATACAATACAAGGACTTTTAAATTCGAAAGTTTATTATAATGATCGTAGTTATGATATTATCAATTCGATCAAAAAAAGTTTAATACTAGATAAAATGAATAGTGATTATAAATCTTGTAAATACACCTGTTATATTAAATCAACTCCAATTATATCTTGTATTTGGAATAATGAACGAGTCATAGATAACATTATAGACATAGGTATTTGTAATGATAATCCATTTATTGGCATTGATAATTCAAATGTTTCTGTTTTTTTAATAGAACCAATTGGATTGATTGTCACAACAAATGGAAATCATTCAATTAATTCAGCAATTATACATAATGAAGGACAAGTTCAAATTGATAAATGTTATGATTTGTCTGATTTATTTGATAAATATAGATTTGATGGTATAGATTTTTTAGATATGGAAGCAAACAGGAAAATTAATTTAAATTTTTTAGTGAATGATTCGAAACCATTATTTTATGAGCTTGGTTTAATATTTGAAATGGGTAGAATTTTAAACAAGTATGATATAAATCTAATTAATTACTTAAATAAGAGTATAGAGTAAGTATAATAAAGTAATGTTAATTTTGTATATTGTGATTTAATTGCATTGCCATATAATTAAAATTGCAATTATACACAAGTTTTGAACCAGTATTGATGTTCAAGAAGTGAAGATTTTGTTGAAACTTTGAATTAGGCTAATCATAAATGAAATTTTAATATTATTTTAATAGATAACTATGACTTTGCATCATATACAAAATTATTAGCTAATTGATTTAAAAAGATTCATAGTACATTTGCTTTAGAAGAAGAATTTGGATTTAAGTCCTATACTTTATTTAAAGATGGATTGAGAAAAAATTATAAAATGATATAAAGAGTTTTGTATGAATTTAGATTGGTTTATATTTTGGTTTGAGGTTATATGAAAAAGAATTCAATTATTAAAATGCTGCTTGTAAGTACAATTGCTTTATTTACAATACCCTTAATAGTTAATTATATTATTAAGACTCCATCAAAATTTGGTTTTATTAATGAAGTAAATATATCCGCTTGGATTAGCTTTTATGGATCTGTTGTAGGAGGTTTACTTACTTTATTTGGAGTTGTATACACAATAAATAAACAAGATGAATTTAACAAGTTAGATAAAATTGCGCAGGATGATTTAAACGAAAAAAATGCAATCATGGAGTATTTTCCTAATTTTAATTTTAGTCATTCAAGTGAAATTATTGATTCTAAATCTTTTGCAGAATTACGTGTAAGCCACGGTGTTTGTGATGAATTTGCTGGGTTTATCATAATAAAAAACGTAGGTACTAATAATGCAAAAAATTTAAGAATTCAATGTATAAATAAGAATGAAGATTACAAAAGTGAATTGATTTCTTTAAATAATGGATATGTAGTTAGAAATGAAGAATATTATATAAAATTATTTTTGAAGTCTCTATCTGATTTTAGACCTATTCTTATTGATTTGAATGTTTATTTCGAGGATTCAATATGTCATGAGTATAAGATTTGTTTTGAATGTGAAATAATACGGACAAATGATAATTGGCAGTTATCGTTTTTGGAATCTAATAAATATGAAGCAGTTTTGATACGTACAAGATTTGTTCCAAAAGAATCTATAGAATCGACAGATTATGAACATTGTCATAATAAATTTAAATTTGATCAATATGATCAAATGTTTTATGATCAATATTTGAAAAATAGATTAAATTCTATAAACACGATTATATTTAAGAAATTATATGGTGAATATAATAGTGGCTCCATGAGTTTTCCAATTGAGATTAAATTAATTAATGAAAATAAATGTAGGCATATAGTGCAAACAGAATTTGGCTTTCACGGTAAAATCGTCTTTGTTTATAAATATGAGATTATAATCGATTTGTTCAATAAATGTGTATGTTTTCAAAAGTTTAGAATTATTAAAAATCTAAATATTTGTAATGGTATTAAAGTGATTATATTATATTTAATGGGTCATAAAAAAACTAAATATTTTAAAGAATCATAAGGGTATCTATGTAATATGTATGTATAGATGTGAGAGGTGTAGCAATGAAATCGGAAGAAATTGCATTAAGAATTTACAAGGAAATATTTTGTAACACATGCGATACATCTATAGATATATTTTTATGTGGTGGTGCTAAAATAAAAAGTAAAGTTAATAGAGATACGGTCAGACGTAATTTAGAGAGACATGGCTTTTTATTTAACATTTTTTATCCTGAAGATCTATTTATAGAACTGCTTAATAAGAAAGAATATGATTTATTATCGTTAGAAAAATATCTCGCAGAAAACTCAGATTTTATTGTTATTGTATGTGAGAGTATGGGTTCAGCCGCAGAGTTAGGTGCTTTTATTAATAATTCAGAAACTATTTCAAAAGTTATTGTTTTGCAGAATGTAAAATTTAAGAATATTAAAAGTTTTATATCGGAAGGACCAATAAAATATTTGAAGAATAAATATAAGAATCATGTTTTATACTATAAAAACAACCCGAATAAAATAGCCAATCAACTAAAAAGTATTTTAAAAAAAGAAAAAGAATACTGTGAGAAGAATAAATATTTTAAAGACATCGATTGTATTAGTGGGCAATGTAATTATATACTTTTTCTTTTGTACTTATTTGATAGTATAGAAAGAACTACTCTACTTTCTTATATTGAGAATGTTGATAAAATAAAATATAGTGATCTTAGTAAATTGTATCAATCAAGTCTGAATAGATTATTTAATATTGGTTTAGTTAAGACGAACACTGAAAATAAGAAAAATTTAGAATTGACAAAAAAGGGTATTGAAAAAGTTGAATATATGATAGAAAACAATTTACTAATATCATATAGAAATGAAATTCTTAATGATATTAGATTAAAAATCATGTATAATAAATATTATAAAACACTATCCTTTTAGAATGTGATGCAAAAAAGCAGGGGAGATGTTTCGTCTTCTTTCGAAATAAAGTCTATAACATTTGGCTTCCTAATAAAAATGCTCAAAAGTTTTTCCATAACTTTTTTCGCATTTTTATTATGAATAAATTATTGGTGTAAAAGGATGGTGTTTTTTTAATGTATATATCGAGAAAAGGTGATTTACCTGTGTTGATAAAATTCTCTGATTTCCAGTCAAAAATAAAATTATCGTCTAAATTAATATATTGGTTAGCTTACGAGAATAATGATAAACGTTATGTTACTTATTATATATCAAAAAGTTGTGGGAAAAAGCGAGAAATTAATGAACCTTGTTTAGCATTAAAGCTTATACAAAAATGGATTTTAGTTAATATTTTAGAAAAATTAAATGTATCTCAATACTCATATGGTTTTAAAAAAGGTAATTGTAATCCGATGAAGGAATGTGCTTCCATGCATAAAGATAATTTATATTTAATGAAATTGGATATTAAAAATTTTTATAATTCAATTTCTAAAAAGAAAGTACGAAAAATTTTTTCATCAATATATAATTCAGAAATTGCTTATTTATTAACAAATTTATGTGTTCATAAAGATTGTTTACCACAAGGAGCACCGACATCTGCTTATTTAGCAAATCTTGTCTCTATATCATTGGATAATAGAATTGCAGGTTATTGTAATAAACATAAAATCACATATACTAGATATGCAGATGATATGTTTTTTTCATGTAATAATAGACAAGCACTTAGAGAATTATATACTATGATAAATAAAATAATAAAAAGTGAAGGATATTCATTGAATTTATCAAAAACAAATTTTAAATCTGTTTCTTCTAAAAGAAGCGTTTTAGGAATTACAATTAATGATGGTAATCTAAAATGCTCAAAAGAGTTAAAGAGAAATATTAGATCTATTATACATAATTCTATTATGCAAGGTGATTATTCTATGAATGACAAGGTACGAGGTTATATTGCATATGTTGATTCAGTAGAAGATGGATATAAAACAAAATGTACTGAGTATATTGAAGGATTATTAAAATCCGATAAAATTAGTAGAATAAATAAAAAGTTATATTATCAATTTCCAATTGTTTAAATAAATTGGAATTTTTTCATATAAGTTGAAAGGAAGATAACATGTATTTAGAGAAAATCAAATTAAAACATTTTAGAAAATTTAATGAAACAGATAATCAAATCATGTTTGTTAAAAATGGTTTGATGAATAATGATAAAGATGAAGTGGATGTAGGTTCAGATACGACTTTGATTGTTGGGAAGAACAATGTAGGTAAAACTACAATTGTAACAGCTCTTGACAAGTTAATTAACACAGGGAAGTTTATAGTTAGCGACTTTAATTATAGGTATTTGGATAAATGGCTAAGTGAATATAATGAGAACAATAAGATTTCAGCTCCATATATAGAATTTAAAGTGACTATATGTATCGATGATGCGAGTCAAGATCTTGTAACGAATCTCTCTAGTTTTTTATTGGTTGAAGATTTAGATGATGGTAAATTGGATATAATTATTAAATATGAAGTAACGAATGAAATTGAGTTTAAAGAAAGATTAAAACATGAAAAACTTGATTTTGATCATTTTCTGGATATTTTAGATGATACGGATTATCAAATCAATTATTATGATAAACACTTATCTAAAAGAGTTAAAGATTTCAAATTATCTAATTTAATAAGATTAACAAATATTCAGGCGAATCATTTAAAGAGTGATCATTGTTTAAGTGATGCTTTTAATAAAATAATATCCTATAGTTATGACACAAATTTTGAAGATGAGAAAAATAAAATTATTAAAATGTTATTGGATATTAATGATAAGTTAACTACTAGAGTTCAACGCAATTATCAAAAAGAATTGGCAACAGTTTTAAAAGAATTGATTTCAATGAAACAAGTTCAGGTGAATTTACATGCAGACATTACTTTTGATAAATTGATGAAAGGATTATTTAAATATGAATATAAAGAAAATGATAAAAATATACCCGAAGATCAATTTGGATTAGGGTATACAAACTTAATTATGATTATCGCTTCAATAATGGACTATATTGCCAAATATCCTAAGTCAGCTTTTAATAGCCATATCAATTTAATTTCAATTGAAGAACCTGAAGTATTTATGCATCCACAGATGCAGGAGTTATTTATTGAAAATATTAATAAAGCATTAGGTGTTTTATTGAAGAATAATGATATAAATGTGAATACTCAATTAATTATTTCAACTCATTCTCCACATATATTAAATAGTAAAATTCATAGTTCAAATTCATTTAATAATATTTGTTACATAACAGATGATAATTCATTTGATGCTTGTGCTATAAACTTAAATAATGAAGTTGTAGTTAATAGAGAGAATGGAAATGATCTTAATAAAGATATTGCATTTCTTAAGAAACATATAAAGTTTAAAACTTCTGAACTGTTTTTCTCAGATGCAGTTATATTTGTAGAAGGATTTGCTGAAGAATTATTAATACCTTTATACATTGAAAAATTATCAGAACTAAATCATAGGTATATTTCAGTTTTTAATATAAATGGTGCACATGGAAGAGTGTATGAAAAACTTATTCATACATTAAAAATACCGACATTGATGATTACAGATTTAGATATAAAAAGAACAGATGAGGAAAAAGATAACTTTATACAATACCAAAATTTAGACAATGTAGAAACAACAAATCTAACTTTATCACATTTTATAGAAAATAGCGAATTAACAAGGATAACGGAAGATTCTATTATAAAAGACAACTTATACATAGCTTATCAAGGTAAAAAAATTAATGATTATTATGCAACTAGTTTTGAAGAAGCTTTTATATTACATAATTATAAAAATAAAATATTAAATTTCGTTTTACAGGATATAAAGCCGCGAATATATCAACAAATAATTGGAAATAATGATTACGAACAAAATAAACTAAATTCATATAAATGGCAGGTTAAATTAAGCGAAGATAAAGGTAAATTTGCAAATAATTTATTCTTTGAAATAATAACAGCTGAAAATGATGAAGATATCCCTGAATTACCAGAGTATATTTCAAAGGGATTGAAATGGTTGGAAAGTGAATTGGGTCAGAAAAATGTGTGAAAAATCAATTTCAAAAGAGAATTTAAGAGCAGAACAAAATGTTCAAAATCATTTGAGTAGTTGTTTAGACCAGTATACTAGTTTTATATTCAATGCAGGTGCAGGATCCGGCAAAACTTATGCTTTAGTTCAATGTTTAGAACATTTAATAAAATCAAAGAGTAATGATTTAAAAATGCATAATCAAAAAATAATTTGTATCACTTATACTAATGTTGCTACTAATAATATTAAAGAAAGAATTGGGCGTAATGATACTGTTTTGGTATCAACAATTCATGAGCGTTTATGGGAAATAATAAAGAAACAGCAGCCAGAATTATTGAAAATTCATATGGAAGCTTTAGAAAAAGATATTGATAAAAATAAGAAAAAATTAAATGAAAAACAAAATTATGCAGTCTTGGAGGATAAAGATAGTTTAGATAAGCTTATATTAGAATATAGAAAAGAATTATATGACATATACAGTTTAAAAGCTCAAGAATATAAAAAAAGACTTCCTGATTGTTTTAAAGATAATTATCCAAAATTGATAAATAATGCGAGTACATTCAAAAGTATAGTTAATACTGTAATTAGTATTAATTGTGAAGAAGAGTGCTTACTCAATATAAAAAGTAAGCAAGCTGGTTACAATGAAGTTATATATGATTCAAAATATAATAAAGATAGATTATATAAAATGAGAATTAGTCATGATACTTTGTTGGAATATTCATGTAAATTGATAATGGAAAATCCACAAATGTGTAGAATTATAATTGACAATTACCCTTGTATTTTGATTGATGAATACCAAGATACATCGGAAAATGTTATAAAAATTATGAAAACATTGGATGATTATGCAAAGTCTAACAAGCGCGATTTTGTTGTTGGATACTTTGGAGATTCTGTTCAGAATATATATACAAAGGGTGTAGGCAATCAATTAAATACGTTACATCCTGGATTAGAACAAATAAGTAAGAAATTTAATTGGAGGTCACGTTCAGAAATTATAACGGTTGCAAATAAAATTCGTAATGATGCAATACAACAAGTCCCTATTGATAAAACATTTACAGGAGGTACGATTATGTTTTATCATGGTGTTGGTGATCAAGAAAGTTCGTTTATAAAGAAATATCAAAATAAATGGAACGATGTACATGTGTTTTCTTTCAAAAATGAAGAAATTGCAGAGTTAAGTGGTTTTAAAAATATGTACAATGTTTTTAAAAAGGTCTATAGCGGAAAAAAATATGAACAATTAGCTTCGGAATTATTAAGCAAAGATCTAAAAAAACTTGGAAAAGTACAACTGACTTTATATCATTTTTTACATGTGTTAATAGGTGTTCAAAATGAAAACAATAGGATTAATTCAGTTTTGAATTTAGAAAAAATGAAGATAAGTTTTGTTGATTTAAAAAAGCTCGTAAATCATTTGAAAAATATCAATGGAGATTCTTTATACGATTTATTACAAAATATTTGTTTAGAGTTAGAAAATAGCAATAATCATTATTTGATGATGGTATTTAGTGATATATTTGAAATTGATGCCCCTTTATCTATGGAATGTCTAATTAATAAATTAAAGCAAGATTTATTTGATGATGAAATTGATGAAACTGTATTTGAAGATTTTTTGAATATAGATTTTCATGAATTGTGTAATTGGTATAAATATATAAATGGTAATAGTAATTATCACACATTTCATGGAACAAAAGGATTAGAATTTGAAAATGTTGTAGTTATTATGAAAGAGAAAAATGGTCAAAGCAACATAAATTTTAAAGATTATTTTAAAAGTTATGGTAGTTCTGAGGAACCGATTGATACTAAAAACTTATTGTATGTCGTTGTTACCAGAGCAATAAGTAATTTACGGATTTTGTATATTGATGATATTGATGAAATTAAGATAAATATTGAGAAAATATTTGGTGATGTTTTGGAATATCAAGAGTAATTTTCTTGAGTTTGTTATGCAATGAAAGGATGGTTGATTATTATGAAAATTGCAGTTGCAGGAACAGGATATGTAGGGTTGAGTATTGCTTGTTTATTATCTCAACATAATGAGGTAAAGGCAGTGGATATTATTAAGGAGAAGGTAGATTTAATTAATGCTAGAAAATCTCCTATTCAGGATGACTATATCGAGAAGTATTTGGCTGAAAAGGATTTGAATTTAGAGGCTACATTGGATGCAGAGTATGCTTACTCTGATGCTGATTTTGTAGTTATTGCAGCACCAACTAACTATGATAGTAAGAAGAATTTCTTTGATACAAGTGCAGTAGAGAGTGTTATTGAACTTGTATTAAAGTATAATCCTTCAGCTATTATGGTAATTAAATCAACAATTCCAGTTGGATATACGGAGAGTGTTAGAAAAAAATTTAATACTAAAAATATTATTTTTAGTCCTGAATTTTTAAGAGAGTCTAAGGCTTTATATGATAACTTATATCCTTCTAGAATTATTGTTAGTACAGATGAGAATGATGAAAAGTTAGTTAATGCAAGTCATGAATTTGCTGCTTTACTTCAAGAAGGTGCTATTAAAGAAAATATTGATACTTTGTTTATGGGATTTACTGAAGCTGAGGCTGTTAAGTTATTCGCAAATACATATTTAGCTTTGCGTGTATCTTATTTTAATGAATTAGATACATATGCTGAAATGAAAGGTTTAAATACACAAGATATTATTAATGGTGTATGTTTAGATCCTCGTATTGGATCTCATTATAATAATCCTTCATTTGGATATGGTGGTTATTGTTTGCCTAAAGATACAAAACAATTATTGGCTAATTATCAGGATGTACCTGAAAACTTGATTGAAGCTATTGTTGAATCAAACCGTACACGTAAAGATTTCATTGCGGATCGAGTGTTGAATATGGCTGGTTATTATGGATATGAAGATAATAACACATATTCTGAAAATGAAGAGCGTGAAGTAGTTATTGGTGTTTATCGTTTAACAATGAAATCAAATAGTGATAACTTTAGACAGAGTTCTATTCAGGGTGTTATGAAGCGTATTAAGGCTAAAGGTGCTAAAGTTATTATTTATGAGCCTACTTTAAAGGATGGAGAAACTTTCTTTGGTAGTAAAGTAGTAAATGATTTAAAAGAATTCAAATCTTTGAGTCAAGCCATTATCGCAAATCGTTATGATAGTTGTTTAGATGATGTACAAGATAAAGTATACACTCGTGATTTGTTTAGAAGAGATTAACTTATGTTAAATAAAAGCTAAAAAATTGAGTTTTTTTAGCTTTTTTTCTTGTGAATTAATGAAACTCATTTTCAATTATGTTATATTTAATGAGTATGTGTTATGAATGAAAAGGGAGGGCTTTTATGGCAAAGAGTAGATTAGATCGTATGCCTAGTAATGATCTAAATGAAATGGAAGAGATTGATTTATTAGAATTATTTCGTGCGGTTTTGAAATATATTAAATTGATTATCGTATTATGTATATTGTTTGGAGTCGGTGGTTTCTTTGGAACTAAGTTATTGATTGCTCCAACATATACGGCTAGTACATCGATTTATTTAACTCCACAAATTAGTGAGAGCGGGTCTTTGGATTATAATTCACAGATGGCGAATAGTAAGTTGGTTACGAATGCTGTTAATTTATTAACGCAGAATAACATTATGTCTGAGGTAGCTAAAGATGTTGGATTAGAAAGTGCTGATAGTGTTAAAAAGCTTGTTAGTGTTAGTAATGAATCGAATACAGAAATTATTACCGTTACTGCTACAACTACAGATCCTAAGTTGTCTAAGGATATCGCAAATGATACAGTAAATACTTTTACGAAGACAATGCAGAAGAATTTGAATGTTCGTAATATTGAGGTTGTGGATCGTGCTAAATTATCTTATGTTCCTAGTGGACCTAATATTAAGAAAAATACATTATTAGCTACAATGGTAGGTTTTGTATTAGGCTGTGGTTATGCGGTATTAAGATTCTTATTTGATAATCGTTTGCGTACGAAAGAAGAGGCAGAAAAATATTTGGGTATTCCTGTTTTCTGCGAGATTCCTGAATTATAATGGCTAAGTTTATAGATATTCACTCACATATCGCTTGGGGTATTGATGATGGTATGCCATCTATTGAGGATGCTCAAAGTGCGTTAGAAACTGCTAAGGCTGATGGCTTTGTAGGAATATGTAGTACACCACACTTTATTCCTGGTCAATTAGATGTTTCTATTTATAATGAGATTGTTTCTCGTCAAATGGAATTAAAAGAAATGAGTCCGATTCCAATTTATTGTGGTGGAGAAGTCATGATGAATAGTGAGTTTATTGATGGGTTAGATTTAGATTTATATCCTACACTAAATGGATCTCGTTATATGCTTGTGGAATATAATGTTCTTCGTGATATTCATTCCATTGATTATAGAGATGATTGTTTGTATGAATTGAAGGTAAAGGGTTTTGTTCCTGTGATTGCGCATATAGAGCGTTATTTTCATTCAGGACTTGATTATTCGATTATTGATAATTGGATTGATATGGGTTGTGTATTGCAGATTAATCGTACGTCTATTTTAGGAATGCATGGAAAGACAATTCAATCAAATGCTTTATCTTTATTAGATGATGGCTATTGTGATGTGATTGGTACAGATACGCATAGAGCAAGTGGGCATCGTATTTCTAAATTGAGTGATGCGTATTCTGTAGTAAGTAAGCGTATTGGGCCTGAGAATGCGGATATATTATTTTTTGAGAATCCTAAGCGAATCTTGAGTGATATGGATATATTAAATATTGAGGTTGTAAAGAAAAAGAAGCGTTTTAGTTTCTTTAGGAGATAGAAATGGCAAAGAAAAAGAGAAATCAGTTTGATGTAGATGAGATTTATCGTGGGTTGCGTACAAATATTGAGTTTAGTCAAATGGATGAGGCTATGCAGGTTATTACTTGTGTAAGTACAGTTCCAAATGAAGGGAAAAGTACGATTGCTTGCAACTTGGCTCGTATTATGGCAGCTAAATATAAAAATGTATTATTGATTGATTGTGATTTAAGAAATGCATCGGTTCATAAAACGTTGCATATTTCAAATCGTTCTGGACTTACGAATATTATTTCTGAATTTCAAGAAGGACTTAGTATTAATTCTTATGAGGGTGTTCAACAAGTGCAATATGATGGTGGTCAAACATTGACTGTAATTACGGCAGGTCATAGAGTACCAAATCCTAGTGAAGTATTAGGCTCTAAAAGAATGGGACGCTTCTTAGAACAAGCTCGTAAAGAATTTGGATATATTATTATAGACTCACCACCAATGGCAGTAGCATCAGATACAATTCCATTGAGTAATGTGAGTGATGGCGTATTATATGTAGTGGATGCGAAATCTTCAGATAAACGTAAAGTTAAAACAGCTATTAATGACTTAAAACGTAATGGTGGACACGTAATTGGTGTTGTATTAAACAAAGTGGATATGAGTGATGAAAACCATTATGGCTACGGATATGGATATGGTTATGGAGGAGACGATGATGGTAAAAAGAAATAGTTTAATATTCCTTACAGCTTTTGGTCTACTTCTAACAGGTTGTGGTAAATCAGGCTTAGAAATCACAAAAGATGATATTTTAGAAGTAGCTAGAGATGATGCGAATGCCACAAAAAGTGAATGTGAAAATGTATCAATCAAAGAACAAAAAGGTTCATACATTGTTTCATTTAATACGAATGGTGGATCTTATGAATACAAGATTGGTAAAGATGGGATTATAAAAGAACGCAGTTTTAAACGAACTGAAAAAGAAGAAACAACTAAAACTGAAGAACCAGCTAAGGAAGAAACTACAAAAAAAGAAGAGAAATCAACATCGACTAAGAAGGAAGAAGAAAAATCTTCAACTTCATTTGATGAAGGTCAACAACAGGCAATCAATGCGGTATTGGCAAATTCTGGCTTAGAACAAGATGATGTTACGAATATTACTTGTTCTTTAGATTCAAATACAAACCAATATACAGTTACCTTTGTGTTAAATGATGTTACTACTACAGCAGTTGTAGATGCAGCTACATTTACTGTAATATCTACAATTTTAGGATAATTATTGTACCTTCCAGAAAATGGAAGGTTTTTTTATTTTGTGTTGGTATGGTAAAATTGATGTAATGAATATATTAATGGAGAGGTAACTAATGGATTCGTTTTCTTTAGAAGAAATGGTTGATAAATTTTTTGACATGACTGCTTCAGATGGTAAGTTTTTAAAATTGATTGAAGAGTCGAAAAAATATGATGTGTTTAATTTGATTTCTAGAGTTTCGGCATTAAATTTATTGCATCAAAATCAATCAAAATCACTTTTACTAGATACATATTTAGATGGATTGTTACATCAATCTTTAGATTGTTTCGATTCTAAATATAAGATTAGTCAAGGAAAATTTCGCAGAATTATTAATGGAATTTCTAACACGAGCTTAAAACATTCGATTGATCCACCTGAAAATATGTTTGCACAAAATGTAATGTTTTATGGTAATTATAGAGTTTTAAATGGAATTGATCAGACCCCGGCATATAATCTTCAACAAATGATATCTAGTTTATTTGTCGGTGTTAATTCTTATCCAAAAGAATTTTTAGACGAAGTATATATATTGATTTATACAATACTTCATATTTCAGAAGATATTGTTTGTTCTATTAAAGATATAGATAACAATCATGAAGAAGATGAAAGAAAGGAAATAATTATACCTTCTTCTGAAGTATTAAATCATTATTCTGAGTTAGTTGTTTTAGACGGTGAAACTTTTAGAAAGTTTCTTCATTATAATAAGTATTTATTGGATCTTATCACAATTGAATTTGGAGTTGAATTTGAAAGTGATTCAGATAATAAGTCATTTTATACGTGTCCATTCTTATACAATGAGGAATTAGATCAATACATTCTTTTAAATGCTGGATTATTACCAACGGCTTTAGTATATTGGATTTTGACTATAGCTAAAAAATATGGAATATATGAAGTTGTAATGGAAAATTATAATCAGCATATTTTTAATGAGTGTAAGCATTATTTGTCGAATTTAGGACATAAAAAAATACTTGAATCTCAAATGGATGTTGAATTGTTTAGTTGTGATGGGTATAAGGAATATATCGCAAGTGTACATAATAATCAGCTTATGATTGTGATGTATGTGTATGACTACGGTAAGGATTATACTGCATTTACATTACATTCAAAGGGAGAAACGGTTGATAATGAAATTATTGATGGTCGTTTATCTTATCTCCTTTCTAAAATCGAAAATTTTGGAATAAAAAAAGAAGATGTATTTTTTACAGTGATTACAAATTCCATTGGAAGATCTATATCTTTTGGATTTAATAAAAATGTTTATTATTATACACCATTATCAGTAAATCCATTTGAACTGATGTGTATCAGTATAAATGAAAAAAGTACGACTATGTTTATACCTAGATATTTAATGGCGAAAAGTAAATTAAACACAATTGATACGGGTCTAGTGAGTGAATTGAATTCGATTGAGTTGTATCGGGAAAATCATTCTTTCTATATGAGTGATGATATATCGGCTGGTGAGGTTACAACTATTTTTACTCTAGGAGATTCCATTGATTATATTATCCGAGCTATTAAAAAGGAAGATAAAAGATGTGTTGAGGGTACGGAAAATAGTACTTTTGCAGAAGTTGTTCTTGAGGATGATATTAGACAGATTTATATTGAACCAAATTGTGTGTATCGAAATGAAATTTGTTATTATTTGATGTTTGATTGTTTTAATTTATGGATAAAAGCAAAAGATATTAAGGATGGAAAACAACTAAATTTATATTATATGTTATTAGACATGCTTTCATATTGGCTTTCTGAATGTAGGTTTGTTTTAAATCAAATCAAGTGTTTTAAAAGAACTTATGAGATTCAAGTTGTGTTGACGGATGAGGCAGATCAATATCAATTGTTCGACAAAGACATACGTTCATTGAAAGAAACATTACAAATTTGTGATGCATTTCCAGTGTTAGAGTTATGGGTTTCACCTGAATCTTTTCAATATTTAAAATGTAATGACAATTCAAGAGAAAAAGAATTTATGCAAATTGTTATCAAGCATTTAAATAAAATGATTAGTGGAAATAATAAATTAGACTTAAATATAGAACCATTGTTTATAAATCCTATGCGAAAGAAATTTCATTTTTTGAATTATGAAAATAATCCATGCTTTAAGCCAGTTTTAAATCAAGACAATCATTTTGTACATGGTGAAGATGAAGATATGTTACTTGATGAAATAGGAGAAGAATTAATACGTTCGGGTAAATGGGATATTGGTGTTGTTCATGACAGTAAACAAAAATCAGATCTTATGCATGCTGTAGTTGATATTTTGTTTAAAAAACTACAAGATGAAGTAAGGGTATTAGATTCAAAGAATCTTCTAGAAATATTCTATGATGATTTAGAAAAGCTTTTATATAAAAATGTGTTATATCATCAAAGATTTGCACAAGATAACGCTTGTTATCCTGAAAGGGAAGAATATATTTTAGAGAAAATTAATACTAACAATAAAACTTCTGTCGCATTAAAATTTCTTGTTGAATATGTTGCAGCGATTCCTCCAAAGGGGAATATTCTCATTGGAGAAGGGCAATATGAACGTTTATTGGCAATTTGCTTCTTGATTATTGATTGGTCTTATAAAAATGATTTATTCTACTATAAGATATTTGATACACCAGTTGAAATTTTAAAATCGCATCGTGTGGGTTTGAAACATGGTGAATTTGAACATATGTATACTGTGAATCAGAATGTCAGAAAAAATCAATTGTTATCTGCCTCAACCTATAAAGATGCAATTCAATGGGTTGAGCATAAAAATTATTTAAATGATATTGATGTTGTGTTTGAAAAAGAATATGGATATACTTTAAAACAACTTGTTGATTTTGTGGAAGGTTTAAATGAATATAGTAAAACGCAAAAAGGTGATACAGTTTTTGTGGCAAAAATTAACGAAATCATAGAATACTTAACTACAAATTATTTAGAATTAAATAAGGATAGAATCACATTAATACTTGAATCTATCTCTTTAAAACAAAGGGAAACGTATCTTCCTGCATCTAAACCATATAGAAATGAGGATGTGTATCCTTGGAGATTCAATAGAGAACTATCTTTTGTCAGACGACCTATTATTATTCGTGATGATGAAATAATTTGGGGCAATCGTCAATTAAGCCATATGATATTATTTGTATTGGATTTAATTGACAATGGTAAATTAAAGGCAAAATCAAATGAAATGGGATCACTTATTGGTGAAATAAGTGATGTCAGAGGTGCAGAATTTAATGAGTTGATTTATCTAAAATTAAAAAGCTTTAATTCATTTGATGTATATTCTAATGTTAGTAAAGTGAATAAACATTACATTGCTGAGAATAAAAATACATTAGGGGATATAGATGTTTTGATTATTGATAGACAATATCATAAAATTATTGCGGGTGAAGTAAAAGGATTTAACGTATCAAGAAATCCATATGAAATGTATTTTGAATATAAGAAAATGTTCGAGAGTACCAAAAAGAAAAGATGTTTTTATGATAAACATTGTCGTCGTGTTGATTGGTGTAATAAACATATTGAAGATTTTAAAATACAGTATAACCTTGAAGATGTTGAATGGGAAGTTATTGGTATGTTTATATTGGATCAACCCTTAGTAAGTACAGAAATTTATCATAAAGATATAAAAATGTTGACGGAAAAAGAACTTTCTGTAGAAAATATAAGAAGTGTCTATTGGTAATATAATCAATTTGTAAAGGAGTAGTTTATGATTCGTTTAGAAACACATTGCCATACAAGATATTCAAAAGACAGTCTACTTCTGCATTCCTTATTGTATATGAAGTGTCGTTTGTGTCATATTGATGCGATTGCGATTTGTGAACATAATAATATCTTGGGAGCATTAAAGTTTAAGGAATATTGTTCAAAAAGAAAAAATAAGGTTTTTGTGATTGTTGGAGAAGAAATTATGACTTCATCAGGAGAAATTATAGGACTTTATTTAAATGAAGAAATACCAGCTGGTTTATCTTGTGATGAAACAATTGATCGTATTATAAATCAGGGTGGTGTCGTCTATGTACCACATCCTTATGATGAGAAAAGAGCTAAAACAGTATTGTGTGAGGATTGTATTTCTAGTAATTCTTATCGTATTGATTGTATTGAATGTTATAATGGTAGAAATGTGGATGAAAATTATGGTATTCAACAAACAAGGATTGCAGACAAGTATGGCTTAGTAAAAGTAGTCGGTTCAGATGCGCATACATTGATGGAAATTGGTAGAAACTATATGGAAGTTAAGAGTGTACCATTGAATAGTTCTGAATTTAGGGATGTTATTAAAAATTGTACCTTCCATGCCAAACCATGTATAAAGTTGGCTCATAAAGTAACTAGGGTCGTTAAATTAATAAAAATGATTGTAAAGGGGAACTTCAATGAAATATACAGAGTTATCAATAGAAAAATTAAAAAGTGAATGCAATAGTTGGGCTAAAGAATTAAAGAAAACGTATTGTCCTAATTTAGTGATCTATGTAGCTAGAGCAGGCTATTTGATTGGTAAAGAGATGAGTGAAGTCTTTGAAGTACCAATGGTAGGTATTAGTGCAACACGTGAGGGAAACAAATTAAAAGAGATTGTGGGTCCTGTTATTTCTTTAATGCCTAATTTTGTGCGTAATTTCTTGATTAGTATGGAATTAAAATCAAACACGCATGATAAGAATACGGAAAGAAAGATTCATTTTCATGAAAGCTTAGAAAAGTTAAAGGGACAATCTTTTGATCGTATTTTAGTTGTAGATGATTCTGTAGACACAGGACATTCAATGAAACAAGTGGTGGATGCGATTCAAAATGAGTTTAAAAATGCTGAAATAAAGATTGCAGGATTGAATGTATGGGATAAGAGTAAGAATATTATTCATACGGATTTTGCACTTTATGAAAATACAGTGATCAAGGCACCTATGTCTAAGGATTCAAGTGAATATAAGGAATTTGTGCGTATATATAATAATGAAACTAAAGAAGGAACTTTATAGTATTTATGTCAAAAGAAATGAAAGTTGTCGTTTATCGAAATTATGATCCAATAAATTGGCCTGATTATTCGCTAATTTATGAAGGGACTGCATTAATAACTGAAAACACAACCGCAAGGGATGTATTCGATCCTTTAGGAATTGAGGTACCTTTACATGTACACTTATGCTTTAAAAATGAACAATTTAATGATAAGTACACTCGTGTTATAGGGATGTCCTATTATTTTGATGATGGAGTATTAAAGACCAACTTTGATCCTATAGATGCAAAAATTTTTGAACTTTACGAATATGGTTATGAATTTGATCATCTTGAATTTTTAGTTGATACACTTGGTGGTATTGGTGCTGGTGGAGCCCTTGATTTTCTTAAACAATTTTATGATGCTGCAAATGAAATTTGTAAACAAAATCCTCTGGCATTTGATTTATTAATTCTGTATTTGCCAAGAATTAAAAAATTATTTACTAAGGTATTTGATATAATCCAAAATAATTTACATTGTTATGATTCTTTTGAACAAGGTATAAAGTTTCAAAAGCAATATACCTTGGATTCATTTACTAAGGCTTTACAACTTGAAGAAATTCGTCGTCTTAATAATAGGATGACTTATTTTCAAATGGTAAATGCTTTCCTCATTGTTTTTGGTTATAAATATGATTATAAAAATAAAAAGTGGATCAAGTCATGAGTAGAGAATGGAAGAAGGTACGTAAATTTGGTAATCCGCAATTAGATAGGGTCGACTAAAAGTTGGCTTCAAAAATTGTAGGGTTGAAAACCCTATGAG
>ENA-OQIE01000711-OQIE01000711.1-human-gut-metagenome-genome-assembly--contig:-NODE-711-length-19606-cov-3.885299_pt1 | contig 19606 bp, 14 predicted proteins | sample MGYA00242569_ERZ504731 | MGnify/ENA primary metagenome ERZ504731 (study PRJEB26092, sample SAMD00036208) | human gut metagenome | host: Homo sapiens | study: EMG produced TPA metagenomics assembly of...
CCTGCTAAAAAATCGACGGCTTAAATTCCGCTTCAAAACCCACAAAAAGAGCCGAGATTTCATAAAAAACGCATCAAAAATCTCTTCGAAAAAATCAAAAGAAAAACCGCCGTTTATTCAAGTTTAGGCTTTTAGATTATTCGTCATCAACTCTTACAGTGGGGTACGCTATATTTGATGAACTGTGTAGATATTACTTTGCTGTGCGTTTTCAAAAAATCTTTGAGTAATATCTATATAACCTTTGATTTACAAAAAAATATTTAAACTTTATCTCTAAATTATTCATTCTTTCGGGCATGGATGCCGCTTCATTTTGTCAGAATGCGTATTTCTATGATTTGGTCGAGGAATTATTAACTGCTACGATTCTGCTTGTTGCGAAATTTTGTGAATCTAAGAAAAGAAGGTGCGGACATTATTATTGATAATACGCAGTTAACCTTGTTCGACGGATTCGCTCCGAATAGCTCTTCTGCCGAAATACTGTCCAAAGCACTTGGCAGCCGAACTGTGATGTCCGGCTCTGTGTCAAGGAGCAAAAACGATCCGTCACAGTCCTTGCAGATGATTGAACGCCCATTGCTCACGGCAGATGAATTAAAATCTATGCCCAAAGGTCAGTTTGTAGTCATGGAAACAGGTGTCCATCCTATGCGAGTTAAACTGAAACTATTTTATAAATGGGGAATTAGATTTAATGAGGATGAGCCATATACCGTAGCAGATAACGGAAACAGAGAGGTTAAATATGCCGAGAAGAAAGAGATAATCGATGGTATCGTGCAAAAGTATCATCCTGATTGGCTCCAAAAACAAGATACGGACGACGGTGAATCCGACAATGCAGAAAATCAGGAAGAAAATTATACACACGAACGCTATCCTGTAAGCAAAAAGAAAAACGGTACACGCATAAACTCAACACCGCCGAGCCGACGAAGAAAATCATCGCAAATAAATCAGGAGGTTAATCAAAATGAGCAGACTTGATTTTTTATACCGTATGGATTTACTGCATCGGGCAGTATCCGTGTATATCTATCTTTACGACCGAGCTAATAAAAACGGTGAATGCTGGCCTGCAATTCCGACAATCGCGAAAGAATTAAAGCTCTCCCAATCAACCGTCAGGAGAGCATTAAAAGATTTAATAAAAGCAGGACTTATAACAACTGAACAGCGATATCGTGAAAAAGGCGGAAAAAGTAGTTTGCTTTACAAAATGCGAAATAACTAGAATACTGCAAAATGAAAAACACCCGCCGCCAAGAAATGACTATGCCTTCTGGGCGGCAGGTGCCACCTGTCATAATGGCAGGTGAAAGTGAACTACCCACTTGAAAATATACTACAGCAGAAAAAGAAAAAAGGTATTGAATATTATCCATAGAAAGTTAGAAACAGTATTATTGAAATTGGGTTATAAGAAGAACGGCAGACTAAATTATTTTTTCTGATGTAAGTCAATATTTTCAGAATATTTGTTTTAATTATTGACGGCGTCATTATTGTGTTTTTTTACTTGCGACGGAGATTTATTTTTATACTTCTTAAATATTGAACTGAAATATTTGTCCGTCGAATACCCCAAATACTTGGAAGTTTCTTTAACGCTCGTACCTCGTTTTAACATTTCTTCTGCCATATCTAATTTATAAAGTGTTGAAAATAACTGAGGCGTGATATGATATTCTTTTTTAAATACATTTATAATTTGATTTTTGCTCATACAAAATTTATCAGACATTTCCTGTAACGAAAAAGGTTTTGAAAAGTTAGAGCAAATATAATTTTTAAATGCAGAAGCACTCCCTTTTACTGATTTTGAATTAAAGTATTCAGGAAAAGAGAGGTTATTTGCGGCCGTCAAAAAAATCTCGTGAATTAAAAGAGGAATATCATGTTCATCTGTCAAAATATCATCCGATTTTTTTAATATATTGAAAAGCTGCTTAAAATAAGGTGAAAAATCTACATTGGCAATTACAATGTTTTTTTCTTTGAAATATGTGTTGTATAAACCATCTATCAAAGTTCCTTCCATACAGACCCAGTACCTTTGGTAAGGGTCGTCAACTTCTGTAAAGTATTCGTAATTACTGTTTGCCGGAACAATGTAAAAGTCGTTTTTTTTCAGAAAATAGGATTTATTATCAATATTTATTGTACCTTTTCCGCTGAGCAAAAACTCGAAAATGTAGTATTTGCTTTTGGTTTGAGAGTTATAAAAATACGGATTTTTATCTGTTATTCCGGACATTGCTATAGTATAAGTCCGATTATCCGATATAGTTTTATGATATACAATTTCCTGCTCCATAGTTAATGACCGCCTCTGCTGTGATAAAGTGGTTATAATGTGTGATATTGTGGGTATATTGTGCTTAGTACATTTGTTATAATATCATAGAAAAATATTTATATCAACAGAAAATTTATGCATAATGATGTGCAGAGAAAACATGTATTTCTTTAATTTTCGTGAAATAAATATCTTTTCAATAAAAATAGACTAACGAAAACTTTAATAAGGAAAGGAATTTTTGCGATGAAGACCATACAAATCTCTAAGAATAACACCATTTTAAAATTATTAAACAATAATTTAAAGTATGAGGTTATTCACGACGGATTCAGTTGGGTAGGTCAAGGAAGACAACCGTTTGTTTCTTTTAATGTCAAAATGTTCGGCAAATATATGTCTTACAGACTGCCTTTTTCCTGCGCTTTGTCTGTTAAGCATAAAACAACCAAAAATAAAATTATTTCCGAATATTCCAATTTTCCGGTGGGATTTAGAATGCTGCCATTAAAATTAAAGGTAACGGCTGAACTGCTTAATGACGGCAGAATTGATTTTTCTGTTGAAAGTGAAAATGAAAACGGTATGGATATAAAAGCATTTTTCTTTCCTCAGCCGTTTAATGCAAAGAAATACGATCCAAATGACAGCTATTCTGTTGACCCTATACGACAGGGTACGTTAATTTATGATAATTGGCAGGCTAATCGAAAGGCGATCACACTTCTTACATTATACAGCAGAAAAATTAATACCGGTGATGCGTATTTAGGGCTATGGGGCAGAGTTTGCGGCAATCACGGTTTTTCTGCTGTTATAGATGATAGCAATGACTGTACGCTTTTATCGTGTTATAACAAAAAACAGGCTTTATTAACTTCTCCGAAATGGTGCTCACAGTTAGGTAAAGTGGGCTATAAGCGGATTTTACATATGCATTTTATGCGTGACTGTGATTATGTAAAAATAGCAAAGGATTTCAGAAAAAATGAAGAAAAGCACGGCAGACTGGTTACGATAGATGAAAAAATCAAAGCAAACCCCAATGTAAAAAAGCTTATCGGTGCACCGATAATTCATTGGCGGATTATGGAGAATAATGTTCCCGAAAGCGGTATTTACAAAAAGACAAAGATAGGAGAGGTAATGCATAATACCTTTGAGGAAACGATTGAGAAGTTTTCAAGGTATAAAAAGCTTGGACTTGACAGAGCCTATGTCCATACAGATGGCTGGGGCAAAAGAGGTTATGACAATCTCCATCCGTATATTCTCCCTCCGAATCCCAAAGCGGGCGGATATGAAGGTATGAAAAAATTAGCTGATTACTGTGACGCAATCGGTTATGAGTTTGGTTTGCATGACCAGTATAGGGATTATTATCTTGACAGTGAAGTGTATGACCCTGATAAATGTGTCTGCAACATTAATATGAATAAGGAATACTGCGATTATTGGGCAGGAGGTCCGCACAATTATTTGGACAGCACACTTGCAAAGCCGTTTGTTGAAAGAACCTACAGAGAGTTAGAAGAGCATGGTGTTAAAATAAAAGGTACATATCTTGATGTATGGGGAATTATGTGGGGTGACGAAAACTATAATCCTAAATATATGACTACAAGGCATCAGAGCATTGCTGCCCGAGGAGAGTGCTTTGATATGCTCAGAAAGCAGGGTCTTATAGTAAGTAGTGAGGAAATCGGCTGCAATATGGTACAGTTTCTTGACTTAGTGCATCATGCGCCTTATGCTGTAACGCCGCAGGACGGCGGTCCGGCAGTGGGAGTGCCTGTACCGCTCACAAATTTGGTCTATCACGATTGTGTATTTGTTCCGTGGCACACCGAAGGCAAAGGCGGCTGGGGAATACCCGACGGTGATGCAGGCAAGCTACATTGTATTTTAAACGGTCAAAGTCCGTATTTCAATAATTCCATGGCTGCTTCAGGTGAGCAAAGTGATGAGGAATTGAAGCAAAGAATAGCGGAAACTTTAGAAATCGCCAAGGTAAACGAATTGGTTTATAATGCCGAAATGGTAAATCACAGATTTTTGGACAAAAACAGGAGAATACAGCAAACAGAGTTTTCAAACGGCGTTAAAATAACGGTGGATTTCGATAAAGATACTTATAAGGTTGAATAAACGATTTCTATAGAGGCGGGTCTATTATGAATGAAATTATAAAGGGAATGCTGAAAAGATTAAATCTCAGCGAAGACGATTACGATATAAGTGTCGATAATAAAATAAGCGGAATAAACGACGACTATTTTACTCTTGAATATAGAGACGGTCGTGTTGTGATAAAGGGAAACTGTATTATTTCAGCATGTAACGGTCTATATTACTATCTAAAGAAATATCAAAATGTAAACCTCTCATGGGCAGGAAACAGAGCGCTTATAACTGAAAAACCTACACCGTTCGAAAATGCGGAAACTGTTACAATACCCGAAAAATACCGTGTTTATCTTAACTATTGCACTTTTTCATATTCAATGTGCTGGTGGAATTGGGAACGTTGGGAAAAAGAACTTGATTTTATGGCATTAAACGGTATCAATATGCCACTTGCGGTAGTTGGCAACGAAGCTATATGGTATGAAACTTTACAACAATTCGGTTACAGTAAGGACGAAGCGCTCAGAACAATTTCCGGCTTGGCATTTTGGCCATGGCAGCAGATGACAAATATTATCGGATATATGCCTCCCAAAGAAGAAAAATATGTTTATGAGCGGTTGGAGCTTGGCAAAAAAATACTTAACCGAATGCTTGAATTTGGTATGATGCCCATACAGCAGGGCTTTGGCGGACATATGCCGGCTAATATTAAGGAAAAATTTCCGAAGGCAAAAATAAGTATCAGCAATTCTTGGTGCAGATTTCCGAAATGTGCAATTATTGATCCTACAGAAAAATTATTCTCCGAAATAGGAGAAGTATTTTACAAAAATCTGGAACGCCTTATGGGTGCTTATCACCACTATGCAACTGATCCGTTTCATGAAAATAATCCACCGAAAAAGTCCGGATTCTATCTTCGTAAGGTCGGGAATAAAATAGAAAAAATTATGACAGATTTTGACAAAGATGCGGTTTGGATTATGCAGGCATGGTCTTTACGTAAACAGATTGTTAAAGGTATTCACAGGGAACGACTGCTTATACTTGATATCGACGGCACAAAACACAAACAGAACAAGAACTTTTGGGGTTATGATTTCATTGTCGGAAACCTTCATAACTTCGGCGGCAGAACCGCTTTGCAGGGAGATGTTTCATCATTTAGTCATAATCTTTTCGGTGCACTTACCAATAATGGCGTTTCCAACTGTTTGGGAAGCGGACTGTTCCCTGAAGGCATAGGTCAAAATCCGCTTGTGTATGACTTGTTCTATGATATGCTAACGAAAAAAGACGATGTAAATATCAAAAATTGGCTTGAGAATTACAGCGTCAGGCGAACCGGAAGCAATGAATTAAAAGAAGCTTATGTTTCACTTCTTAAAAGCTGTTATGGCTGCCCGAAAAATCTTATAACAATGTCCGGAGCTCCCGGAAACACGGAAACACAGGGCTCTGCACTTGCGTCATATCCTTCTTTTGATCCTCCGTACACAGGTGGCTGGGACAGAGTTTGCGAATTTTATAATAATAATGATCTGCTTGAAAGCGTAAGATTGTTTGCGTCACAGCTTGATAATTACTCTTCCCTTAAGGATGGCTATCGCTATGATGTTATTATCATTTTTTCACAATATTTAAGTAATCTGTTTTATTACGGACAGCGTGAATTTACGAATTGCTACAAAAATGACGAACTTGAAAAATGCGAAGTTCTTGCAAGAAAACAACTTGATTTGCTTGATGATATTGATATGCTTTTATCACAGAGGACTGAAACCAATCTCAACAAATGGCTATATGACAGTCAAACTCTTGCAACAGATGAGAATGAAAAGGAGTACTTTTTCATAATGGCAAAGACGCTCGTAACGCTTTGGGGAGATGTTGACGGAGACAGTTTCCTTTATGATTACGCATGGCGTGAATGGAGCGGACTTATAAAAGAATATTATAAGGTGCGTTGGGAAAAGTTTTATTCATATGTAATAAGTGAATTAAAAAAAGGCAATAAACTTAAAGAAGATATTAAGGAATTTAATCCAACCCGTTTGGATATATCGTATGGAAAACTTGGAAAAGAAATTGTTGCGTTTTCAAAGGACTGGTGTAAAACCATTGACTATCGCAACATTCCCCACGATTGCTTTGATGTTGATATGATCAAAAGCCTTTTAACTAAGTACAATATAAGAGGTATGTAAAATGATAGAGCAAAAAATAAAAAAATACAGATTTAGTAAAATGGGAAACGAATCCTCCCTGCCTGCCCTTTCACAGGAAATCAATGTGCAGAATACAACCAAAGCCTTTATCCATGATTATGAAGGACTTTTTATTGGCTTCGGTAAAAGGCAAAATTGCTATCCATACAGAGAGCAAAATCTTTATACAGATGAAACAGAATCAGATGTTCCTGTTATTATCATGGAGAATGATTGCCTTTATGCGGAGTTTCTGCCTGCACTCGGAGGCAGGCTTTGGAAACTCATCAATAAAAAGACGGGTGAAGACCTACTCTACCACAACGATGTTATTCGCTTTCGCAATCTTTCTGTCAGAAACGCATGGTTCAGCGGCGGTGTTGAGTGGAATATAGGCATAATCGGACATACGCCGTATACCTGCGAGAGCCTTTATGCGGCAAAGGTAACGGGCAAAAACGGCGAGGAAGTGCTTAGGTTCTATGAATACGAGCGTGTGAGGGGCGTATATTATCAAATGGATTTCACGCTTGACGAAGATAAGCTGATAGCAAGAATGTGCATATACAACCCAAACGAGAAAACAGTTCCTATGTATTGGTGGAGCAATATTGCACCGCCTGAATTTGAGGGGGGCAGAGTTATTGTGCCTGCCGATAGTGCCTACAATAACAGTGACGGCACAGGGATAGCCAAATCGTCTATTCCTTTTGACAGAGGTGTGGATGTGTCCTATCCGGAAAGAATCTCGAACACAATCGACTATTTTTATGATATACCTGATGAAAACAAAAAGTTTATTGCCAATGTAGATAAAAACGGCTGCGGGCTTTTGCAGTATTCCACAAAACGATTAAAGGGTAGAAAACTTTTCAGTTGGGGTCATATTCAAGGCTCAAAGCACTGGCAGGAGTTCCTGACTGATAAGGCAGGCGACTATGTTGAGATACAGGCAGGTTTAGGCAAGACACAATATGAGTGTATACCCATGCCGCCGAAAACAACGTGGAGCTGGACTGAGTGCTATACAGGCGTTCAGTTAGATAATCCCGTTGACAGTGATTATGATGTTCTTGTGAGTGATATAGACGCAAAGGTCGATACCGAAAAACTTGAAAAAATCAATTTATATATGGCAGAAAATGTTGCCTTCGAAAAAGGCGAGATGATTTGGCGTGGACACGGCTGGGGTTATCTTAACAATTTGATACATAAAAATGCTCCTGAACATCTTGAGTTTTTACCCTGTGCACAGACGCAAAAGTGGGTTGATTTTATCAATACCGGTAAGCTGAAGAGCGAGCCTATCGCAGACAGCTTTTTAATTGGCGATGATATGTATACTGCACTTAAAGCAAACGAGAACCAAAACAGTACAGAATGGCAGTTTTATTACCAGTTGGGGCTGATTGATTATGACTGCAGAAGATTTGAAAGTGCAAAGAAAAATGCTGTTAAAAGTATTTTGCTTGACAGTAATTATCTAAACAATCATCTTTATATGTCTTTATTAAAAAATGCCGGTGATGAAAATTATCTCTACTATGCAAAAAAGATAGTGCGAATGAAATCCGATGATTATTCCGTGGTTGAGAGCGTTTTTAAAACCTTTCTTGAAGTTGAAAACTATAGTGAACTGATTGACTGCTTTGAGCTCATCAGTGAAGAACTCAAAGAAAACGCAAGAATTAAAATGTATCTTGCTGTGGCATATCTCAATGCCGGTTTTGCCGACAAGGCGGAAAAAATTCTTATTGCACACGGTGGTCTTCAGGTTAGTGATTACCGTGAGGGCGATAAAATGCTGAATAAGCTTTACAGAGGAATTCGAGAAAAGCTTTACGGCGAAGACCCAAAGAGTGTGGTTGTGCCGTTTGAACTTGATTTTGTTGTTTTGGATATATAAAGCAGAAAGGAATAAGACATCTTAAATAACGAATTAAATGCAATTGCATCAAATTTCAATATATGGGAACACATTGAACCGTACGGTGACGGTCATATAAACGAAACCTTTGAAGCGCTGCCGTGTGCCGGAAGATTTATACTTCAAAAAATAAACAGCGATGTTTTCGAAAAACCTGAAGAAGTAATGGAAAATATAGAGGTGTTACCGAACATTTGAGAAAGAAAATTATCGGAGAAGGCGGAGATCCGCTTAGAGAAACGCTTACTGTTGTAAAGACCCTTGACGGTAAGAGCTTCTATAAAACCGATGACGGCAGATATTATCGTATGTATATCTTTATAGAGGGCGCACGCACCTACAATGTTGTTGAAAAGCCGGAGCATTTTTATAATGCAGCAAAGGCGTTCGGCAGATTTCAGAAACTTTTGGCTGACTTTCCGGTAGATAAACTTCATGAGACTATAAAGGATTTTCATAATACTCCAAAGCGTTTTGCAGATTTTGAAAAAGCCATAACCAATAACATATCCGGCAGAGCTGACAAGGTACAAAAAGAGATTGAATTTGCTCTCAAAAGAAAAAAATTGCGTCTGCAATAACAGATGCAATAAAGGACGGCAGTATACCTTTAAGGCTTAAAGAGCATTTTTTATATCTTAACGAACACGATGTAGAATATTGCCCATTAAACATTTGCAACCAAAGCTTTATTACAAGGATGAAAATATTCTCGAAAAAGAGAAGGAACGATGACGGATATGCGGAAGTGAGAGCTGCGAAGAAATAGCAGAAAAGGCGGAATGGCATATGGAAAAAACAATCATAAATCGTAACTGGTATTTTAAATTTGGTGAAAACAGGGGCGATGAGATTAATATAAAACTAAATGAATATAGTCTTATCGGACTTCCTCATTCGTTTGGTATTCCTTATTATGGTGAGAATGATTTTTATGTTGGCTATGGCACATATTACAAGGAATTTAATTGTAATTGTGATATTCAAAATAGCTGTATTTTACTGGAGTTTGGGGCAATTTTTCAAATTGCCGAAATTTATCTCAACGGTAAGTATATTCAATCTCATGAAGGCGGGTATACCGCATTTAACGTTGATATAACAAATTATATAAAGCGTGGGAAAAACACACTTTTTGTGCGCGTGAATAATATTTGGAAAGCTACTCTTGCACCGAGAGCCGGTGAACATTTATTTAACGGCGGAATTTACCGTGACGTTTATTTAATTGTCTATCCGAAAACACATATTGATTGGTATGGTGTTCGTGTTGCATCTTCAAAAATTTCTGATAATGAATATGAATTAAGTATTGAAACGAAATGTGTAAATGCCGAAGGTAAAATACTTTTAAGTGAAATAATTGATGCTGATGGGAATGTCGTTTGCAGCAGCGGATGCAAAGTTATAAATAATAAGGCTGCACAAAAAGTTAAAATTGAAAATCCTATCTTATGGGATATTGATAATCCGTATCTTTATTCATTAAAAACAACGCTTGAAGATGACCGTTTGTTAACTTCATTTGGTGTTCGAACCATTGAATGGACAAAAGACAATGGATTCTTTCTTAACGGAAAGCATTTGCTTTTAGAGGGAGCAAATGTTCATCAGGATCACGGTGGCTGGGGTGACGCTGTTACTCACTCCGGGATAAAAAGAGACATTGCTCTTATGAAAAATTGCGGTTTTAATTTTATAAGAGGCTCACATTATCCTCATCATACCGAGTTTGCCAAAGAATGCGACAGACAAGGTATGCTTTTTTGGAGTGAAAATGTGTTTTGGGGTATCGGCGGTTTTGGTGCTGACGGCTATTGGAAATCAAGTGCGATGCCTGTAAAAAAAGAGCATTATAAAGCCTTTGAAGAGAGTTTGAGACAACAACTTTCAGAGATGATAAAGGTTAATTATAACAGCCCTTCAATAATCTGCTGGAGTATGGGAAACGAAGTCTTCTTTTCAAAGAAAAAAGCGATGAACGAAGCTCGAAAACTCATTGTAAGATTGGTTGAGTATTGTCATGAACTTGACAGCACTCGTCCTGCCGGACTTGGTGGGACGCAGAGGGGCGGACTTGACACTCTTGCCGATGTTTCGGGCTATAACGGAGACGGTGCAGTCCTTTTTAAAAATCCGCCTGTTCCGAATATGGTTGCGGAATACGGAAGTATCGCCTCATATCGCCCCGGTAAAGTTGATTTATATGAAACAAAAGGCAGCAACGAATACTATCCGTGGCGAGCCGGCAGATGCATTTGGTGCGGATTTCATCATGGAAGTATAGCAGGTATAGGAAATTTAGGAATTTGTGATTTGTACAGATTACCTCTTAATGCATATTATGCTTACCGCAAAAAGAATTTAGGCATTGAAATACCGGAGCAGTCTGTGAAGGGTAAGCCTTATTCATTAAAGCTTACTGCCGATAAAAAGGAAATATCAACTGACGGTACGGATGATACAATGCTTACGTGTGAAGTTATTAATAAAAACGGTGAACGTGTACAAGGTGATTTTGAAATCACGCTTGAAGTCACAAGCGGTGCTTTAATGCTTCCGACGGGCAAAAAAATGCTTTTTAACGAACAACTAAATAATTGCTTTGACGGTATGTGTGCGATTGAGGCAAGAGCATATTACAGCGGTAAATCAACTGTGCTTGCAAAGTGCGGAAACCTTACAAGCAATGAAATAGCAATCACTGCTTTAGGTACTGAAGAATACTCTAATCAGAATATTCAATATATTCCCGCACCGAAAACGAATGTTCAAAAGAGGACTAATAGAAAAATAAATATAATAAATGACCGACCTGTTATGGTGTCAAGTGAAAGCGTAGTCGGTTCAAGTATTTGTCTTACAACAAAGTCAAAGCACAAATATTGGAGCCCTGACAGAAACGATAGAGAACCCTGTATAATACTTGATCTTGAAAATTGCTATGAATCTTTTGAAGTGAATATCAGCCAACCTATTTTCCGCAAGACGAATTATAATATATTTTTTTCAACTGACAAGGAAAATTGGACAGCAATATCATTGAACACAAAAGCAAGAAAGATAAAAACAAAGAACGAAGCGAGATACATTAAAATTGCAGTATCTGAAAATGTGAAAATTAAAAAGATTATAATTTTTGAAATATGATAATGGGGTGCAAAATGAAAACTGAATATTTTCATCCCATGACGATGCTGTACAACGCGGCACACTAATTACTATTGATAAAGATAGTAACGCAAATATAAAGCAAATATACATATAAAATAGCAAAAAGGAAAACTGAAAAATGAATATTGTTTTTAATGTTACCAAACTTAAAGAAATCAAGCAGGGACATTTACATGTTTCAGAAATAGAAAGCGATATTGATATAACAAACCTTTATTTTAAAAAAGGCGGTAAACCATTTTATATTATTTCAGGAGAATTTCAATTTTCAAGATATGATAATGCATTGTGGGAACAAGAAATTTTAAAAATGAAGGCCGGAGGAATTAATACAATAGCAACCTATACATTTTGGAATCATCACGAACGCAAAAAAGGCGAATGGACATTTAACGGAGACTGCGATTTGAATAGGTTTATTTCTTTGTGCAGCAAAAATCATATGTTTGTAATTCTGCGCATGGGACCATATTCACACGGAGAGGCAAAAAACGGAGGATTCCCTGATTGGATTTGGAAAAGAAAGGATAAACGAACAAATTCCGAATGGTATCTTAAAGAAGTTGAAACTATGTATGCGAAATATTATGAGCAGGTCAAGGAGTTTTTATATCAAGGTAATGCAGGTACGATAATCGGAATTCAACTTGAAAATGAATATACAAAAGACGAATCTCATATTAAAATGTTGAAAAAAATCGCTTGCAAAATCGGTTTTAAAGTACCAATTTATACAGTAACGGCTTGGTCAGGAGGAATTCCCGGAGATTATTCTACGGTTCCGCTCTTTGGCACATATCCGGAAGCTCCATGGAGTCACGGAATAAAACCTCTTCCTAACGAGAATAGATTTAAGATAAATAAACTTTTTATTGATAAAATCGTCGGTAATGATAATGATGCCTTGAGAAAAAACAGCAACGATATTTTGACATATCGTATAATGCAAGAAACTCCACTCTCTATGTGTGAGCTTGGAGCAGGCGTTCAGGCTACGACTCATAGACGCCCGTATATTTCTACAATGGATGCATATGTTTTGTCACTTTTAAATATTGCTAAAGGTGTAAATCTTTTGGGATATTATGTTTTTCACGGTGGAAGAAATCCTAACTTTGCGCCTATGCAAGAAACGTCATGGGGTTTTGAAAATTGTCTTCCTATATTGAACTATGATTTTCAGGCGCCATTAGGCGAATATGGTATACCTAAAGAAAAATTCTACTATCTGAAATTGCTACATTACTTTGTCAGTACATTTGATGTTTGTGATAAGCAATCCGTTTTTATGAATAAAAATGATTTTAATAAATACAACAATTTGTTTACATCGAATATTCGTGTAAATGAATGTGGGGAAGGCTTTTGCTTTGTTAATACGTATGAAAAAGGCTACTGCAACAGCGGAATAAAAAATCTTAATATTTCTGTAAGGCAAAATGATGAAATGTTGGAATTCCCTGTTTTGAACTTACATAGCGGAATATCTTTTTTCTTTCCGTTTAATCTTAAAATTGGCGATGTGAATTTCTCATATATAATGGCACAGCCGGTACTTAAAATAGAAAAAGATAAAAATATTCGTTACATTTTTGCAAAATTAAACGGAATATGTCCCGAATATTCTTGCAATAAGAAAAAAGTGTTTTTTGAAAAAGGCGAGCTGAAAACCGGATTTGAAAATGCTCTTAAATTCAATTGGACAGATAAAAATTATTCAGTTGAATTATATGATTTTTCGGATTGTTTAAAAATGTTTTATGACACTGACACAAAAAGAGTTGATTTTGCATTATCAGATAAAAATATTTTATATTATAACAATGGGAAAAAAATAGAAATTTTCCGTGAACAGATAAATGAAAAATATTGTGAAATAAAGAAATCGCATAGAAAGAAAATGCAGTATGATAAATATTTTTATAAAATATTTTGTAAGAAATTAAACTATACTTTGAAAATCAACAAGGAGATTTTTAATAAATACAGAGATGCAGTTCTCATTATTGATGCTCCATGCGATATGGCTCATATGTATTGTTCCGGTAATATTGTAGCAGATTATATTAACATAAATAACACATGGCAAATAGGTTTGTCGCGGTTCAAAGATGATATATTAAATGATGCCACGTTTGAAATTCGTACCTGTGCTATAAAGCGTTATCAGAAAACGTATTTTAATTCTGAAATTCATATGAATGATGCATCAATTAAGTTGAATAGGATATATGGATATAAATAAATTGTGCATAAAGAACGTGAATATATAACAACCATACATGTTTGCCGGCAAGCTACAACAGAAAAAGAAAGTTCCCGATGCCTTTGCAAGACGAAACTTATGAATGAATTTATGAGAGATTTCATCAAAAGAAACCTCCCACAGTTTATTGATAATTTTGATGTGATAATTACAAATGAAAAGGAAGAAAAATACAAAGTCATGGCAAAGGACGCCGTTGTTACTGTCGAAGCGAGCAACTATATTTGTGCGTGTAACGGCATTTACGAATATCTTAAAGAATACTGCAACGTTCAGTACTCCTGGTGCGGAACATTTAGCTTTGATTTGAAAGAACTGAAAATGTTTGACGGCGTTTTTGAAAAAAGATAGACCAACATTTCAGAATTTATATGAATTACTGTACATTAGATTACTCAATGTGCTGGTGGGATTTTGCAAGGTGGGAAATGTTTTATGATTACGCTCTCGGATGTCTGAAGAATCACAAACTTTATATATACAAAAACGGAAACGACTATGCACAGAGGGAAAGGTATAAGTCTTTCGCATTTGGTAAAAAGCTAAACAAGTTTGAACTTCAATGGGGAAAAATTTACAGCGAGTATGAATATCCGAAAAACCGAAATGTTGTTCCAAAAGCAAAATATTATTGCAAGAAATGGAACTTTTGATTTAAATTTTATCGCTTTAGTGAAAGGAAAAATATGAACACTAAACAATTGTATTTTAATAAAACAATTAAAAATTGGGATGAAGCAATTCCTTTGGGAAATGGTGATTTGGGATGCCTTATATGGAATAAATCGAATAAGCTTCGCTTCAGCATTGATAAGGCCGGAATATGGGATTGCTCTAATCCCCCGAAAAATCAGCCTGACTTTAATTACTGCAATTTAAAACAGCTGGTCAAGAACGGAGCACAAAAAACGATAAATCAAAAGTATGACGCTTGTTATCACAATACAACGCCGACAAAGCTGCCCACAGGCAAAATCATTATTGATTTGGGCGTAAGAAAGAATGTCGTTTCAAAGCTTGATATGCAAACTGCCGAAGCTCAATTAAATGTCGGTGGAATAAAAATAAACAGCTTTGTGCATGCCGAAGAGGATTTCGGTTTGATTCAAATTTCAAAACTGAATGTTAAAATCTCTGTTGCAAATCCGAAATTTGGAAAACATAAACGTCGTTTTTTTGTCAAAGCATTTAAGGGGACTGTACAGTCCTTAAAAAACCTGGTTTATCCCAAGGCAACTGTTGTGAAAGAGAATAGAAACGGTGTGAAACTTCAGTATTTCATACAGCCTACAAATGAGAGTTTTTACGGTATCGTTACCGCAAGTAAATCCTGTAACGGCACAACCTTAATCGCATACACGGTGGGTATTTCCAAAAGCAATGATTTTGTTGACAAATGCGTGGACAAGGTTATTACAGCTTTGAATACAGGATATGAAAATGCATTTGAACAGCACAAGGCGTGGTGGGAGCAGTATTGGAGCAAGTCAAGTATAACTCTGCCTGATAAGTTTATGGAAAGGCAATATAACTTCAATACATATCTGCTGGCAGGCTGCAGCAGAAAAGGAAAGTTCCCGACGCCTCTGCAAGGTGTATGGACCGCCGATAATAACGGATTGCCTCCGTGGAAGGGCGATTATCATCACGATTTGAACACTCAGATGTCCTATACAAGCTATTTGAAAGCCAACCGTATTGACGAGGGAGAGAGCTTTATTGATTATCTGTTAAATACCGCCGAGCAAGGCAGAGCGTTTGCCGAAGATTTCTACGGCGTAAAAGGCTTGTGCCTGCCGTCTGTTATGGATATTGAAGGCAATGCTTTAGGCGGTTGGTGTCAATATGCATTGTCCCCCACGAATCAGCTTTGGCTATGCTGTATTATGGCACGGCATTATTTTTATACAGGGAAAGATGATTATTTAAGAGAGAAAATTTATCCCTATATGACAGAGGTCGGCGAATTCTTGCTGCATATGCTGCATAAGGAAAACGGCTTTTACAAGCTGGAACTCTCCTCTTCGCCTGAAATTCACGATAACAGAATGTCCGCATGGCTTACGCCGAACAGCAACTACGATTTGGCGCTGATGAAAGCCTTTTGCGTAAATATGATTAAAACAAGTAATGCTTTGGGCAAAATGGATGCAGCTGAAAAATGGACAAAGATATTATCTGATTTTGAGCCACTTGCCGTTAATGAAAAGAATGTTTTGATGTTGAGCCCTGATGAAAGTCCTTATGAATCGCACAGACATCATTCGCACTGTATGTCTATATATCCGCTTCGTACGATGGAGTACGATATAGAAGAAAATAAAAGAATTATTGATAGCACGATTGCGAATTTGGAGCATTTCGGCATTAAAAATTGGGTAGGCTATTCCTTTGGCTGGATGGCACAGTTATACGCTGTACAGGGGAACGGCGATAAAGCATTCGGTATGCTTGACAGCTTTTTTAGATATTTTTGCACGGATAACGGCTTTCATTCTAACGGGGATTACAGATTCAAAACCAGCTGTTCCCAAAGGTGCAGGCTGTTTACGCTTGAAGCGAATTTCCTTGCAATGGACGCAATTCAGGAAATGCTGCTTTATTCCGAAAACAATAAAATCAAATTACTCCCTGCTATTCCTGCGACTTGGAAAGATATTGCGTTTGAAAACCTGAGAGCTTACGGCGGCTTGCTTGTCTCTCTCAAGCTTTGTAACGGAAAAATAACATATCTTAAATTCACTGCGGAAAAAGATATCCATTTTACATTGGAAGAACCAAAATATGAATATGATTTTACTTTAAAAAAAGAGATGAACTTGAAACAGGGCGAAACGGTTTGTATTTATTAAAAGCTCTTAAATATTTGGTTTGCAAATTTTTAATGTGTTAGATAGTATAAATACAATTTATAAAGTATGTTATTGGAGGTTAATAACTTATGACGGACATAAAAGAAAAACTTGCAACCGGTAAAAATTATCTTAAAAATTATTGGTCAGAACCGGCACCTAACAATTATTTATCTGTAAAGGAAAAGGTTGCTTATGGCGGTGCACAAATAGGTACTTTTATATTTTCAACTGTAGTTGCATATATGACTTTTACACCCAACTGGTTCTGCGGAGCAATTGTAGGTATTGATTATGCGGATTTTGCAAAGATAACTATATTTACATCTATAATGAATTATTTTTTTATGTTCTTATCTCCGTTTTCAATACTCATATTTGAAAATCACGGTGTCTTGGAGAAAAAGACAAAAATTTCAGCAAATTTAGCTTTTATTTCCGAATTGATTGTTGGAATATGTCTTTATTTTGCTCCTATAGATTTATTGGAAAATGTGCCGCAATTCGGTATGGTGGCGTTGCCTCAGATTCTGGCTAACCTGCTCGTTCTCAACGCAATCACCAATTATGTAACTTGGTTTGTAAGAAGAAAATGGTGTGCCAAGCACGGAAGAATGAAACCGATTATAATTGCGTTCGGTATACCTGCGGCAGTACTGATGTCTGTCATTCCTTTTATTGATTTCAACTCTATGCAGTATGCACACCAAGTAGTGGTTTTACATTTTCTGTTTTCATTATTGGCAGTATTTACAGCTCAGTTTTGTAATATTCAGGGCTTGGTTCAATTTATCTCTCCAAACAGTGAAGAGCGTCAGATAATGTATTCGATTGTACCTATAATAACAGGTCTTGTGCCATCTGTAATCGGCATGTTTTTTCCTGTGTTGATCGGTACAACAGGCGGATTTACCGAGTTACTTACATATAAAATATTTGTCCCTATTTTTGCGGTAACAGGCGTTGCTGTAACGATATTTTGTATGCTTCAGGTTAAAGAACGTATTATTGAAAAGCCAAATGAAAACAAGCAAAAGGTCCATTTTTTTAAAGGTGTAAAAAATGTTTTAAAAAACCCTCATTTATGGATAATTAATTTTTCTAATTTATTCGGTATTTTACAAAAGATGAGAATGGGAATTTCGGTATGCTGAGAGAGCCTATTTGTTCACCGTATTATAATAGCGGTATGTTTGAAAAAATTGTTGAACTGAATAGTACCAAAAATGTCATTTGCGGTCATGAACATAAAAATAATTTTTCGGTTTTGTACCGAGGAGTTAGATTAACTTATGCAACGAAAACCGGTGATGGTCATGACTGGGTTGAAGACGGAAGCGTTTGCGGCGGAACTGTTTTGGAGTTTGATGAAACCGAAAAGTTGACCGTAAGTCCAATTTATATGAATTATGATATGTTGAATAATTGATAAACAAGGACCGGGATTATATACCTTTTAATATAGGCCGGGTTTTTAAGCTATGAAAAAACAAACTCTTTCAAAAAATAAAGAAATAATTTTAATAACTTTGCAGGTTTTAATTATCGTTCTGTCCGGAATACTTGTTCGAGATGAATTTTACAGAATTATAATATCAGCCGCCGGAATTGCTTTTAACTTTTTGGTTTGTTCAGGAAAACGCTTTGGATTTGTTGTAGGTATGCTATATGCCGTATCATATGGCATTATGTCATATTTTGATGAAATTTATGCATCCTGTGTTTTTATGCTGTTGATACAGTTCCCATCGGCGATTATCAGTTTTATAACATGGAATAAGCAGGAAGATAACTCCGTAAAAATGCAACGGGTGTCAAGTCTCAAAAGGATTTATATTGCCTTAGCGTTTATATTTTCTTTTATTATCGCCTATATGCTCCTAAAGTATGTAGATGGCAGTGGTGCTGTTTTTGATGCATTCTTTTTCTCTGCAAGCTTTATTTCCTGCATTTTACTTGCCATTAAGAAAAAAGAGGCATATTTTGTCATTCTGCTTTCCGGATTGGCGGGGGATGGACTTTTTTGTTTTTCATTTTTTCGAAAAGGGACGGGGTTGTCGGTTTTTTTTTTTTATTTTTTCTTTCCGCCCCCTTTCTATAAACCGCATTTTCCAATTTCTTTTCCTTAATTTCTCCTTTTCCCCGCCAATACCTAATTCTTATACCGTACATCCATCGACACTGCAAACAGTCAGCCGATCACCATCCACCTTAAACTGCACATTTCGCCCGGCAAAATTAACGCCATACACTCGCTCCGGATCATTCTGATAAGCCGGTCTCGGATCCTGGGCCAGTACCCCCAGCAGTGCTTCTCGTTTATCCGACGGAAAAAGCATCAGAAATTCCGAAGCACATGACACTTTCAGCCTGTAATCCTTGAACTGTCCGCTGAAGCCTCCAAGTGCCTCCGGATGGCAGTCCACATGAGGCAGATAGGGTTTAATATCATAAATTGGCGTGCCGTTCATCATGTCAATACCCGAAACGATGATCACAGGTCCTTCATCTGTCTGAAGCTGAATGTCTTCTATTTTCACAGAAGACATGCCTACCGGATTCGGTCGAAAAGGAGAACGTGTGGCAAAAACACCCACTTTCTTGTTGCCGCCAAGCCTTGGCGGACGCACCGTCGGTGACCATTTATTCCTGGGTGATTCCGAAAATCCCCACAAAAGCCACAGCCACGAATAACCCTCTATCCCGGAGAGTGCCTCCGGCACACGATATTCCGGCTCAAATATT
>ENA-OQIE01000712-OQIE01000712.1-human-gut-metagenome-genome-assembly--contig:-NODE-712-length-19577-cov-4.726103_pt1 | contig 19577 bp, 13 predicted proteins | sample MGYA00242569_ERZ504731 | MGnify/ENA primary metagenome ERZ504731 (study PRJEB26092, sample SAMD00036208) | human gut metagenome | host: Homo sapiens | study: EMG produced TPA metagenomics assembly of...
ACATCACTTTCACCCAAAAACTCAAGACATTCCTTATTCCTAAAATCTCCATTCCCCTCAAGCGGTGTTTTGATCCCAACCTCGATATTTTTTTCATCACCGCCAGTGTATTCCATTTTATAAGTCGGCTGTTCTCTATCATAATGAGTAGCAATCAGCTTTTTCAATCCGAGGTATGCAAAGTTTAAATGAAAATACCTCCAAAAAGCCGACCAGCTTGGGTCATCGCAATTACAAAACACCACCTTTCCCTTGAAATGTTCTTTATAATGTCGCAGCTCTTCTGCAACGTCACTTAACTGAGTGTAAAACTCATCATTTTTTGCCTTCTTGGCTTTATGCAGATTTTCGTTTGCCATCTATGTTAACTCTCCTTTTTGTTGTCGTTATAATTTTCTTGATTTTTTGTTTTTTTTGCTTTTTAGCTCTATCCAAAAAATCAGTTATAGATAACATGACGAATCTGAAAAAAAAGAGTCATTTTTATGATATTTTTTTTGATTTTTTTACACGCAAAAAAAACAGCCCTCAGCTTTCCACTGACGGCTGCTTCTCTATATCTACCCCAAACTCCTTAACCGCCTTCGTTGACACCTCCACATACCCGCCGGATTTGTTCTTCCCGACAAGGGCGCAGTATCTCGAAAATTCTTCTGATTTAAAAATGTTATATGCCTTTTGCAAATCTTCTTCTGTTTCTGCCGTGATATATCTCCCAGAATACACAACAACGTCCTCATCCAAGATAAACGGCTTTATTTGGGGTTTATTTTTATCAATTACATGTTTAAACACTATCTTCTTCAGCCTGCTGTTCTGTATGCCCTGGCTCCTGCCAAACAAAAACCAGTCAGTATTTTTGTCCATGTCACGCTTCGCTAACTCCTCACGGTATGAATCAAGATAAGCATATGTTTTTGGAAATTCTTTTTTTAATCTGTCTTCTGAAATCGGCGCTTCTGCATACGGAAAAATGATGTATGTATTGTCTGCTTTGCCTTCATATTTTGAGGCCTTCACGCACCGACGCAATATTGAAGACTCTATTTCGTGAACCTTACCGGCTTTGTCTTTAAAGTAAACAGTCTCACCTTTGCCAGCATACGGTTTTGTCAGTTCCTTATCGGTGTATGCCTGGATGATGTAGATGTAATCACGGTTTGTAACTATACCGTTTTGCACAGTTACGATATCTGAAACCTTCTTTGGCCTGCTGTTGATTTCTTTCAGGAATTTCATATCATCATCAGAGCCAAAATTCCATGGGTGTCCGGTCATATTATCTTTCAGATACTCAAAATCAATTACGCTTTCTGAAACCGGCAGATACATGTTATATTCCTTGTATTTTATATTCTTTTTCTCTTTTTCTTTACCAATCAGGCAGATGCAAGTATATGTATCAGCATCAGGAAATATTTTTGATGCTCCAAAATCATATATTGCAGAAATATACTTATTTTTTATCAGGAAATCCCTGAATTTCTGCTGCGAAGCGTTTCTGATAAATGTGTTTGGCGATATGAATCCAAGTTTGCCATTTTCGCCAAGCATGTTGATTCCGATTTCGTAAAAAATGACATACAAATCAGCCATACCATCCGAAAACTGAAAGCTTTTCACGATGCCACGGTATCCTTCAGGAATATTATGTATCCTTACAAACGGAGGGTTCCCGACAACATAATCATATTTTTCTTTATGTTTTTCCCACTCTGTCAGCGTGTCCCCGTTTATCAGATTTTTCCATTCAATCTTCGGTATTTTGTATTCTTCCAGAATCCCATTCAGCTTGCCGATTGCTTTTTTATATATTTTTTCGTCTTTCTCAATGCCGAACACGTTGCTCTGAATAATGTCAGATATTTCTTTTTCTGATAATGACTGTTTTTGTCCTTCTTTGATGATTCTTTTAACGATTTCTGAAAGAAATGCTCCGTCACCAAATGATGGCTCCATTATCTTTTTTGTCAGGACTTTGTCTCCCGCATATCCAATATCATCCAGAATCATTACAACGATTTTTTCAGGTGTTATATACTGCCCTTTTTCTTTTCTGCTCTCCATATTTCGCCTCCTATATTTTCAATATGCTTAATTTTTATGGGGCGAGATATTTTTTGCGCAAAAAAAAACGCCGGCAAAAGCCGGCGGTCATTCTCAAATCACAAGTGCGTCTTTAGTCTTTCCTTTTCCTTCTTCCAGCATATATGCCAGGGCAATATTCCAGTTCTTTTCCTGAAGCCGCTTTACAATACCTTCATCATATTCAAGGCTGATAAATTCCAACTTCAGAAAATCAACAAAATCCTTTTCTGTTAACTCCAGGGCAATCGCATCCGCAGCCATCTTTTGGTAATCAATCAGATATTCTTTTGCCAATTCATTTTTTGTCCTTTTATATGTCTTATATGCACACGCATATTTAAATCTTGAATTAGAGGCATACATAAATGCGGTATTCAGCCATTTTAGATGATGGAACTTCTTGCAATATTCTGGGTCAGAAGCCATTAGATTGAAGCCTGTAACGATTTCTGAATAACCATTTGTTGTAGAAGATACACAGTCAGGAATTACGAAATCAAAAGTTTCGTTTTTGTTGTGAACATGGACATTAACACATCGCGGTGTCTGCATGTTTCCAGGACGGATAATTGCATGTCCGAGACCTTCCGGAATTGTCGTTAAGTTAATGTTTATATCCTGGATTTCTTCTCGTGCAATCTCACATACAAACGCATCTAATCCGACATTCTTGATTGATTCGGGAAGGTTTACTTCTGTCAGTTTCGGGCAGTTTTTGAATGCTCCCTCACGGATATATTTTAAACCTTCTTCCAAGATGATTTCTTTCAATTCACCGCATGAATAAAACGCACTGATTCCAATCTCTTTGACCTGTGGCGGAAATATAAGTTTTTCAACAGGACATCCTGAAAAAATATGCTTGTTTTCAGCTCCTCCAATCTGTTCAATTCCATTTCCAAAATCGATTTCTTTCAGATTTTCGCATCCATAAAACGCTTCATTCTGCAGTCTGACCAAACTGTCAGGAAAAACAACCTTGCTTATTTTTGAGCCAAAAAATGCCTGTTTTCTAATTCGCTCAACACCATCAGGGATGGTTACCTCTCCTGTTTTTCCTGCAGGACAAAGAATCAGTGTCTTCATGTCAGCAGAATATAAGATTCCATCAACCGTTTTATATCGTGAAACCCGAGACTCTAATTCTTCAATATATTTGTTTGAGAGTTTGTACATTAAATCATCGTCATATCTGATATTTTCATCCTCAATGATTACCTTTTTGGGGGATTTTCTCATTGTTGCAAAAACGTTGATATTTGGAACACGAACACATTTTTTTTGTATTTTCGGAACACAAAAGTAAACATCACTTTTGGGTAAGATAATTTCGTCTGCTGTTTCATCAATATCAATAATAAACGGGCCGAGACATTTAATACCACCAATAAACGGCTTGTCTAAGAAACCAGAACCAACAAATGCAGCATCCTGAATCGCTAAAATTCTCATTTCATAAATACCGGCAGCTACTTTCGCTTTACATCCCTCAAATGCATAATTTCCAATCCGGCGGAAACGTGTAAAATCAATTTCTGCATCTTCACTTTGCCCGAATGCATTCAATAACTTGCGGCCGGCTCTTTCAATAAGGTATTTACCATCAAGAAAATTGCTTGACTTAGATTGAACCCGCTTCACATTTGGAAACATTTTATTCGGAATGACAATTGAGATAACATTTCTTCCAATTAGCAGTGTCTCAATGTTTGAAAACACTTTTTGACATCTTTCTCTGCTAATTATGATTTTTGGATAGATGAAGCTAATCTCTTTTGCATCATCCATAACCTCAATATCAGTACATGTTGTTCCGTCAGTATAAAACTTACACTTTCCAACTGTTTCCCACTTGTAATTATTATTCATCTATTTTTTACTCCTTTCTTTTTGCATTTCTGGAATTAATATGCTGTATTTTTTCAGACAACAAAAAACAGCCCGAAGAATTAATCTTCTGGCTGTCTACTTTCCAAAATTTTCAAATCACAAGTGCGTCTTTAGTCTTTCCATTTCCTTCTTCCAGCATATACGCAAGAGCAATATTCCAGTTCTTTTCCTGAAGCCTTTTCATAATACAGCTGTCATATTCAAGATTTATACATCTCAATTTTACAAAATCAACAAAATCCTTTTCATCCAGTTCTTCAATAATTGCAGCTGCAACGCGGTACTGTTCCTTTTCCAGAAACTCTTTTGCCGCTTTATGCTTAGTTTTCAGATATGTTTTATACGCAACAATGCATTCATACCTGGAGCTTGCCGCATAATGAAATGCCGTTTCAAGCCGTTTTGTGTTGTGTATATATTCGGTATTAGCTAGCATATTGAAATCCAAGGCGATTTTAGAATATCCGTTTCTTATTGACGTTATACTGTCCGGCAGCACGAAGTCATAAACACCGTTGGCGTTATCTATGTGAACATAGATACACCTGAGGGTTTTTAGGCTTCCGTAGTACACTAGAGCTTTCACCAGGTTATCAGGAATGGTTGTCATATTAATATGCAAGTCCCCGTAAGGACGATTGTTAGGAATGCATACAAATGCACTTTTGCCTAATTCCCTGATTGAAGCCGGAAGGTTGACCTCTCTTAACATCATACAGTTTTTAAAAGCGCCAATGGCAATTTTCTCAAGCCCTTCGTTAAAAACAATTTCCTTCAGCTTATGACATGCATAAAAAGCAGAAACCCCGATTTCTTTAATCTGAGATGGGAATACGAGCCTTTCAAAGGCGCATCCGGAAAATATAAGCTGTTTTCCATCTGCTCCAAGCTGTTCAATCCCATTGCCAAAATCAATCTCTTTTAAATTTTTGCATTGATAAAAGGCTTCATCTTCAATTCTTACTAAGCTGTCAGGAAAAACAACACGGCTGATTTTAGTCAGGCAGAATGCCTGTCTCCTGATTCGCGTAACGCCATCAGGGATAATTACTTCACCGGTTTTTTCTTTCGGGCAAAGAACCAGCGTCTTCATGTCAGCAGAATATAAAATACCGTCAACTGTTTTATAACGTGGAATCCGTGACTCGAACTCTTCAATGCCAGGTTCATGTAATCTAAATAAGACCTCATTGTCATGGCTGATGTTTTTATCTTCAATAATCACTTTTCTCGGCTTTTTTGTGACTTCATCAATACATCTGATATTTGGAAGCCTCATGCATTTTACGAATTTATCCGGAAAATATTGAATCCCTGTCTTTGGCATTATAACTTCATCGGCAGTCTCATCAACATCAACGACAAGTGACCCGACACATTTAATGCCATTTACAAACGGTTGATTCATAAATCCGGAGCCGAAGAATGCATTATTATTAATCCTTATGAAGCCTGTATCCTCGGAGTCTGACACTTTTGTAGCGCGGCAGCCCTCAAAGGCATAACTTCCAATCCGGTTGAAAAGTGTAAAGTCAATTTCTGCATCTTCGCTTTGGCCAAACACATTCAATAACTTACCGCCAGCTCTTTCAATAAGGTATTTGCCGTTGATAAAGCTGCTTGATTTAGACTCAACATGCTTAATATTCGGAAGCATTTTATTCGGGATGACAATTGAGATGGCATTTCTTCCAATCAACATAATTTCAACACTGGAGAATACTTTTTTGCATTTTTCCCTATCAATCATGATTTTTGGATAGATGAAACTAATCTCTTTTGTGTCATCCATAACTTCAATATCAGTACATGTCGTTCCGTCTGTATAGAACTTACATCTTCCTACTGTCTCCCACTTGTAATCATTATTCATTTTTTTAACTCCTTTCTTTTTGCATTTCTTTATTTAATATGCGGGATTTCCAGCCACAAAAAAAGCGGCCTCAGGCCGCTTTTTATAATGTATAATCTGATGTCTCACTTTTTTCATTTTGCTTGTTCAGGATATATCCTTTCAGCGTCACCGCATCAGGGCCGAATAGCTCATCTGCCATATCAAGCATCTGCTTTAAAGTTTCGTCATTGAATGTCCCGGCATTGATATACTCTATCAGTGTTTCCAGGTCATGCACGCCAATCTGAAGAATCTTCCTTACATTCTTGGCCATAAACTGTTCAACATCAGCATCATGATACAGCCTGCAGTATTCCATTGATGCAGACAATACGGATTCATTGTTGATGATAGAGCCGTCTATGCCATACTGATATACAAGTGCAGGAGGAATATCTCTTTTTGAGTGGAGAAAATCATAGATTCTGTCTGCCATCCAGTCCACGTTTCCGTAAACGGCTTTTGGAACGATTATATCCGGGCAGTCTCCAATTTTAATAAGACAAAATTTCGTTTTGTATTTAGTCTCAGTTCTTTCGTTATCTTTGCATGCCTGTATTAACTGCTTATTAAAGGAATCTGCATAGACTTTTGAAGCGCTAGCAAACGCTCCATGCCCAATTGACTTTAAGGATTTCGGAATATGTATTTCATACATATCTTCAGGCTTGATTTCAATAGCATAATTAGACCCATCTTCGTTTACTCCAATGGCGATTGTCTCGAATGCATAATTGCCAACAGATTTCAGGCCATCAGGAAGGTTTATTTCCGTCAGACCGGTGTTAGTAAACGCCCTGTCTCCAATATGTTTCATGTTTTTACCGATATTGAATTTTTTAAGCCTTACACAGTTTAAAAATACGCTATCCTCGATATCTGTAATACCACTTCCGCCTTTTACTTCTTTCAGCATATGACTGCCAAAGAATGCAAAATTCTTAATATATTTTACGGAATCAGGGATGACGAGTTCTGACAGCATACAGTTACAGGCTGCGCCTTCACAGATAGTTTTTGTCCCGTCAGGTATCTCTACAGCGCCAGTCCTTGCACAGAAATACAGGTTTTTGCCGTTTCTGGAATACAGCATGCCGTCAATGGAACAAAGTTTCGCATCAGGGTTCTGGATTTCCACCCATTCCAAATCCTTCATCTCTTTCAGTGTATTTACAATGTCTATAACTTTCTGGTCATGCTCTGCAGACTTTACAATCAGCTTGACAGCCTCTCTTTTTGCTTTGTTAAATTCTGTCGAAGAAGATTTCAAATCCCGAAACGTATCAATTATCATTGTGTTACCATCTTTTTTAATCATTTTTTTAACTCCTTTCATTGTTTTTCATACAAGAAATATGCCGGATTTCCCGGCAGGCAAAAAAAGAGCAGCCGCAGGCTGCTCCAAATTATCGACGGGCGGAGAAAACCGCGGCTAACTTTGATAACTCGCCTGCTTTGCAGGACTCGTTACCAGGTTTTATTGATATCTCGCCGTATCGGTTCGGTACCAGAGCACGCATGATAACTCGTGCTTCGCGCGCACGTCGTGCTCTGCACTTCGACTTCGTCTCGCTTGGTAGCCCTTACGGGCTTGGTACACGCGAGCGTAGCTCGCGGTATCACAATTTGAAATTCTCATCATATGGCTTTATCCCTTTTTCCTTCATCTTCTGTAAGAGTGCAGAGGCTTCAATCGTCATACGGTTCTCTACAAAGAACTGCAGTGCGTCCTGCATCTGTTTATCGCAGAACACATCTTCGGCAATAAGCTTTGCTGTTGCTTCGCTGCCGAATATATTGAAAACCGTATCAAATATATTCAGATTGGACAGGCATAGTCTGTCAGATGTATTCTCCTCTGACCTGGTGGTCAGAAATGACTCAATTACAATACCTAACGAATAATACAGATTAGAGGACATTGTCGTTATCAGATGCCATCCGGCCATCCAGCCCCTGACGATGCTGACCATAGAAGGGAGGTCAAGATGATTGACGTATTTCTGTCTTGCGATAGTTCTCTCTCCGATAGTAATTTTTACCGTACATGCTACGTCACCAGTTTCTAAAAAATGATGTACCAGCTTGCGCGCGCCCTCTTCTGACGGCAGTCCGGCATATGTTGTTGTATTGAATATGGAGCTGACAAGATTTTCAACGCTGTCAACAATAGACTTGTCGCATTTTTTTCTTCTGCGGTATGCATCAACATTTTCGTACGCTTTGACCTCTTGCACGATAACTGCATCCTCCGGGAAAACTATTTCGTTTACCGTATGGCAGCCATGGAATGCATCGCGGTCAATGACCTTGATACCTTTTCCAAAGACTATCTTTTTTAAGTTGTCACAATTTTTAAATGCACAATGCTTAATTGTTTCAACCGAATCGGGCATAATGATTTCCTTGGCCTGACAGTCAACGAATGTTAATGGCTCAAGCACGGTTACGCCATCTTCAATTATCAACTTCTCATCTTCTTTTACCATAATTTTTTCATTCCTTTCTTTTTGGATTTATACATACAATATGCCGAAAATTAGACACAAAAAAACGCAGCGCCGAAGGCGCTGCTGCAAAATTACAACCGCATTGAGGTATTCTTTCCGTTCTCCCTGATTGCTTCCATCAGATAAGCTGCAATCTCAACACGATTTCGCTGAACTGCTGACTCGTGGAGAGCTTTAAGGGAATTCAGTGTAAGAATGTTAAAGCTGATAAGCCTGATTGCGTCCTGTGTCCTGTTGGATTCAATCATATATTCCATTATCTTTTTTCCGACTCTTCTAATGTATGTTGTCAGTTCATCAGACGGCTTACGGTTAAAAGCGTAAAGATAAGAATATGTTGAAAAAGCAGTATCGTATGATGTTTTACCACCCCTGCCATACTGGTAGAGATTTTCATACATCTCCGGAATTCCGGAATTTAATGCACACTCACAGAGGCCTATGTTAGATTCGGCAATGAATTTTGGGAGATATATTACACGGCCGTTTACAGAAATTTCAACGGTCATTGGAATATCATATGAATCATATTTCCAGTATCCATTCCAATTTGTCGGGCTTACCGCACGCATTAAATTATACGGTAAAACATTGCTACGAATGTTTATCGCATTAACGCGTTCAAACGCATTATCTCCAAGAACCCTGACAGATATCGGAAGGTCAAGCTTCGCAACTTCAGTTTCCGCAAAAGCATAATCTTCTACGACGAGCAGGCCTTCATTCAGCTCTACTTCCGCCAAATGGTCGCAGCCATAGAACGCAGAATGCTTAATGACTTTGACATTTTTAGGGATTCTGACTTTCTGCAGTGCATGACACATAGAGAAACTTAAAGCTCCAATCTTTTCCAGCGATTCAGGGAAGCTTACGGATATAATTTCGCCGTGTCTTGAAAAGACATTATCCTTAATTGATTTAACGCCTTCAGGGATTACGAGATGCTTTAAATTGCTCTTATCCGTACCCCCATAGATTCCAACAACCTCCATATTGCTTTTTCTTACAAGTAAGCCATTGCTTAAGAGTTCCAGTCCCGCCTGTTCTGCGTTTTTTCCTGTTTTTCTTTTTGCCATTTTTTTTCTTCCTTTCTTTGTATGTTTTTTGTACATGGTTAATATGCTGGATTTGGCGGCGGGCAAAACAGGCAAAAATTCTTGCATTTTTGTGTGATTTTACATGTGCTTATTATGTGTACATGGGTAGTATTCTGTGTAAAGGCATATGCTTTGTTGCAGTCTTTTTGCACGGCACGCACAAAAAAAAAGCGTCAGCTGATGCTGACGCTTTTTCCAAAATCTACGATAAAGCAAAGTCTTCTTTTTCTGTTTCTTTTGCGTTCTGCAAAATATATGAGACACTTGGCAGCCATCCTTTTTTCTGGAGGCGGTTTAAGATTCTCTTGTTATATCTTACTTCTACAAGTTTCAGGAAATCCATAAAGTCATCCTCATTCATAAATGCAATAATACTAAGCGCGGTTAATAGATAGTTTTCATGAATTTCCTTTTTTATTTTTTCATCCCTAGTCTTTCGGTATGCTTTGAATGCAGCAATGCTTCGGCTTGTCGTGCTTATGGCAAAAATATATGCTTCATTTAATGTCTCTACTGCTTTTTTGTCAGGCAGCATATCAAATGCCGTATCCGTAATCAGAAATCCATAATGTGACATATATTCAGGAATCACAAAATCAAACACATCAGCTGCATTATCCATATGGACATTAATACATATGGTTCCTGGAGACCTTTCCTCTTTTACAAAAGCAGCGATAAAATTACAGGGTATGGATTTAAGATTTACCACAATATCTTCGGTTCTTAGTAGGCCAGGGTGAAAAGCACGATTTCCGATGTATCTTAATGTTTCAGGAAAATCCAGATTCTTGATTAAGTCACACCTGGAAAATGTATCATTTCCAATCTCCTGCAATCCTTCATTAAATTTTACCTCTTTCAGCGTGTCGCAATAGTAAAATGCCCCATCGCCGATTGTCTTAACCTGAGGGGGGATTTCAAGCTTAACGATAGAACAAAACGCAAATGCCATAACACCGCCAATTTCTTCAATCCCGTTTCCAAAATCAACAGATTTTAAGCGAGAGCATTCGTAGAAAGCATGCTTTTCAATCTTTTTAAGACTGTTAGGGAAAGATACTTTTTCAATTTTAGAATTAGCAAACGCAAATGCCTTAATTTCTGTTACGCCTTCCGGGATTGTGATACTTCCATTTTTGCCACGCGGACATACCAGCAACGCGCTCCTATCTTTGTTATATAAAATTCCATCTGCGGCTTTATATTTCGGAATATGCGATTCTATTGTCTTCAAAGACTGTATGCCGTATAGAGCTTTCAGAAAATCGTCACCATCAAAAGGTTCCGCCGTGCTGCTGCCCGGTTCCAGGATAAGCTTTTCTGGAGTCAGTCTTGCTGCATAATATAAGCTTTTCGCATCCGAAACCTTAACGCATTTTGCAGGTTTTAACTGATGGAATTTGATTTTGCCTTCTGGGAGAATAACGGTGTCAGCATTCTCATCAATGTCAAGGATAGTAGTTCCATACTGTGTTCTGAATACCTTAAGGCCATTAGAAAAAGGCTGTTCCATAAACCCAGAGCCCGTAAAAGAATTTTCATACATTGTAAATTTGCCACCTGAAAACAGGTTAACAAATTCATGAGATTTGCATCCGTCCAAGGCATATTCATTAATCGAAATGAAATCGCTGCCATCAAGCGGCGTGTCTTCGCTTTGTCCAAAAGCATTCAATAATCTGAGTGTTGATTTAACTACTAGATACTTTCCGCTCTTAAACACTTTTGAGTTAGACTTAACGTTTTTGACATTAGGAAACATCCTGTTCGGGATACAGATATTTACTACTTCCGGGCTGATACAAATTTCTTCAACACTCGGGAAAACTTTTTTGTTATCCCGGTCAATATCAATGACCATATGCTGAAAACACAACTGCTTGACAGTATCTTTTATTTTAATATCAGTACATACTACGCCATTCGTAAAAAAATCAACATCATTAACAGTTTCCCAGTGATAGCTTTCCAAATTTACTTTACTCATATTTTTAATTCCTTTCTTTTTTTCTGCCAGTATCATGGCGATATTTACATATACAATATGCCGGATTTGGCAGCAGGCAAAATAAAAAAAGCCGCCATCGGAAGATGGCGGCTTCAATATGTTGTATGCTTGGATTACGCTATATCACAAAGTTTTTTCGTTCTGATTCCTCATCAGTCCCTGTCGCTTCCAGCATATACGCCATGCCGGTCGTCCATTCATTTTTACGGAGCTGTTCTGCCAGCCTATCGCTGTATTTCAGCTTTACAAAATCAAGCTTTACAAAATCAACAAAATCTTTCTCGGGTATCATCCGGGCAAACGAAAATGCAATATCATCACTATTATCACGAATAAACTCTTTCGCTCTTTGACCTTTAGTCAGCTTGTAAGTTTTATACGCAGTAATGTCAACACTTTTTGCGTTTGATGCCATCAGAAATCCTTCATTGAGGACTTTTTTTGATAATTCAGGATGATTTGCAAAATTATTTAAAGCAAAATTTATTCTGGAATAATCACTGTTTAGCCTTATAGCGTCAGGTAGAACAAATTTGAAGTTTTCTGTCTGGTTTTTAAGATGGACACAGATGCTTGTTTTCGCATCTGAGGATATACCCTGCTTGACAAAGCCAAAAATGAAATCTTTTGGGATTGATGATGTATATACATTGATATCAGCATACACTCCATTCTGCGTAATATGTTGTATGAAAGCACTTTTTCCGATTTTTTTAATAGATTCTGGAAGAGCGACCTGTGTGAGACTATTACAATATATAAAAGCGCCAGCCCCAATTTCCTCCAGTCCTTCATTCAATACCAAATCTGTTAGTTTGAGGCAGCAGTAGAAAGCACAGACTCCGATTTTTTTGATTTGTGGCGGCAGAACCAGTTTTGAAATAGCACAGCCAGCAAATATGTTTTTGCAGCCATTTTCTCCAATACGTTCTAAGCCGTGACCAAAATCAACATCTTCCAGATTCTCGCATCCATAAAATGCCTCAGCCTCGATTTTTTCTAAACTGTCAGGGAGAACAACACCACTGATTTTAGAACCAGAGAAAGCTGCTTTCCTGATTCTTTTTACTCCTTCCGGAATAACTACTTTGCCGGTCTTCATCTGAGGGCAGGCAATCAGTGTTGTCATATCTGCAGAATATATTATGCCATCAGCTGTCTTATATCTTGGAATGCGGGATTCTATTTCTTTAATGCCATAATATCGTAATTTCTCTCTTATGGTGTCATCAACTTTTAACCGTTCATCCTCAATGATTACTTTTTCAGCAAGTGTTTTTGATGGATTAAAGCTGTTTATACATTTAATCCTTACACATTTTACATTTTTTTGAACTGCAAATACCAATTTTTCATCTGGTATCACTATTTCGTCAGCATCACTATCAATATCAATTACTAAAGAGCCAAGCCTCTTAAGACCATCTATAAATGGTCTTTTTAAAAAACCAGACCCGTCAAATGCATGTATGTCAAATGACATATATTTTGAATCATCATAGTTACAGATTTCTTTTGCCTTGCATCCATCAAATGCGTAATTGGTAACCCCTTCAAACAGTCCGAAATTAATATACTCACTTTCCGACTGTCCAAAAGCATTTAAAAGATTATCTCCCATAAACCTTTTGATAAGGTATTTTCCGCTTGAAAAATATTTTGATTTTGACGATACTTTTTTGACATTCGGGAACATTTTGTTCGGGATTAAAATGGATGTAACGTTATCTCTGATAATCAATTCCTCCACATTCGGATATTCCTTTTTGCAAGTGTTGCGGTTAATGCTTACGATTTGGTGCATTAAAGTTACACTCTTAATGTCAGGCGTTACATCAATGTCAGTACATACATCACCGTCAGTATAATACGTAACCCCGCTAAACAATTCACACTTCATATTTTCTCTTCCTTTCTTTGTTTTTTTTGCCAGTATCCTGACTGTATTTACATATACAATATGCCGGATTTTGTTGAAAAGGAAATTGCACTTTTCCAAAGCTATTCTTGCTTTTCTACTTCATCCAGTGTTCAGCATACGAAGTCAGAAATGGCTCCTGACACACTCTTCTGAGTATCTGAAATGTCGGATACACCGCCCGGCCGTATGCTGTTTCTCAGGCTTTTGTTTAAAACTTTTTTGTTTTTTCGCAAAAAAAATGCCCGGGAAATTATTCCCCGGGCTGGCTGCAAATCAGCATGATAAATCATCAAGTTTAAGTTTGTCAGATTCATTCAGTAAATAAGCCTTCGCTAATGTCATACTATTTGGCAGTATTTGCAGGATTTCAGTAAGCGCTTCAACGTTATCTACCAAATGCATACGAAAAATGTCAACCAATGCAGATTCTTCGTCAATATTGACGAATTCTCTCACACAATCAACAATATTTCCACGCAGATATTTCTCGGCAGCCATGCTTTTCAAGTCCTTGTATTCCGCTAATGCAATTTGGAATCTTACTCTTGCGTTAATCGCATACGGGAACATATTTTCTGGAAAATCGTTCTTAGCTGCAATGAAATTGCTTAACTCATTTCTTGTGTCTATCAGAATATGTGAAGGAAAATATACTGTTCGTTTTGGCGTATGTACTTTTACATACGGCTGAGCCAGTGAATCAGCCTTGTGTAATGTATCAAAATCACAGGCGAATGCGATTGTTTCTGAGACAGAACCGCAAAAATAAGATGGAATATTAGATGATTCCAAATACACGTCAGAGGCATGAACCGGGCCAATACTCTGAAGTTCTTTAACCGATGCAGGGAGCCGCAATTCTTTCAGTTTCGTGCCCATAAGGGCGTCGTTCTGTATGACTTTAACACGTTTCCCTAAATGGATATTTTCAAGTCCGGAACTGCAGAACGCATACGAGCCAATCGTACTGACACTATCAGGGATTACTATCTCACGCAGTGAAGTATTGGAGTCAAAGCATGAATCCGGAATTTCTGTAAGTGAATTGCTAAGCTTAACCTTTTGAAGCTTCCGGCAGTTAAAGAACACTGCTTTTTCAAGGCTTTTGACTGAATCAGGCATCTCTATTTCTTCAACCTCAGAGCCCCAAAATGCATTTTTCTCAATTTCTTTTGTTCCTTCTTTGATTTTTACAGCTCCATGTCTATTTTTCGGACATGCGAGCAGCGTTTTTCCGGCTTTGTCATATAAAACGCCATCATAAGTCATATATCTCTCACTTTTGTCTGTAATCTGAATATTTTGCAGATTGCTGCAATTTTTAATATAATTGCAAAAATCTTCTTTATCATCATACACCTCACAATCAATAACGAGATTCTTTGGCGCTGCATACGTATACAAAACACGCTTGAAAAACAGACTGCTGTTTTTGACGATTATTTTGTCATAGCTTTTACACAGTTCACGAAGAAATGTTACGTCATGTCTGTTATGCAGAAAATATGTTGCAGTTTCAGGGATTACCAGTTCCTTCGCATCCTTGTCAACATCAATAATCATACTTCCGGCCATATATGCACCGCCAACTGGTTCTAATTCCATGAATGCTGAACCAAAAAAAGCAAACTGGCGGCCGCCTTTTACACAGTCTTCATTAATGATTTTGGTTGACCTGCAGCCATAAAACGCATAGTCGTCAATAAACTCAACAGATTTCAAATTTATGACCTCATCTGGCTTTTTGCAGAACGTATTAAGCAGCCAGACGTCAGTACGCTTTCCGTTTTTATCCGGGAATATATTGTAATCTACCCTTATCAGCATGTCTGAATTGAGAAAATGTCTGTTGTAAGATATAACATTTCTTACATTTGGAAACATTTCGTTCGGGATTGACATACAATCTACTTCTTCTCCAATAACAAGCGTTTTTACACTCGGGAATGATTTTTCTGCTACTTTTCCGATTGAAACATCATCAAACCCTTCAAATTCCACTACCTCAACACCGTCATCAACATCCATATCAAACACTGATGTACTACCCGGAAGACATGTGCACATAAACCTGCAGCCATCACCACTTTTAAATTCTTTTATCATTTTTTTTACTCCTTTCTTTTTTGCTTTTTTACAAAATTAATATGCAGTATTTTCCATACAGAAAAAAACGTCCCGCAATTATTTTGCTGGACGCCGTCTCAGAGTCTACTGTTTCAGAAGCTTACAGCTTCATTGAAGGTTTTTTATTATTTTTTTTCATTTCTTCCATCAGATATGCTGCAATATTGTCGTTTCCCTTATTTACGGCATCTTCATACAAGTCCTTTGATGCTGCCGGGGTAAGCAGTCCAAGACCGATAAATTCGGCAGCTTCCGAATTTCGGCCTGTTGCTATTAAACGCGATGTGATACTTTTACTCATACGTTTTACATATTTTTTTAAGTCTTCACAAGGCTCTTCTCCTGTTTTTAAAAGATGTATATATTCTGCATATGCCGTATCGGCAGAAGCATCCCCTGAATTACAGTATTTGTACAGAGTTTGCATCTTTTCCTGAATACCGGAATTTAATGCACATTCGCAATCTGATGCATTGGCTAATTCTATATACTTCGGCAGGAAATAAGTGTCATCATCGGCCACCAGTTCAACTACCATCGGCCATTTCCTGCTAGTATATTCTGAATGTGTAGTCCAGCTCATAGGACTTACAGCACGCATGAGGTTATGCGGCAATTCTCCGTGTATCGTTACTTTTTTTGCATACTGCAGTGCCTCATCTCCTACAACCCGCAGTGATTTTGGAAGCATGAACTCATTCAGATTTTTGCATATGTAAAATGCCGACCACTCAATTACCTGCAAGCCTTCATTGAAGACAACATTCTTCAGCTTAGAACAATCCATAAAAGCCTGGCTTTCAATAACCCGCAAGCTGTCAGGAAGAACGATTTTTTCAAGCCCTCGGCACGAAGCAAACGCGATTTTTCCAATGTATTCCAACCCGTTTCCGAACTGAATGTCAGTAAGGTCAGTACACCGGAAAAACGCATTATTTTCAATCTTCTTTAACGAATCCGGAAACTTAACAGACTTGATATTACTGCGGAGAAATTTGTTCTTAGATACAAATAATACATCCGGCCCGATAATTTCAATTCCCTCCGGGATTACCAGATGCTCAGGAGTATTACTTTCATCGCATTTTAGCCCAACAAGCTTTTTGTTTTCTTTTTTGACCATAAAGATATCATCAATAATCTCCAGCTCTGATGCTTTTGTTTTTGGCTCTTTTTTTGTTTTCATTTTTCTAATTCCTTTCTTCTTTATTGCTTTTTTTTGTACAGTTTTAATATGCAGGAATTATGAAATAAGAAAAAAGTTGTCTGGCATCATCCCGCAACACCAACAATCGACAGCGCAAACAATGCATCAAGCACAGCCAGCCATACGAGCCAGATTGGAAGCTTTGCTTTCAGCGGTTCCACTTTCACTGCATGCGGGATACATAGTACCATCAAGACGAAGATACTGCCAATCAGTTTTAACATGTTTCTGCTTGCTGGATTTCCTATTATATGTCTTACCCAGACATACCCAACAAGCAGCGTATAAGCAAAATTTGCAAAATTATACCACTGCTTAATTTCAACGCTTATGTCGATAGTTTTAACATTTCTGTTTCCTTGATTGTTAAAAGATGAAGCTTCGTTTTTGTTTGTATCAAGTTTTTCTGTTACGTTATCAATATTTTTTTTCATTTTTTACCTCACTTTATCTGTGTTATTACAATACAAATATGCCGGATTTTTGTAAAAATTAGATATATACAGTATACCTGATTTTCCGGCGTACGCAAATTTTTACCGAATTTTTACAGGCAGACAAAAAAGAACAGGCAAATCCTGCCTGTTCATTTTCTCAAATATAGAAATTTTGTTTAGAACTTTCACCGTCATTCAGACACTGCAGGATATACGATTTCAGAATCGACATATCATTCTCTTCTGCTTTTTTCAGCAGCTCTTTCAGCGCCATCTGTGACACCAGGCCGGTTTTTACAAGCCTTACCGTAAGCTCCTCATTATCATACTCCATGAAACGCAATGCCATTTTTTTTGCGTTCTTTTTTAAGTATGCTTTTGCAGATTCTGAGCCGAATTTGTTATATTCAAGAAAAGCCATGTTTTGTTTACATAATGCAGTGTATGCATACTTCCAGATATCGGGGACTTTTTTCTTAGGATTGGCAAAGAAAGCTTCAATATCGTCAATGCCTTCATTAATCGTTGAAGGTTTCATATACCGTGGGATATATAAATACCGGTTACCGCATTGCAGTTTCATAACTGTATCATTTGACGGCAATGGGCGAAAACCCTTAATGCATCCTACACAGATATCTTTTCTGAAAGAAGGTATTGTGATTTTTTCTACCATATCGCTGAAGCAGTTTACAGTTAAATCTGTAATTGATGCTGGAAGTTCTATAGATTTAATCAGAGTCTCCGCAAACGCACCAATTCCAACCTTCAGCAATCCTTCACTTAGCTGTACACTTTTCAAGCCAACACGAAAGAAAGCATAATTGCCAATTAACCGTATACTTTCCGGAAGGGTAACAGACTTTAAGTTCACACACGCCCCAAATGCCTTATCACCAATTGACTCAACATTTTTACCAAAAACAACTGTTTCAAGGTTAGAGCAGCTTGAAAATGCCGATTCACTAATTTCTGTTACTGAATCAGGTATGATGACCGATTTTACATGGCAGTTTGCAAAAGCATATTTTCCAATTGTCTTCACGCCATCCTGGATTACCACATGCTCTTTTCCCATTGAGCAAGCAACAAGCTTCTTGCCGTTCATTGTGTATGCGATACCATCAATTTCTTTAAACTCCGGGCTTAAGACCGAAAAATTCTTGATATAAGTTCTTGAGGTACAGAAGTGGGCAACACTTGCTACGTCCTGCTCATGCATAAGCAAATCGGTATTCAGAACAAGAGTGTCAGGGAATCCACATTGATAGTTGATTTGCTCTACGGTCTCAGGCCTGTGGATTATCATCTTTTTGATTTTGGTAAAATCAATATCTGAAGAAAATACTATTTTTTTAAGCCTGTCGTCCGGAATATCAATTTCATCAGCAGTATAATCAATATCAACAATAATATGCCCGGCTTTTTTGATTCCATTTTTAAATGGCTGACTTTTTAATGCAGATTCTGAAAACGCATCCTGTTCAATTGCCTGCCAGTCTTTGATATTTTCGCCGCCTATGATATTCAGGCTCTTACAATCTTTAAATGCGAAGCTGCCAATACTGTCTATATCTCCAAGGTCTATTGTCTCATCTGCATTACGACAGAACACATTAAGAAGTGTCGTAAATCCGAAGTGGTTATAGACGAGATACGGGCCCGTTTCAAAGTCATAATTTTTTGACAATACCCATTTCACATTCGGGAAAAGTGTATTCAAAATCTCTATTGATACCACATCTTCGTCAATAATCAGCTTCTCCACGTCAGGAAAGCTTTTTTTACAGCAAAGCATAAACAAATCATACTTAATTTTGACTTCCTTAATGCCAGGAGCAACATCCATATCAAACACGCCAACACCTTCTGGTGTATTTGACCGGTATACTATCACGCCAGGCTGAGTCTCTTCTTTTAAGATATCCTCATCGGATATGATGCTATTTTTACCCATATTTTTTCTTCCTTTCTTTTTGTATTTGCAAAAATAATATGCTGAAATTCAGCAAGCAGAAAAAAGCCCGGAGCTTAACACTCCGGGTATGAGTTTTATCACCATTTTTTCTTATCTATGCATTGGCCTGCCTTATTTACTATAACCAGGCAAGCGTAATCTGGGAGCATCATTATTTCGTCTTTGTCAAGTATTTTTTGTATGCAATCGGCAGCGTATTGATTTTTGGGAAATGCATATTGGTTTTTTATGTTATTTTTCATTCTTTGACTAAAATATTCTGCGGTATGCTCGTGAACCCTCCCAGCCTAATCCGCTTTCGCGAATATAGACGGGGCTTCCAAACTTCGCATGAACGAAAGTTCATGCCTGCTACTTTAGGTAGGAGTGGATACCTGACCACAGATACAGCGCAAACTCAGTGGCTCTGTCGCGCGG
>ENA-OQIE01000715-OQIE01000715.1-human-gut-metagenome-genome-assembly--contig:-NODE-715-length-19478-cov-4.549250_pt1 | contig 19478 bp, 14 predicted proteins | sample MGYA00242569_ERZ504731 | MGnify/ENA primary metagenome ERZ504731 (study PRJEB26092, sample SAMD00036208) | human gut metagenome | host: Homo sapiens | study: EMG produced TPA metagenomics assembly of...
CTACAAGTAGCGACAATACATTATGCTACACATACGATGGCGAGATCTATACACAACGTCCGGGAGTCAATCCGCAGAAAGTGCGGATTGATTTGATCCGTGACGATCAAGAGCAAATCAGCGATCTGAATTCCAGCAAAGGAGCTACCTCTGCCACCGTATCCCCCGATGGCAAGCAGATCGCCTTAACCCTAAGAGGCGAGGTATTCGTCACCTCGGCCGATTACAACACGACCAAACAAATCACCAATACCCCGGCCGCCGAAACAGGCGTATGCTTCTCGCCGGATAACCGTACCTTGGCTTACGCCAGCGAGCGTGGTGGTAATTGGCAACTTTACTTGGCTAAGATCGCCCGTAAGGAAGAAGCTAATTTCCCGAACGCAACGATTATCGAAGAGGAAGTTCTCCTGCCTTCTAAGACCGTAGAGCGTAATTATCCTCAATTCTCACCGGATGCTAAGGAACTCGCTTTCATAGAAGATCGTATGCGGTTGATGGTAGTCAACCTTGAGACGAAGAAAGTACGCCAAGTCACGGATGGCTCCACATGGTATAGTACAGCCGGCGGTTTCGATTACTCATGGTCGCCAGACGGTAAATGGTTCACGCTCCGGTTTATCGGCAACAAACACGATCCTTATTCGGATATAGGCTTGGTTAGCGCGCAAGGCGGGGAGATCACCAACCTGACCAATAGCGGTTACACCAGCACCTCCCCACAATGGGTACTGGATGGAAACGCCATCTTATTCACCACCGAGCGTTACGGAATGCGTGCGCATGCCTCATGGGGTTCCTTGAATGATGCCATGCTGGTATTCATGAATCAAGACGCTTATGATAAATTCCGCTTGAGCAAAGAGGATTATGAGTTGCAAAAGGAACTGGAAAAGGAGCAGAAAGAGGTAGCCGGGGACAAAACCGACGACAAGAAAAAAGAAGATAAAGCCGATGAAAAGAAAGACGAAAAGCCCAAGGATATCGTAGTGGAACTGAAAGGCATCCAAGATCGTATCCTACGCCTTACTCCTAATTCCTCCGAAATGGGTAGCGCCGTCATCTCGAAGAATGGCGAGACCTTATATTATTTCTCGGCTTTCGAAGACAAATACGACCTGTGGAAAATGGACTTGCGCAAGAAAGAGACCAAGCTACTCCACAAGATGAATACCGGATGGGCGAACATGGAAATGGATAAGGAAGGTAAGAACCTGTTCTTGTTGGGTAGCAATTCCATGCAAAAAATGGATATGGGATCGGAGAAACTAACACCGATTCATTACCAAGCGAACTTAAAAATGGACTTGGCCGCCGAGCGTGAGTATATGTTCGACCATGTCTATAAACAAGAGCAAAAACGGTTCTACAACGTGAACATGCACGGCGTAAATTGGGACGTTATGACCGCCGCCTACCGTAAGTTCTTGCCACATATCAATAACAACTATGACTTCGCAGAGTTGCTAAGCGAATATCTGGGAGAACTCAACGTCTCCCACACCGGAGGACGCTTCCGTCCGCAAACAAGCGGCAATATTACCGCCAACCTAGGCCTACTTTTCGATTGGAACCATAGCGGCAAAGGTTTATTAATCGCTGAGGTAGTGGAAAAAGGCCCGTTCGATCACGCACGTTCCAAAGTGAAAGCCGGTACCATCATGGAGAAAATAGACGGACAGGAAATAACCCCGGATATGGATTACTCCAAGCTATTAAACAATAAGGCCAAAAAGAAGACCTTAGTTTCCCTCTACGATCCACAAACCAAGGAACGCTGGGAAGAGGTAGTCTTGCCTATCAGTAACGGTGAGTTAAATAACTTGCTTTATACCCGCTGGGTGAAACAACGTGCCGCCGACGTGGATAAATGGTCGAACGGACGATTGGGATACGTCCATATCCAATCCATGGGAGATCCTAGTTTCCGCTCTGTCTACTCCGATATCCTAGGTAAATATAACGACCGGGAGGGAATCGTCATTGACACCCGCTTTAATGGTGGTGGGCGCTTGCACGAGGATATCGAGATCTTGTTCAGCGGAGAGAAATACCTCACCCAAGTGACACGTGGCCGAGAGGCTTGCGATATGCCTAGCCGCCGCTGGAATAAACCTTCCATCATGTTGCAATGCGAGGCTAATTATAGTAACGCACATGGAACCCCGTGGGTTTATAAGCACCAACAGATCGGACGTCTGGTAGGTATGCCCGTACCGGGAACAATGACTACCGTCTCTTGGGAAACCCTGCAAGATCCGACGCTGGTATTCGGCACACCTATTACCGGTTATCGCCTGTCGGACGGTAGTTACTTAGAGAACACACAGCTGGAACCGGATGTTAAAGTCGCTAATTCTCCGGAAACTGTTGTCAAAGGGGAAGATACGCAATTGAGAACAGCGGTACAAGAATTACTGAAAGAGATCGATAAAAAGTAGTTTAAAACGAGACTACTCTCATCGCTTGTCGGGAGTAGTCTCGTTTTATTATGTAACCTTCTATTAAAAAACAGGCGATATTCACTCTGCCTAAGTCGTGATATGCTTATAAGGAGAATGACTAAAATCCAAGAAACACATCTCATAGCAAATGGTCAGCCACACCACAATGCAAGGCCAAGCTTTTATCACATACGGACGGATCAGTCCATTCCGGACAATAGATGGAACCAGCTCTGTAGTGGATAAGCCAACAATCACCAAGGTAGCTATCCAAAGCCAATAAGTATATTTCTTATGGGGCGATACACTGCATATATACCAGATAGCGACTCCTATCATCGCTATGATATATCCACTCGCCTCGCTTCCCGTACTGAATAATACGACAAATAATAAAACATTAGCCAACAACATAAAGCGAAAAGCCGGATATTTATATTGAGAGATCCTTAAATATGGAATGCAGAATAAAATCAAGCCCGGTATGATAAGCCACATATCGCTATACTCCGCATTCCCGGATATCTTTCGAACCACTCCTAATAATGATATATTTTGTGGATCAGCGAACATATTCAACATATTTTTCACCTTCAATCGCTCAAACCAATCTATATACTGAGAGATCACATACTCAAACCCCGGTGTATAAAGCACCGGGATCACAAAGCAAACCAATCCCCAGAAAAGACAAGAGGCTAATAACCTCACTTTCTGCCTTGAGAAGAAAAAGAACGCCAATCCCACGATCGGATAGATCTTGATAAATGTTCCGAGCATAATAATGCCTGCCGCCCAGAAATCCTTTTTCTCCAGTATCAAGACAAACGATAATAAGATAAAGGCCGCTACTGATATATTGAATTGCTGTACTCCTTGAGCCGTCATCAACTCACAATACGAATACCAATAAATAATGATTTTTTGGGTACTCGACAATGGCAATCGGCTAATCGCATAAAACAATAGGGCGGTATTACCCGCTATCCATAAGATTATACCCAACCATTCCGGTAACAGGGCGAAAGGAGCTATGATAAGACTAAATAAGATTCCATAATGATTTGAATCATAATATTCCGGATAATGATCCCCATATAAGGTTAACCCCTCGATAGCATGCCAATAGACTCCTTCAAATATCTTATAATTATTATATTTTCCAATCAACAACTTGACAATAGCAAAAATAACACCGGTTAGCATCCATACCCCGAATACAGTCCGGGGCTCTCTCCATACCGGATGGGTGGCTAAAGTCTTTAATCTCATATCCAATTTCTTCCTTTCAATCAGTCCACAAAGATAAAAAACCTAATAAAACGAGCCTAATAAAAAAGAAAAGACTGTCTGGGTATATAACCCGGACAGCCTTTTCCTTTATGATACAGACTCTATTCTGAGTATTCCCTATTAATTAGCGAATGATTTCAAAGGAACACTTACTCCCATGTAAAGATTCATGGCGTTACCGCTTACCGGTAAGCATTGTGGAGTTACCTTTGTCAACATATAATCCGATCCAATAAAGAAATTGATCCAAGACGGTGAGAAATTCAAGGCGATACCATACGTCTTGAACTTACTATGGATAAATGAGTAGCTCAGCGTAGCCTCAAACCATTTCACCGGACGGTAATTACCGGACAATGTCAGTTCCGTATAGGCTTTCGGGGAATAAAGACGAGTGCTTGACAATAAGCCGATACCTAACTTGTTTTCCAGCAAACGGTACTCGCCACCGATATTGATTGTCGAACGAAGACGGGTAGTGCTTCCGGACTCACCCTCTTTCTTGAAATGAAGCAAGTTCTCGAAATCTTCCTTGATAGCGTCAAACTGATCGCCCATGCTCGGTATATCACCGTTATTCTCGCCGATAGCCAGATCAAAGCCGTTAAAGTCGAAAGTTCCATCCAACTTACCTACCGTGCTCCCTCCTTTGCTCCAACTGATAAAACCTAAATCAAGGACAGCGGCGGACAACATGATATTCTCGGTCAATTGGTACGTAGCACCCAAGTCCACTCCCATACCGAAACCGCTAAGACCCGGAGAATCGAAATCAAAGCTATTATAATAATCACGGCCTTGCTCGTCTACTTCCATTTCCGGGACCAAGCCTTTCATATTCGTCTGCAAGGTACCGGTAGAGGTAACTTTCCAGCTAGTCTCTCCCATCTCAGCATGCATCTGATCGATCGTAGCGTCCATAGAACCTACGCCCCATAACAATTTAACCTTACCTCCGACTGTCAACTTATCCGTGATAGGACGAGAATATCCTACACCTGTCTCCAAATAAGCCTCGGCGTACGCCCTGATATTACGAATATCATAGGTACTCTGAGATCCATTACCCTTTTTCATGAACTCGAACAATGTCTTCGGAGCACGAATATTCGCCAAGCCCTTGATAGAAACATCAACCGTCCAGAATCCCTTGCCGGCGTACCAGCCACCGGATAGAACCTGCGTGCCAAAATCCATATTTACCTGATTCTCATCCTTCAAGCCATTCAGGAAAGACTCGGTATTCACGGAGTTATCCATGAACGTAACGGTCTCACCATTCTTCGGATAAATAAAATTATCCACAGCTATTCCGTTCGTACCATACGAAGCGCCAACCGCACCTAATACCGGAATGGAGACATAGCCTCTCTCGGGACGATACGCCGGATTCATCGTCGTGCGTGCCGTAGAAGATTGCATGAAGTAAGAAGTTCGTATTTGCTGGGCGGATACCGACATTCCCACAGTGGTCAATAAACATAAAGCACACAGACCTCTCTTATACATATTATATATAGTATTCATCTTTCTTTTTCGTAATTTAAATGGTTAGTACTGGGATCAAATGGAGATACCACCTTCTTTCTTAAGTTTCAAGTTGAAGGTCGTTTTCTGGCCTTTCTTCAAAGCCTCGCCTTGATCTCTACCCGTTAAATGTAAATTTAGGTCTATATGACGTGCATCCTTCATTTTCGGCATATCCTCCTTCGTGATCTCGAAGATAACCTCTCCAGATTGTCCTTTTACCTCTTGTGCCGGGAATTGGATATCTACCGGTACATTGTTCTCATCCATGATCACCATCTCGATAGACATATCGAACGGCATCTCGTTCGTAACCTCTCCATAGATCCTCGCGCTTCCGTCCGAGAAAATATAGTCTACGAAATCCTCATCAAAAGCGTCCTCGATCCGCTCGACGGATACGGCGCTAAATTCCGGTGCCGGAGTCAACGGAAGCTCTACCGCATAACGTAACTCACTCAAGGCATCCGCAGGAGCGTTCGCCCATTGTTTGCTATCAGCGGACAAAGACAAATGTATTTTTTGAGGAACAATCTGTACGATTCCCGGTAACTTCTCGTTCTTGACAAACTTAAAAGCATCCGTCTTCGGATCAAGAGGGCCGATCCAAATATTAGGAGACACCGTTGACAAGGTAAAATCAGAGGAAGTAGCCTCCTTTTTACTTGTGTTCTCAGCCTCGATAGACAAGCTACAATCCAAAGAGGCATTCTTTACATTCGACTTTAACGTAATGTGGGGGTTCGTTAACGCCAAAACGAAATCGCCATCGAACAAGCCATCGATATCCCCAGTCGTTATATCTTCCGAGGCGATCTCCACTTTATCAGAGGCGGCCCGTAAGCTTTTCCCCTTAATCTTCATCTCTCCATCATAGATCATGACGTAAGCCCCGTCGACTTCCCGAATGGAAGGGACTTTCTCTACATTCACAACGTCATCCGACGTTACATAACCCATACCGAGGGGAGCTACCCAAGACTCACCCATTACCGCATCGTCCGTATTGACATCGCTTAAATCATACTTACTATCCACACATGCCGCTAAACAGCAAGATGATAGCAATAGCATCACCAAATGTTTGTTTTTCATATAAAGTTATTTTTATCAAAATTATGACCCTAACAGCGCACAAAAATAAACAAAATAAATGAAAGTTTAGCCATAAAAAAAGAGTGGCATCGTATTATTAACGCCACTCTTAGCTTATACTATCTTTGACAATCAAAATATTCTTCCGCAAATACGAATCTTCATGACCGGATAAACCGTTAGCTTGTCCATGATCTTCGTAAAGGTATCATCCTCGTCTATCTCATTCAACAAGTCCTTTACATCCCCTGAATCCGTATACACCTCCGGTTTGCCATGGAATTGCACACCCAGCTCAAACATCACGCCAACCCGTTTCTTAGGAACCGCACGACCGAATCCAAGACCTAGATAAGGACGAAAACCGGACACTTTCAATCCACCGGATACATTACCGTTATTATCCACCGGAATCGTATAATCACCGATAACTATGCCCGCACTTTCTCCTTGGGCGATCAGGTCTTTCAGCTTATCACTATGCCCTTCTATCTTCACCAAGGAAGAACCACCGAAATAGGCGCCGGCCGCAACGAAGAACGAAGAAGCGTGAGGAAACGGGTAAACATTCACCAACAACTGTCCGGAAGTACGTTTCAAGCTACCTTTGACATCCATGGAGTATGTATCATTATACACACCCGCTCGCGGATCGTTAACATCTACATCCACGTCCGTATTAATGCTGAAACCCGGCATAAAGGTAAGACCACCTCTCAACGCCAGATAAGGCGTAATAGGAGTAGCGACTTCCACATCTACACCCGTCAAACCAACACCCACTCCTGCCGAAACAGAATTGAAAATCCCTAACTCCTTTTGAGCTGAGATAAAATTACACGTCGCAAACATGCTCACGAACGCACAAAGAAGAAATAGTCTTTTCATTTTCACCATATAAGTTAAATTGTTATTCACCCTAGACTCACAAAAATAAATAAAAAACATGAAACATTCGTTGTAAAAAAGAAAAAGCGACATCGAATTTGCCTCGATGTCGCTTTTTTACGGATAAAGTATACTATTTTACGTATAAGCGTACGTTATTCCTCCTCAGAATCGTCTTCCTTCATATTATGGAATACGTTTTGAACGTCTTCGTCTTCCTCTAATTTCTCGATAATCTTCTCGATAGACTCACGCTGTTCCGGAGTAACCTCCTTCAAATCGTTCGGGATACGTACGAACTCACTACTCAAGATCTCAAAACCATTCTCCTCCAAATATTTCTGGATCGCCGAATTCTGCGCGAACTCACCATAAAGAACAACCTCGTCCTCGTCTTCCTCAACCTCATCTACACCGAAGTCGATCAACTCCAACTCTAGGTCTTCTAAAGAAAGATCCTCTTTTTTGGCGATATGGAATACGCATTTATGGTCGAACAAGAACTCCAAGCTACCGGATGTTCCCAGAGAACCACCGTTCTTATTGAAATAACTACGAACGTTGGCTACCGTACGAGTCGTATTATCCGTAGCGGTCTCAACGAAGATAGCGATACCGAAAGGACCATATCCCTCATAGTTCATCTCCTTATAATCCGTGAAATCTTTGGATACAGCACGTTTAATGGCACGCTCCACGTTCTCCTTCGGCATATTCTCCTTTTTGGCGTTCTGCATCAACACACGTAAACGAGGATTATTCTCGGGCTCCGGCCCACCTTGTTTTGCCGCAATCGTGATTTCCTTACCTAACTTCGTGAATACACGGGCCATATTGCCCCAACGCTTAAACTTTCTCGCTTTACGAAACTCAAACGCTCTTCCCATATGTTTATCAGTTTATCTTTATTTTATGTAATTAAATTCTTATCTCAATTGAGCACCTAGCTTTTGTTCCAGATTCGTCTGGATCTTCTTCATGATAGCGTCGATCTGCTTATCGTTCAAAGTCTTGCTCTCATCTTGCATGAAGAAGCTTACGGCATACGACTTCTTGCCCGCCGGAAGATTCTTGCCCTCGTAAACGTCAAACAGAGATACTTCCTTCAATAGCTTGCGATCGCTATCCTTAGCGATTTTCTCGACCTCGCTAAACTGTACGCTCTTATCAAGCAACAACGCCAAGTCACGTTTAACGGCCGGGAACTTGGAAATCTCGGAGAAGGTTACTTTCGCCTTCTTGATCTCCTTCATCAATTGGGTCCACGACAACTCAGCGTAATAAACCTCCATATCGATATCCAACATCTTACGAAGTTTCTTGCTTACGATACCCATCGTACCCAATTGACGTCCGGAACCGGTCGTGATGCTTAGGCCCGAAGAATAGATATCATTCGTCAAGTTACCGAAAATAACCCGTTTCATATCCACGCCCAAGCGGACCAAGATATTCTCTACGTAAGCCTTCAACTCATAAACGGAAGATTTCTCGTCCGGATGCGCCCAGTTGTTCTCCACTCGGTTGCCGGCTACCCAGATGCCTAGACGGTAATCCTCACTGAACTGCGCCAAGGTCTCATCTTCCTTCTTATTATCAATATTATAATCATAGCAATTACCGAACTCATAGAAACGGATATTGCCTTTCTTACGTTTCATGTTATACTCGATGCTCTCCAAGCCGCCGAACAACAAGGTCTGACGCATGCAGTTTAAATCAGCGCTTAACGGGTTCATCAACATGACACAATGTGCTTCCGGATAAACAGACAGATCCGTATAATAAGCGGAGCGTGTCAAGGAGTTGTTCATGATCTCGTTGAAACCACAACCGCAAAGTTGCTCCGAGATCAAGTTCTGCAATTTCCAGCTACGATCCGTAGGAGTCTGGTAACTTAAATTGGACTTCACGTTATCGCTGAACTCCACGTTATTATATCCGTAGATACGAAGAATATCCTCGATCACGTCTACATCACGCTGCACATCGATACGATATACGGGAACATGCAAAGTCAAGCCCTCGGCAGTCTCGGATACGATCTCCATCTCAAGGCTTGCCAAGATACTTTTCACGGTTTCTACCGGAATATCCTTACCGATCAACGTATTGATCTTCTCGTAAGTCACCTCAACCGTATACGGTTCCGCCACGGCAGGATAAACATCCTGTACAGCACCCGTGATCTTACCTCCCGCCAACTCTTGTATCAACAAGGCGGCACGTTTCAATACATACATCGTATTGTTCGGATCCAAACCACGCTCGAAGCGGAAAGAAGCGTCCGTATTCAAGCCAAAACGACGGGCGGTCTTGCGAATCCACGTCGGATGGAAACAAGCGGATTCCAAGAATACGTCGGTGGTCTCCTCCGTCACGCCGGAATCCAAACCGCCGAACACGCCACCGATACACATCGGTTCCTCGACGTTACAAATCATCAAGTCACGATCGGTCAACGTACGCTCCACGCCATCCAACGTGACGAATTTCGTACCAGCCTCGGCCGCCTTGACAATCACTTTATTTCCTTTGATCTTACCCGCATCAAAAGAGTGTAAAGGCTGCCCTAACTCATGCAGGATAAAGTTCGTTATATCCACTACGTTATTGATGGGACGAAGGCCGATCACACGCAAACGGTTTTGTAACCACTCCGGGCTCTCCTTCACCGTAACGCCCTTGATCGTAACACCGGAATAACGGGGACAAGCCTCCGTATTCTCTACCACGACCTCTACGCCCGGTGTCTCGTCGTCGATCTTGAAAGCATCTACCGAAGGACGTCTCAATTCGGCGGGCTTGCCGTTTTGCTTCAAATAAGCGGCCAAGTCACGGGCGACACCGAAATGGGAAGTAGCGTCTACACGGTTCGGGGTGATATCCACCTCCAGCACGTAGTCGCTCTTTACATTATAATAATCTTTAGCTAACGTACCTACAACAGCGTCGGCGGGAAGTACGATAATACCGTTATGGTCGGTACCGATACCTATCTCGTCCTCGGCGCAAATCATACCGTTGGACTCAACGCCACGGATCTTGGATCTCTTGATCGTAAAGCATTCATCACCGTCGTACAGTTTCGTGCCGTTCACGGCTACGACCACTTTCTGTCCGGCAGCCACGTTCGGGGCGCCACATACGATTTGTAAAGGAGCCTCGCCACCTACATTTACGGTCGTTATATGTAAATGGTCAGAATTCGGGTGTTCCTCACAAGTTAACACTTCACCGATAACCAGTCCCTCAAGTCCGCCCTTAATGGTTTGAACTTCCTCTACTCCACCGGTTTCCAAACCGATAGAGGTAAGCGCCGCAGCAACTTCTTCTGGCTCCAGATCGAAATCAAGATACTCTTTCAGCCAATTGTAAGATATATTCATCGCTATAAAATTTATTCTCTAAAGACACGGCCTCTATTGATAGCCGCCGAATTGACGGACAAAAGTACGAATAATAATTCAAACGATACAAAAATATCCTCATGAACTTCTACGAACTCTTAACTGCGCCAACGCATGCGTTTCATTCATTCTTAATTTTCTATCGCGAATCATAGATAATAGAGACTCACTTTACGATGAGTCAGAATAAAGATGTACCTTTGCGGGAGGTTTTAACGTTACAACTATTTTTTATGCGTATAGATATACTTACCGTACTTCCCGAGATGATCGAGGGGATGATTAATTGCTCTATCGTCAAGAGGGCGCAAGATAAAGGATTAGCGGAGATTCATTTACATAACCTACGGGATTACACCACTAATAAATGGAGGCGGGTGGATGATTATCCGTTCGGAGGAGAGGCCGGAATGGTGATGCAGATCGAACCGATAGACCGGGCGATCTCAGCGTTGAAAAGCGAACGGGAATATGACGAGGTAATCTATACCTCCCCGGATGGCGAGACACTCAACCAGCCCATGGCCAACAGCATGTCTTTACTAAATAATATGATTATCCTCTGCGGGCACTATAAAGGGATCGACTATCGTATCCGTGAGCATTTGATAACGAAAGAGATATCCGTAGGAGACTATGTCCTTACCGGAGGAGAGCTGGCCGCCGCTATCATAACCGACGCCGTGGTACGCTTGATACCGGGAGCGATCGGCGACGAGCAAAGCGCCCTCTCCGACTCCTTCCAAGATGACTTACTGGCCCCGCCTGTTTATACACGTCCCGCCGATTACAAAGGTTGGAAAGTACCCGAGGTACTATTATCCGGGCACCAGCGCAAGATCGAAGAATGGCGCTTGCAACAAGCACAAGAGCGTACGGCACGCCTCCGGCCGGATTTATTGAAATAGCAGCGTTAAAAAACAAGGCCGGGGATCATCCCCCCCGATGATACCCCGGCCCCTCTATCCACAAACAATCATGGCTACAACATCACTCTTATTTATTGAAACGTTCTTTCAATTTAGCTAACATGTCTTTTGTCATGGCATCCAAATCATACTCCGGCTTCCAGCCCCACTCTTGGCGGGCGCAAGTATCATCCAAGGAGTTCGGCCACGACTCGGCGATAGCCTGACGCAAAGGATCTACCTCATACTCCATCTGGAATTCAGGCATATATTTCTTGATATTATTAAAGATGATCTCCGGATCGAAACTCATCGACGCAATGTTGAAAGAGTTGCGATGAACGAACTTCGTAGAATCCGCCTCCATAATCTCGATAGCGGCACGCAAGCCGTCCGGCATGTACATCATATCCATGAAAGTACCGGCTGCGATCGGGCAAACGAATTTCTCGCCCTTAGCGGCCGAATAGTAAATATCGACAGCGTAATCCGTCGTACCACCACCCGGAGGTGTTACGTAAGAGATCAATCCGGGGAAACGAACCGAACGTGTGTCCACGCCGAAACGGATATTATAATAATCGCTTAACAACTCGCCAGATACCTTCGTCACGCCGTACATCGTACGAGGATTACGGATCGTATCTTGAGGAGTCTTGTCTTTCGGGGTATTGTTACCGAAAACGCCAATAGAGCTCGGCGTAAATACGGCGCAGTGCATCTCACGGGCCACCTCAAGCACATTGAACAAGCCCCCCATTCCGATCTTCCACGCCAACTGAGGTTTAGCCTCTGCTACAGCCGACAAAAGAGCCGCCAAGTTGTAGATCGTATCAATATTATATTTTGATACCGTCTCAGCGATCTGCTGCTCGTTCGTGATATCCACGATAGCGGAAGGTCCCGATTCTAACAACTCGCCTTTAGGTTCCGCACCCGGGATATAACCCGCTACTATGTTCCCACCGTAGATACTTCTTAATTTCATGGTTAACTCTGATCCGATCTGACCGGTAGAACCAATTACTAATACATTCTTCATCGCGTTTAATGAGATTTAAGTTTTTTTCCGTCGGCAAAGGTATAGAGAATAAAACAGTTTAGACATGAATTTCTTCTCTTTTTTAGTATTAAAATTCAAAAAAAAAACAGACCTTTGTCTGTCGCTTTGACAACGAAGCTACTACTCACATCTAAATACTAATAAAAAACGAAGTTTTTATGTACGGAAAACTTAAAGAATTCTTGACAAATGAACTTGAAGGCATCAAAGCCGCTGGTTTATACAAGAACGAGCGTATCATTACTACGCCGCAGAGAGCCGACATCAAAGTAAATGCCGGAAGTGATGTTTTAAACTTCTGCGCCAACAACTATCTTGGCCTGTCCGATAACCAACGACTGATCAAGGCCGCGAAAGAAGCCATGGATACACACGGTTATGGCATGTCGTCCGTTCGTTTCATCTGTGGAACGCAGGATTTGCACAAGCAATTGGAAGCAGCCATCTCCGACTATTTCAAGACTGAGGACACGATCCTTTACGCCGCATGTTTCGACGCTAACGGTGGTTTGTTCGAGCCATTGTTCGGCGAGGAAGACGCTATCATCTCGGATGCCTTGAACCACGCCTCTATCATCGACGGTGTTCGTTTATGCAAGGCGAAACGTTATCGCTACGCTAACGCCGATATGGCGGACTTGGAGCGTTGCCTACAAGAGGCGCAGGCCCAACGTCACCGTATCATCGCCACGGACGGCGTGTTCTCCATGGACGGCAATGTCGCTCCGATGGACAAGATTTGCGAGCTTGCCGAGAAATATGACGCATTGGTTATGGTGGACGAGTCTCACTCTGCCGGTGTCGTAGGCCCGACGGGTCATGGCGTAGCCGAGCAGTTTGATGTTTACGGACGTGTAGATATCTTCACGGGTACGCTGGGTAAGGCGTTCGGTGGTGCCATGGGTGGCTTCACGACCGGAAAGAAGGAGATTATCGATATGTTACGCCAACGTTCTCGCCCCTACTTGTTCTCCAACTCCGTGGCTCCGGCCATCGTAGGCGCAAGCTTGGAGATGTTCAAGATGTTGAAGGAGAGCGACGCTTTACATACGAAATTAATGAACAACGTAAGCTACTTCCGCGACAAGATGCTGGCAGCCGGTTTCGATATCAAGCCGACTCAATCCGCTATCTGCGCCGTTATGTTGTACGACGCTAAGTTGTCTCAAGATTTCGCCGCCAAGATGCAGGAAGAGGGTATTTACGTAACCGGTTTCTATTACCCGGTAGTACCGAAGGGACAAGCTCGTATCCGTGTACAATTGTCCGCCGGCCACGAGACTGAGCATCTGGACAAGGCTATCGCAGCGTTTATCAAGGTAGGAAAAGAGCTAGGCGTTATCAAATAACACCTCTCTCATTCATCATACAAGGCCACATCCGGGCAAGATGATCTGGATGTGGCTTTTTAATCACTAAGAACAATCATGCAACTCAGTAACTACCATAGTCATTGTACTTTTTGTGATGGAAGAAGTATTCCGGAGGATTTCGTGAGATTCGCCATAACACACGGGTTCCGTGCGTACGGTTTTTCCTCCCACTCGCCGCTTCCGTTCGAGACTTTCTGGAATATGTCTAAAGACGATATGCCGGAGTATCTGCAAGAGATAAAACGACTGAAACAGAAATACAGCGATCAACTGGAAATATATGCCGGTCTGGAGATTGATTATCTGGACGAGACCTATAACGCCTCGATCCCCTATTTCCAAGAGTTGCCCTTGGACTACCGGATCGGTTCCATCCATTTCCTGCCCGTATCAGAGCGTCTGGCCGAAGAGAACATGGTCTGTATAGACGGCTCATTCAGGGAATACGCCCACTCCGTGGAGCGGCATTTCGAGGGAGATGTCCGGTTGCTTGTCAAGCGTTTCTTCGATACCACGATGAAAATGATAGAGGCCGGAGGCATCGATATCGTCGGACATATCGACAAGATCTATATGAACGGACAGAAATACGAGATCTTCAATTTTGAAGAGGATTGGTATCGGAAGCCTTTTGAGGCTTGTCTGGATCTGGTTCAGGAGAAAGAATTGATGGTAGAGGTCAACACCAAGAACTGGACCAAGAAAAAAGAGCTTTACCCCCGTGTGGAATACCTATCACGGATGCGGAAAATGAATATCCCTGTCATGGTGAACTCCGATTGCCATTATCCGGATTTGGTGAACGACGGTCGCAAGGAGGTTTTTGAGTTGCTAAAGCAAGCCGGCTTCAAGTCCACCCGTGAGCTCGTGAAAGGCAAATGGCAAGATATCGCCCTCTAGGATTTATTTTTCCGCTTATACAGAAAGGATTGCCAACGCTCCTCGGCGTTCCCTTGACGAAACATGTCATAACGTGCCATCGTAAAGAACAGATCCGATAAACGATTCACGAACGCCATGATCCCGGCAGGAACCGGGTCTTTCCGATTCAATGTCCACAAGCGGCGTTCGGCCCTGCGGGTGATCGTACGGGCCAATTGGAGGTGCGCCGAAACAGGTGTGCCTCCCGGAAGGATAAAATACCCGTTATCCTCCATCTGGGCGGATAGATCATCGATATGGGACTCACAAAAGACGGTCAAATCATCGGGAAGCGGATTCGGATTCTGATCACGGATCGCCGATGGTGTCGCCACATGAGACATCACGGCCATCATCTCACGCTGTATCCTACCCAGCAACACCTGCCATTCATGATCGGGAGGCAGCAACGTACGGACAATACCGATCTCGGCGTTCAACTCATCCAACGTCCCATTCGCCTCGATACGGATGTCATCCTTATCGACACGCTCACCGCCATGTATGCCGGTTTTTCCTTTATCTCCTCCACGGGTATATATTCTCATAGGATACTCATTTTAGGACTTATGAAAAAAGACTACCGTATTCCGGTGATAAACACTATAGTATTCATCTTCAAACACTACTGTGTTTATCCACGAATACTATAGTGTTCTCACACGAACACAGTAGTCTTTTCTATTCGTTAATCAAAGAAGTGCTTAAACTTACTGAAGATTTTCTCTTTCATCGTCTTATTAGGCTGGAAGTTCGGTGAATTCTCCAATCCGTTCAGCGTCTCTTTCTCCGTAGACGACAAAGTCTCGGGGATATATACACTCACGTTCACCAACAGATCGCCCGTACCATAACTATTGATGGAAGGAAGTCCTTTATTACGCAAACGAAGCACCTTACCCGGCTGCGTACCCGGCTCGATCTTCAATTTCGCCTTCCCGTCAATGGTCGGGACCTCTACCGTGGCTCCCAAGGCTGCTTGCGGAACACTCAATAGCAGGTTGTATAACAGATCGTTCTCATCACGAATCAACTCCGGATGCGGTTCCTCCTCGATAAGGATCAATAAGTCGCCGTTGATTCCACCATGTCGTGCGGCGTTGCCTTTACCATTCATGGAGAGTTGCATGCCCTCGGCTACACCGGCAGGGATATTGATCGTGATAATCTCATCGTCGCGAACGACGCCCTCACCATTACACTCCGTACATTTCTTGACAACGATCTTGCCCTCGCCACCACAAGTAGGGCAAGTCGTCTGCGTCTGCATCTGCCCTAGGATCGTGTTGGCGATACGGGTAACGACACCGCTACCTTTACACGTATCACACGTCTTCACACCCTCCGAGCCTTCCGCCCCGCTACCGTGACAATGCGAACAAGGCACATACTTCTTCCCCTTGATCTTCTTTTCCACGCCGTTAGCGATCTCTTTCAGGTTCAGCTTCACCTTCACACGCAAGTCCGATCCACGGTTCACACGGCGTCCTCCACGAGAACCGCCGAAACCACCGAAGCCACCAAAACCGCCAAAATGTCCACCAAAGATGTCGCCGAACTGTGAGAAAATATCCTCCATGGACATACCACCACCGAAGCCGCCACCTTGTGAAGCCCCGCCGACACCCGCATGACCGAATTGATCATAACGCTGACGCTTTTGCGGATCGCTCAACACGTCGTATGCCTCAGCCGCCTCCTTAAAGTTCTCCTCCGCTTGCTTATCGCCCGGGTTCTTATCCGGGTGGAATTGTATCGCCTTCTTGCGGTACGCTTTCTTTATCTCATCCGCCGAAGCATTCTTCTCAACGCCCAGCACTTCATAGTAATCCCTTTTAGCCATCCTTGTATTTGTTATTTGCCGATTTTCCGATTATTCTCCCACTACTACTTTAGCGTGACGTATTACCTTGTCAAATAAGGTATATCCAGTTTGTACGCAATCCAATACCTTGCCCTTCATGTCCAGTTCCGGAGCGGGAATCGTAGCGATAGCCTCAAACTCCTCCGTATCGAACGGCTTGCCTATGGCCTCGATCGGCTTCACGCCCTGCTGAGACAGATAGCCCATGAACTTACCGAAAATCAAGTCCACGCCTTCTTTAACGGCCTCTACATCCTCCGCCGCACGGACGTTCTGCAAGGCACGCTCGAAATCGTCGATAATAGGAAGAAGGTTCTTTAACGCACCCTCGCCGCCAGTCTTGATCAAATCGGCCTTCTCACGCATCGTACGTTTACGGTAATTGTCAAACTCTGCCATCAAGCGCAGGTGGGAATCGTTCAATTCGTTATATTCCTTTTGCAAGGCTTCCCCCCCACCCGACACATTGTCAGAGCCGGCAGCTTCATCTGCCGCATTTGACTGTTCTTCCTGCAAATTTGTCGCTTCCTCATTATTCACGTTTTCGTTTTTTGAAGCGTTTTCTTTTTTCTCGTTTGGATTCATCTTGCTCATAATCTATCTGATTTTTTTCATTACTAACTAATTGTAAGCGAAATACGGTACCACATAAATACCCTTAAAAAGTATATACACAGCATCCATATCAAGTTCATACACTATTATAGCAGCAAATATATTGCCAACTATTCCACCACATCAAAAATATCTTTACCTTTGCCTATGTTTTAAACGAAACAGGTATTTTTAGAGTAAATAAAATTCCAGAATATGATGAGAAGTGTGATTTTATCAACGTTGCTATTAGTATTGGCGGTCTGTACGGTTTCCGCCCAAAACAGGAATACATCCATCTGCCGACTAGGCTTCACATACGATATCAGCCAGAGCAAGAACTGGGGAAACAACAAGCCGGTCATTAAAAGTATCATCCCTTATTCATCCGCCGAGCAAGCAGGTATTAAGAAATATGACGTGATCGAGGAGATCAACGGGGTACCCGTGACGGAGGTATCTGTCGACGAGATCCCTCAACTGCTGAATCCCGCCGGAAGAAACGATGTCCTATTGACTATCAGCAACCTTTCCTCTCCTTCTAAACAAGTATTGGTAAAGAAGGACTGCAAGAAAAGTAACGCCATCACGGAAGACCAGCTGGCGTCCGCCTATGCGATGTATAGCTTGGAGACAACCAATGAGCAAGAATTCGTATGCCCGTTCAAGACTACCGTCACATCCGACGGCGTAGATTTCGGTAACTTCAAGACATTCGCCTTCTCGACCATCGACGAGAATAACCGTAAACTGGAAACGGTCATCAACGAATGCATCGAGAACGAGTTGACCAAAAAAGGACTTACGGTTGATATCGCGAAGCCGGATTTATTGATACAGACTTTCTATTTTTTCGATAAGAACCCGAACTATCTGGGAGCGAATAAAGTATTGGTAGAAAAAGAACCGACTTACCGGTACAACTTCTCGCACAGTAAGATGGAGAAATTCCCGTTCTTGAATTACGCCGCCGCCGAAGCGGAAGCCGAATATCTGTTGCAATTCGGTATCCGTATCATCGATCAAAAAGATATCCCCGGACGTGTACTCTGGGAATGTGAGGCGAACGAGTTGCTGGAAGACTCTTATCGTTTAGACGAATACGCCCGGGTGCATGTCCCGTTGATGTGTATGCAATACCCATACACGAAATACGGACGTAACGTACCGTTCAAGGTGAGCAAGAAGACCTATAATTATACGGGGATCAGCTACGATATCGATAAATTGGATCAAGTGGTTGACGTAGATCGTAACTCTCCCGCTTATGCGGCAGGCATCCGTCCCCGTGACATTATAGAAAAGATCGGCCGCCATAAGATGGATCATTCGGCAGAGGAGTTCTCATCCGCCTACAAACGCTTTATCACGAACACGATGCAATATCGTGATCCGAAGACGATGTTTACGGACGCGAACGGTTTCAAGTATTGCATGTTCTGGGACGTATTCAAATATCCCCAAATAGCGGATGCGTCGCAAAGCTCCGATTACTTGCCGGCGTTCTCTTATTTATACTATTTCGCCCCTTATATTAATCCGTCCGGCAACAACGCCTGTACATTTAATATAAAGCGTGGCAAGACAAAATTAGAAGTAATTATCCGTCCTACCATTCGCTCTGAAGTGACGGTAGAGATCAAATAAAGATTTTACAAACACGTGATATATCCACAAAATTTTGAACAAAAGACGGGCTTTGATAAGATCCGTCACTTAATCACAGAAAAATGTTTAAGCCCGCTCGGGGAAGAGCGGGTAGCGGAGATGGGATTCTCCGCCGATTTCGAGGTCGTATCCAAGCGATTGGAACAAACCGATGAGTTTATCCGTATCCTACACGGAGACACGGAATTCCCCGCCAGTTATTTCTTCGACGTGCGCTATTCCTTGAAACGGATTCGGCCGGAAGGTACTTGGCTGGATGAACGGGAGTTGTTCGACCTCAAACGTTCCTTGCAAACGATCAATGACATCGTACGCTTCTTCAAGCCCATGGACGATGAGGAAATCAAGTATCCGGCCTTGACTGAATTGGCGGGAGATATCTTTGTCTTCCCCCAATTGATTGGAAAGATCGATAGGATGCTCGATAAAT
>ENA-OQIE01000719-OQIE01000719.1-human-gut-metagenome-genome-assembly--contig:-NODE-719-length-19296-cov-4.562776_pt1 | contig 19296 bp, 15 predicted proteins | sample MGYA00242569_ERZ504731 | MGnify/ENA primary metagenome ERZ504731 (study PRJEB26092, sample SAMD00036208) | human gut metagenome | host: Homo sapiens | study: EMG produced TPA metagenomics assembly of...
GTGACTACTCCCATTATAACACGAGTGGCTTTATGTGTCATTCTTTTTTTGTGTTGCACTTATATTGTAAATCTATCATTTTATTAGTCAAATAAGAAGTAGGATGACTTCAGATGATGTTATGATAATATTTGATAGTAAAGGTGATTTTTATAGTAAATTCGGAAATGATAAGGATTATGTATTAGGGAATTCTAGCCAATATAGTTCGAGATCTGTAAAATGGAATATATTTCGTGAGATTTTAGCCGATGGATTTAAGGAAAAAGATTATCTGTTAAATATTCAAGAAATATGTAACTCGTTTTTTGCGGAACGCATACAGAAATCGCAAAACACTTTCTTTCCTCATGCAGCGGCAGATTTGCTATCAGCAATTATCACAACGCTCATAAGAGACAGCTTAGGGTCAAAAGAAATAATGAACGAAACTTTTTACAACGACACATTGCGAGTTATTTTAGACGGTTCAACAGTCGAAGATTTGATTAATAATATAGAAAGCTATAGTGATTTAATTTCTGTTGTATCGTATATCAATGGTGAAGGCTCACAAACTCAAGGAGTACTTTCTGAGATGTACTCTGTTGTCAAAGAAATATTTATAGGTGTGTTTTCTGAGCGTGGGGCTTTTTCAATTAGAGATTTTGTACGTTCAAAAGGTGGAAAAACGCTTTTTATTGAGTACGATTTGTCAATTGGAAGTATACTTTCTCCGATTTACAGCCTTTTGTTTGATCTAGCATTAAAAGAAGCACTTGGTCAAAGTTCGAATAGAAAAGGAAATGTATATTTAATCTGTGATGAATTTAGATTGTTGCCAAATTTGAAGCATATAGATGATGGCGTAAATTTTGGACGTAGTCTTGGCGTAAAAGTTTTTGCTGGATTACAAAGCATAAATCAACTAATAGAAGTATATGGTGAAGCTAGAGGTAAAAACATTGCAGCTGGTTTTTCTTCTGTATATGCTTTCCGAGCAAATGATACAGCAACAAGAAAATTTGTAATTGATTTGTATGGACAAAATTACATTCTAGATCATTACTCCTCTGTTGATAAAAAATATATGGAGGATAAACGGCAAGGAAACACGGTAGAAGATTGGGATATGATGTCTTTAAATGTTGGTGAGGCCATAGTTGGATTACCGTTTTCCAAGCCATTTAGATTTCAGTTTGCAAATTTCAAATAAAGGATGTCTTGTATTATGAATGTATTTATCATGGTAATGCGTTTGATTTTGCAAATATTTATTGCCATATGGAATTGTGTAGTCAGCGGAATTAATGCTATAATTCGATTGGTAAATAAAAAATCAATTGAAAGAAATAATAGTATTAATCGTGGAGTAGTTGAGGACAGAAAAGCACAGGTAGATGCGATTTATTTAAATGGTTGTATGCATAATAGCATTGTATCTGGTGGAGATCAAAGTTTGAGAAGCAGTCTACTTCAAAATGCTATTGAGAACTATTCTAGGCAAAGAATGCCGATAATAATTATACATCAATCTGATAGGCAGATAGAAAACTATTTGTCATCAAATATCAGTGATTCAGTAGTAATCAATTCTATTAACAGCATTTTTGATCCATTTATAAATAGGAGTACTGATGAAATAATTAAAATTATTATGGATTCAAAAAAAGAATATGGTTTCACTGAAAAGACGAGATCTGCTTTAAAAGGAATCTTAAAATTTGCTAATCTAAATTCAACTCCAATTCAATTGCCATTTTTGAATAATTGCCCTTACAGTTCATTATTTGATCGTATAGATATGTTAGCGGAGAATGAAACCATAAGTTCTAATGTTGCTGATGATATAAAATATCATCTTTCTCGTGGGCAGGAAGACTTTGATAAGCTTGAAGCCTATTTTTTTGATTTATTAAGTGAAGGCAATGGAATTACATCAAGAAAGAAAGGGGTTGGGTATGATGCAATAAAAGCAGTCACAAACGGAAGAATTGTTTCTATTGATATTGGTAGTAATGCAAATCATCTTTTGCTATCTGTTATAGTTTCACAAATAGATATGCTATTAAAAAATAGAGAATATTTTACTTTAGTACTGGATGATATTACGATAGAAAACAATCCTTCTCTAATACAACTTATATCAGGCATTTATGATAACTGTCATATTGCAATACTTTCTTCTGATTTATTTGCAAGTGTCAATGGAAATGACAAGCTGATGTATACATTGCTTGGAAATAGCTGTGAAAATATAGTCATGCAACACGGATCTAATATAAGTGCTGATGCTTGGTCAAAAGCAATTGGATACTATGAAAAAATTGAGACATCTACAAATTCAAGTTATGGAAAATCTCGTGGTGGATTGTCTTTGTTTCCTACCTACAATTCAAATGAAGGAATTAATTATTCTGTTAAACAAGATGCTATAGTAAAACCAGAGCAAATACTACGAATGCAATTAAATGAAATGTATGTGTACGATAAGAAAAGCAATTCACTCTCACATAAAACAATATTATATTAAATCAATATAAAACTGACACCCAAAATGCAATTTAACAAATCCATACTAATTATGATGATTAGATTGAGAGATAAGGTTTCCATTACTTAGTGAGCACAATTTTGTCGCAAGTATTGGAGTCCCTGAAAAAGATAGCTGTAAAAATGACAATGGCATACATGAAATATTGTGATTTATTTATCGTAGAGAGATTCGGTGAAATTGAAGAGCAGGTCAAACAAATAAAGCAGAGCTTAGATCAAATTGAAGTGGATTTATTTACGGTTCTAAGTAAATGATGTGTGGTGTTGCCAAAGTCAATTGTACTGATGGTAGATGAAACAGTTGGAACTTGTGGGTTGTCATTATATTGTGTAGCTGAAAATCCGGCGTGGTGAGGAATACAACATCGAGGGTGAAAAGCAGATTTCTGAGTATCTGGACTATTACCATCTTGACAAGGGATACCTGCTGAGTTTCAACTTCAATAAGAACAAGCAGCCTGGTATGAAAACCATTCAAGTGAATGGAAAGACGGCTGTTAAGGCTGTAGTGTGAAAACAGAAGTGATTTGTGGAGCAGGTGTAAAAGCCTGCTCTTTTGGTATATGCTAATGGCTTAACAGTTAATTCTTTTTGTACTGCACTAGTATTGCAAATTCATCGTAAGATACATAGCATTTCATTAAAGCATTGATGTATATCCAGCCAGCAGTACAAAAAATTATCAGTTATCATAATTATATATTTTGGAAGTATGCACAAAACGAAAACTGGCTAATTGTGCAATATGTAGAAGATGTATTTATCTTATTTAAAATGAAATAATTCTATTGAAAAACGTTGTTAAATAGTGTATAATTGTATTAGATGAAATTTTATTTAATGATGATTTAAAGCTATCCCGGGTAGAGTTTATAATATCAAACGAAATTGCATAAATATGCATAATTTAAACCGCTGGTTGTTTTCTCATTGGGAATGTGATATAACAATAACGAGACTGAATAAAGGTGTAGTGAGAAAATATTAATTTTAATTAAAATGATTTGATGCTTTAAAAACATAAATACAAAAATCATCCTTAGACATAGTGTAGCCACGCAACTTTTATTTACGAAAAGGAGGATAAAATGAAGGAACATATTATTCTTGAAAAAGCTAAGCGGTACAATACATCAAATCAAAGCACAGTTCCAAGTGGATGTACATATAAATCCAAAGAAGGTTTTTGGGTTGAAAATACATCAAACTGTGCAATGATGAAGAGCAATAAATTGCAAAAGCCAATATCAAAGAAATGTGATATTGAAACTGGTGAGGATCAAAAAGGTGAATAAAATTGAGTATTTAATTCTATCTTCATCAATTGATTTTTCTACTGATTTAATCTGCTATGAATTACATAAGCGAAATAAAAGGTTCCTTAGATTAAACAGGGATTATTTCAGAAAATATGAAATATTGTACTCCTTACAGGAATCTACGATGTTTGTAAAAATAGATGAAATGGAATATTCGATAAGCAATGATACCATTAAAGGAATATATTTTAGAGCTCCCGTATTTTTGCGGTCACACAAAAAATATAATCTAAACGAACAATTATATAGAAGTCAGTGGAGTTCGTTTATTCGTAATCTTATCTCCTTTGATAAAGCAAAATGGATTAATCATCCCGTTAGTACATATCAGGCAGAAAATAAGATGTATCAATTGAAGTGTGCAAAAGAAATTGGACTTAATGTTCCAAAAACATATATAGGAAATGTTTTGCCTCAACATATTTCATCATGTACAAATTATATTGTAAAATCACTAGATACTGCATTGTTTTATAGCGACTCTCAAGAATTATTCACCTATTCATCAATTGTAAATGGAGAAGAACTTTTAGATGCAAATATTAAGGATGCCCCAATAATTTTACAAGAATGTCTTGAGGATAAACAAGATTTAAGAGTTACGGTTGTAGGAGACAAGCTATTTTCAATTAGTATTACTAATAAGGGAAAAAACATATATGGTGATTGGAGAAAGATCTCAAAAAACGATCTGGTATATAAAGAAATAAATCTTCCAAAAGACATTGCAACAAAAATATTGAAGCTTATGAAACAACTTGGATTGGTATTCGGAGGAGTTGATTTGGCTGTAATGGATAACAAATACTATTTTATTGAAGTAAATCCAACTGGTGAATGGGGATGGCTTAGTTCAGGAAGTGACATACCAGTGGATAAAGCAATAGTTGACGAATTAACGAATGAAGTTTGATATGAAAAAAATTCTAAGTATAGTTTCTAAGCAGATTTTCCCATCACTAGATTGTAGCAAGGCAAATAAGAGTTTAAAGAAGAAGGCCGAAAGTAATGAAAGCCAAAGTAATATTTCGTTCAAGGGTAATGTAGACAAAATTCCAATTGAAAGTTTTCGGAAAAAGTATTCTGATACATTTGAAACTAAGGACAAGTTTGAAGATAAAGCAAAAACTAATGTTATCGGTATAACAATAGCTATTACACTTATAATGGGGGCATCAAATATGATTACCTCAATTGTGAATAAATATACTTCTGATTTTATGCATTGGATATCCTATTTTATTATGATTGCAGCAGCATTATACTTGCTTTCTGCTGGAATACAAGCAATTAAAGTGCTATTTACCGAAAATACCATGTATTTTGTTGAAGTTTTGGATATGTATGAGGATAACGAAGAAACAAAAGAAAAATATGATGATTGCGCAAACAGAAATATTGATAGAAATATTATTAGAAATAATATTGTCTTTTCATCCTATATTTGTATTAGAAATGCTTTGATTTGTATGGTGCTTTTGTTGATTTTCATTGCAATTCCTGTCAATTTCAAGGAAGATAAAATTCAAAGAAATATAGAAGTAAACAACTCGTACATTTCATACAATTCTGATATAGCTTTCCCAGAAGGATATGATGTTCTCAAGCTTAACAAAATTGTTATGCAGGATAAGGAAAGCCGAGAACTGTTGGAAAATGGAGATTTATATAGTTTTGTAAATGCAACTGAAAAGATGTTTATACAATATAGATGTTTTGGCTCTAACATAATTGTAGAGAAATTATGCTTTTTTGAAAACATTCAAGAGGAATAGTAAAAAAAATTTAGACGACGTAGCATTTATGCAATGGTATGATTTTTGTAATTAAATCATTTTAACAACACCTATTTTGAGTGTATAATTATACGAGGTAAATTTGATTTTTGGCATACCTAATTCTGTATTTCTATCGCATATTGGTGATACTAAGTGAATATTTATCTGATAAAGCCCGTATTTACGGGCTTTATTGACGCTTGGAGAACGGGAATTTTCATGTAAAATCGTGGATGTTTTTCGTTGGCTTTCACTAGGAAATGTTTATAAAATTACAAAGACTGTTTTGTATATTGTCACGAATTTAAGTGGCGATGATGGGACAGCTCTTTTTCATTTATAGAAAAGGAGGAATGTGAAATGTATTACAATCACAAGAAAGTTGAATGGTTGAAAGAATGATACCCTGCCTTGACAGGATAAATAATGATTCATTTGTAGAAATCTACCATTCGTGAGCCGCGTAATGAAATCGTGTGTTTTTCTTCGGAAGAAACCCTGTGATTGCTGATGTTTTCAATCGCTTGAAATACATGGATCGGCGTGGCAGCGGGTTCAAAAAAATCCTCTCCGCTTATAAAACACTTCCGAACTATACAGAGGGGAAAAAGCCTGTTTTTACATCGGAATATGATTGCTTCTTTTTAACAATGTGGAATATGAATTATGGTGTGGTGGCGGATGTTGAAGTAGGAAACGGAGACACTCAAGAAAAGGCCAAAGAAAAAGCCCAAGAAAAGACCAAAGAAAATCGCAACGCAATTCAGGACAGAATTCTTAAACTAATAAAAGAAAATCCCCAGATTACAATCGCTAAAATATCTGAGAGCCTTGCAATAACCAATGATTCCGCTAGGTATCATGTTAAGAAGATGAAGAAGAACGGGTTGATCGAACATTGCGGTTCCACAAAGCGTGGGTACTGGAAAATAAAATAACAGAGATACAAGAACGAACACGAGGTGAAACAAATGAACTGCTGCCTTCATATTCCGGGATGAAAAACATTCAGGTGAATGGAAAGTATGTAACCTCGATTTATGGATTGATATGGTGATTACGAAAGGAAGAATATATGCGTATTCGAAGTGGGATTCCTTTACTTTTTGCTGTTGTTTTGTGTTTCCTTTTATTTGGAGGCTGCACAATGCCGTTTAGTAATCAAATACTTGCACCAACAAACGGTAACGATCAAATTATGAGTGACTATTTTGAAAAGTCAATTGCGGCAATAGAAAATAAAGATGCCGTTTCATTTCATGAGTTATTTTCTGAGGAAGCAAGAAAAGAAAAAGCAGCGGAATTGCTGACCGAGATTGAATTCATATTGGACTTTTATCAAGGCAAAATGGTTACGTATGATTTTAATATTGGTCATACAGAGAATGAATACAGTTCAGATGGATCAACCTGTATATTACATGGATGCTTTCATATTACAACAGATCAAAGCACATACACAGCTTATGTAACGCTAAAGCAAGCGGATTCAAATGATAGTCTAAATGGTATTTATAAATTTGTATTATACGAAGATGTCATAGCGTGTTATGAAGATTTTTTTTGGGAAAGTATGCCGGAATGTGGTGCTTTTGCAATTGATAAAACAATGTCGCAATTAAATTCTTCTGACTATATTTATAGCATTTTGCAATTCATTGGATCTTATGATACAGCAAAATTGACAAAGACATTTACTCCTGCAGTGAAAGGATCTGTAAATCTGGAGGCACAGGCGGAAAAACTTACAAATTGGTTTCAGGGTTATATGAAAACCTGTGATGAAATCAAAGTATCTGTTCAGAATACGGAAGATTATACGATTACAGAAGGGTATTATGAAGTATCTACTTATGACTTGTGGAAAGAATACAATACCGATCAAAATGAGATTCTCAATACTTATCTGGTTTATTTCAAGCATCAAAGAGGTTTGAAAAATTCGGATTCTGATGGAATGTTAACGATTCAGATTGTAGAGAAAACGAGTGATGATATGGAACTGAATCCACTTGAACAGGATGGAATATATTTTGATTTCATGTGATTTGGCGTAAGTGTAAAATTTCGGATAAGGTAAAATGATAAACATTGGAGGTCTTAAATTTTATGCGGATAGATTTTTGACGCTTTTATATTGAATGCCTCTCATAAAATGCTGCAAAAGAAAAACTTGAAATCAAAATACTTTCAATAGAAACAGTGCAAATACTATAAATCAACTTTTCTAGACTGATGGGCTAATTCAAAAATCGATACAAAAAATGCAGAATCACAAATTCACATTGACTATTTCATATCAATGTGGTATAATAAATAACACAGGATAGGAGGCATCACGATGAATGGAGCAATTGTTAGGATAGAACAAGTTGAGATTCGGAATTTCAAGAATGTAGTACACGGAATCATTGGATTCAAAAATACACACAAATCGTACAAAGCAAGTGTGCTCGGACTTTATGGGCAGAACGGTTCCGGAAAGACAGCTTTGATCGATGTGATCGACATTTTGAAATATGTCTTGAGCGGACGTTCTGTGCCGGCATCTTATGGAGCTTGCATTCATATTGATGCAGACTATGCACAAATACAGTATAAGCTGACAATGGAGAATGCAAAAGAACAAGTGAAATATGATGTGGTCTATCAGTTTAAGCTTCGCAAAGAATCCTTGTCACCGGATGAGATAACCGAAATGCAGCCCAAAGACACATTTCGTTTGGTGGTATTTGATGAGGTACTGAGCACAGCTTACCAGGATGCAGCACAAAGCCAGCGGCTGCAGAAAATCATTGATACCAATGCAAAAGAAACTGCCTTTCTTCCAAAAGTGAAATATGATATTTTCACAGGCGGAAATAAAGCAGTTGCCACGGATCTATTGGTTGCCAAAAGAATGGCTGAGCAGACTGGTCGTTCCTTTATATTCTCCAAAGAGTGCCGCAAAATCTTTCATGAAAACTGCAAAGAGAAGCATCTGACATTTTTGATAGACCGTTTATCTGAATACGGAAAATCGGAACTGTTTGTCATTGATACCAAAAATACAGCGATGATCAGTCTGAGTAATCTGCCGTTGGCGTTGAAATACCATGATGACCAGATCGGAGCTTTTGGTGAAGTTCCCATTCCGTTGTGGGATGCTGGTACAATTCCGTCGCAGGTATTGGAACTTCTGCAAAAAGTAATTGCCAATATGAATATCGTTCTGGAACAATTGGTTCCAGGCTTGACAATTGGCGTTGTGAATCTTGGGGAGCAGCTGTTAGAAAGTGGTGCAAAAGCGAATCGAATTCAGCTGGTTTCTTTGAAAAACAAGAAGGCAATCCCACTTCGTTTTGAATCGGAGGGAATTAAAAAGATTATTTCTGTTTTGCAATTGCTGATCGTCGTCTATAACCAGCCGTCAATTACCGTTGCAATTGATGAACTGGATGCAGGCATTTTTGAATATCTGCTGGGTGAACTGCTCCGGATTATTTCGGAAAAGGGAAAGGGACAACTGATCTTTACTTCACATAATCTTCGACCGCTGGAAACCATAGACCGTGGATTTGTGGCGTTTACTACAGTGAATCCGGAAAATCGGTATATTCGAATGACAAATGTCAAGAATAGCAATAATCTGAGAGATTTCTACTATCGGGATATTACGTTGGGCGAGCAGAGTGAAACGGTGTACGATCCCACCAATAATTATGAGATCGCACTTGCATTCCGGGAGGCAGGTGCAATCTTTGTCCCTTAAAATATGATTTTTATTCGTTTTGAAATTATCTCAGGTGTCCGCAAGAAAATGATGAGAGCAGTGATAAAACATTGTGATCTGTCATCACAGAAAATGTTGTGCCTATACAAGCAAACGTATCATATTATTGTTGTAATTGCTCTGGCGATATGGTATAATAGAAGTAACAAAAATCTACACACGAACAAGAGGTGAAAAATATGGAACGATATTTCAACATCACCGGATGCTGTAATCCACAGGAGCATTACATGGTCAATCTGGACAGCCGCCTTGCACGAATCAAAGATATGGTGGATAAGGGGCAGTACTTCTGTATCAATCGAGGACGGCAGTATGGGAAAACTACACTTTTGGATGCATTGCAAAGCTATCTGCGAAATGACTATACAGTAATTTCTATGGATTTTCAGGCACAGATGAGTGTTGCAACGTTTGAGAATGAAAAAACTTTTTCCAATGCTTTCATTGACGCTTTTGTGGAAACTGCGATGTTTTCTGACGAAACTGCATTGATGGAAATTGCGAAGAGAGAGCTGACTTCTGTTACAAATTTGGTGGAGTTGTTCCGTAAGCTTAGTGTTGTCTGCAAATTGAATGATAAGAAGATTGTGCTGATGATCGATGAGGTAGACAGTGCCAGCAATAATCAGGTGTTTCTGGACTTTTTGTCGCAGCTCAGAGGATATTATCTGATTCGCAACAAACGTCCAACCTTCCAATCCGTCATTCTGGCAGGTGTTCATGACATTCGAAATCTTCGTCAGAAAATCCGACCAGATGCAGAGCATAAGCACAACAGCCCGTGGAATATAGCCTCTGCCTTTGAGATCGATATGAGTTTTAACGTGCATGATATTGCCGGAATGCTCACAGAATACGAGAATGACCACCATACTGGTATGGATATTCCAAAGCTGTCCCAACTGATTTACGATTATACTTCTGGTTATCCGGTGCTGGTTTCGATGATTTGCAAGTGTATGGATAAAAGTGGGAGTTGGGATGATCCTTCCTTTGAAAATGCTGTCAAATATCTTGTCAAAGAGAAAAATCCTCTGATAGAGTCGCTGATCAACAAACTGGAAGATGATCAGCAGCTGTGCAATTTGCTGTATCGCTTATTATTCCAGGGCGAAAAGTATTTGTTTAGTGCCTATGATGCAACGATTCAAAGTGCAGTCATGTATGGGTTTGTGAAAAATCAAGATGGCTGCATTGTAATTGCCAACCGCATTTTTGAAACTGTCATCTATGATTGGTTTATCTCCTCAATATCGACGGACAGTCCGATTTTCTCTGAGGGTTTTAAAGACAAAAATCAGTTTATTCAAGATGGTCAGTTGAATATGGAAAAGATTCTGGAGAAGTTTATCCGCCACTTCAACGACATCTATGGCAGTCAACCAGATAAGTTCAAAGAAGAGGATGGCAGAAAGCTGTTTTTGCTGTACCTGCGGCCGATTATCAACGGCACTGGCAATTATTATATTGAGGCTCAAACTCGTGACCAGAAGCGAACAGATGTCATTGTGGACTATCTGGGAAAACAGTATATCGTAGAACTGAAAATCTGGCGTGGCGAGGAATACAACACTGAGGGTGAAAAACAGATTGCTGAGTATTTAGATTACTATCATCTTGACAAGGGCTATCTGTTGAGTTTTAACTTCAACAAGAACAAGCAGCCTGGGATGAAGACGATTCAAGTGAATGGAAAGACGGTTGTTGAGGCTGTGGTGTGATAATGGGGTAGATTATTATTGTCTTTTCTTGTTGCAAAATTCATGATGTATGTACAAAAAAAGTTCGTAATTTCACACCCTTACGCATACCCTTATGAGATTATGAAACTTTATGAATGACTATATATATCAAAGAAATGGCATGAAAAAGCACTGTTTTTCCTTGTTTTTCGTTATGAAAAAGAACGAAAAGCAGTGTTTTATAAATCTCATAACCCGAAGGTCGTCAGTTCAAATCTGGCTCCCGCAACCAAATCTCAACGGAACGATTGATACAAAAGTCGTTCCGTTTTTTTATACCCATAAAATGCTGAAAATACGTACTTTTTGCTATGAAAAGAAGCATCTGAAAAATGGATTTCCGTTTCTTTGGAGAGCAGAAAATAAGCAAAGAAACGAATGAGTGAGAGCAACGAAACGGATGTCAAAAGGTTGCATTTTTTTGCTATGGTTGCATTTTTTTAGATTTGCCGTTTCTTTGGTCAAAAAAGCGTTTCTTTACAGAAAAAAAGTCTGCCGATCGGAATATACCCGACAGCAGACTTTTAGATTTATATGTATCAGACTTCAAATGCAATCATATGTAAGGAAGTAAAAAGACTTTTTATCGTGAAAAAGCTATTATCTACCCGTCGTTGTGTAATTGATAAGTAGATAAACAAAAATCTTTTCTGATTGAATTAAAGGATTTTTTATGTTATTTTCACAATTGATCATAAACCTGTTTTTGATAGTTCATCTATAAATGCCGGTCTGCGGCGATATACTTCTCGAAACTCAGCTGCAATTTGTTTTGCGAGTTCTGTATCACATTTCTTGGAGAAAATCTTTAATTTTTCGCAAAGAGCAGCATATTCAGAGCGATTAGAGACTTGTTTGCCTGCATTCCGAATATACTGTTCATAAAGTTTTTTACTCTGTACTCCAAATTCAGTTGATTTAAGCATATCATAATAATAAGTAATTTTAGTCGGAAACTCACAGCAAAGTCGATATAGTCTGTCGCTCATATTCTCATAGGAAATAATATATTCGTAAGAGTGATTTTTTGGTTCATTCAACAGACGTTCGATTTCGTTTTTACAATTTTCTTTGGGAATAAGTGCTTTCCATTCTTTATAATAATCAGTCCTACCATCCTTTACCAGAATATAACAAATATCAGTCAGCTTTTGCGTATCTCCTGAAAGCTTGTAAATATCGTGAAGTGAATAGTGCCAGGTTGAAACACATGAAAATCTTGAATTTTCAGAAGCAATCCCGTCCAGTGCAAGCTTCTCGGCTTTTGAATAATTTTGAGATTTGACTGCATGTTCAATTGCCATACGTCTGAAGTCAGGATTGTCAATATGAACGTTGATAAAGTCTGCAATTTCCTTTTTTGTTCCATATTGTTTGAAAATTGAAAAACGCTGTTTGTCGATTTGTTTCTTTCCGTATTCGTCAGCAGACATCTGTCGGAAAGACAGTAACTCATCAAGCTTTTTCCTATATTCCGGAAATTTACAAAATTTCATTAATGATGGAAAAAAACGCTCTTCTCCATCTATGTAGAAATCCACGTGCCAATGATTTAGCAAGCATTTCCAGACAAATGCGATGTCATCCCGGTTTTCGCTGTTCAGAATCTCGATTACAGCGGTTTCCATGTAGGGTGAACATTCATCTATTGTTTCAAACAGTTTCCAGGATTCCTCATCATAACCTAAATTACAGGCATCTTCAATATCATTCTCCAGCATAGTGATGATTTCAGTGTAAATCCTTATTTTATCCATATAAGAAGCCAGCCCTTCTGTTTTTTCAATCAGAAGTTTACCAGCTTTTAATACATCTTCAATATCAGAACATCCCTTGGAATATATATCGGAAATATGCTTGAAATCGGAAATAATGCTGTTTGAGTCAGGGCTATCTGAAAGCTTCATTTTCAGATAATTTCCAAAACTTTTATCTTCTTTTGCATGCTCCAGAATGATTTCCACAAGCTGGTCAAGACTACATTTTCCTAATAATTGTGTAAGATTTGATTGCTTTACAACAGATTGCGTTATTTTATTTTTGTTGCGTAAAGCATATAAGACGGCTGCTTCATGTTTACAATAATCTTCCATATCGTAAGGACAGTCACAGCTGATATCATAAATCTCGCCACCGTCATTCATTTCAACAATAACTTCATAAAGTTCGCTGCCCTCAACATCAGCAGTATACTCATTTTCAGAGATTTTTTCAATTGACAGAACAGCACCGTCATGATAATAATTCTTTCCTCTTTTCAGGATAGTTGTGTCAAAATAATCTTCAAAGTCATTCAGATTCATCAGAATTTTCTCCTTTGCGTATGATAGATTCGATCTTAACGTTTGACGCTTTAGAACAATACTGTTTACTTGCCCTTTTCTTTACTTCATTTTCATCAATTTCAATATTGCTTCTTCAGGGCAAATTTCTAAACCACCATTTTTATTTTTCCGGTATCCAAAGCACTTTCTATTATATAGTTGTGATGTGCCGTCTTTCATGCCTTTTTTAAGACCCCAAAGAATATTTTCGCTACGGTTATAACTTTCTTCCTGAGCAAAAGCTTCAATCAGGGTGATCAGAAATTCGCTTTCGTATTTAGAAGTATCAATTTCTTCATTTTCAAATATTATCCTTACGCCGATTGCTTTAAGTTCTCTTAGCAGGCTTATTGTTTCAGCAGTGTTACGCCCAAAGCGACTGACGCTTTTCGTAAGAATGGTGTCGATTATGCCGTCTTTACAGTCATTTATCAATCTTTGCAATTCCGGCCTGTTATCATCCAGACCGGAATGAAAATCAAGATAAATATCAATAAGCCGCCATCTTGCACTGTTTAATACTGTTTTTGTCAGATGAGATGCTTGCGCAGACATACTGCGAAGCTGATCTATCCGAACGGAACTTACTCTGCAATATATGCCGACCTTACGCAAATGTTGCAGTTTAGGAATGACTGGAATTGTTGTTACTTTTCTTTCGCTCATGATTTTTCCTCTAATTTGATTTAGCCTATTAAAAAAGAACTTATACAAACTGATTTTAAAGTTTTAATAAAGAATTGAAATTAGCAAGTATTTCATCATCAAAATTAATAGAATTAAAATAATCTTTTATCATTGAATATTCTTCTCTTAAATACTCTGGTGAATACTTTGCTCCATTCACTTTAGTAAATGGACCATCACTTTCAACGAGTATTCTATCTCTAGGAATTTGCAATATTTTTTTGTTGGAACTCTTGTTTTTTATCATATTAGCATTAATAGAAAAATAGCAGTCCAAAGCAATTAATTTATTTAATTGAGAAGTACTCCCTGTAAACCAATGAATAATGCATTTTTTAGGACTATATTTTCTAATAATTTCTATTGCTTCGCTTTCAGATTTTCGTAAGTGGACAGACATAATCGTATTTTTTCTCGCACATATTTCAACAATTTTTTCAAAATAATTAATTTGTTGCATTTTGGGAATGTATGAATCTGAAGAAAAATCCATACCTACTTCGCCTATGTAATTCGCTTGATTGGCTAAAGTGATAAAATCAGAAAAGTCCTTAGTTGATAATGATTTTTCACGAGGATGAAATCCTAGTGCAAATTTAATATACTCTGTTTCTTGATACAATTTTCTACAAGACACATATACACCCGGGGAATTTGTCATGCATATCGTATATTGTTCAAGATGGTTAATAAGATCATATACTTGCTTATGGTTTCTGTAATAATCCAAATGAAAATGTGTATCAATAAGTTTTGTTATCATAATCCGATATACTCCTTAAGCAAAGGATCACTTGAAAATAATTCCACTAAATCTTTCATTGTTTGCTTGTAAACACGTAGAAATTTATTAACTTCCTCAACAGATAATTTACCCGTACATCTAATCAATCTTCTTATTTCATCATCGTTAATGTACTTGTATCTATATACACTATTGATAACTGCTGTTGAATCGTTTATTATATCACTATTTGAAAAATCATTAAAAAACTTAATGGATATATCTTTCATCCAATATCTCTCACTTGATGTATTAACATCCAAAAGTGAGCTTTTCCTGATCAAGCATGGATAACAATACCCACAATTTAATGGGTATTCCCGAACTCCATATTTATTAAGTCCACGATTACAAGGATGAGAGCAAGAGATAGTGTCGGCAAAACCACGTTTAAATGCTATAGTGTTTTTTACAGAATCTACTATTTCACGTTTTGTAAGAAAAGCGAAAGGGTTTAGAATAGGATTTTTTATCCCAACATTCTCTAAAATCATTTTGAAACACTTCAAAAAATAAGGATGTGTTGTTCTTGTACTGCAAGATCCTTTTCGGCTATTGGTAAGCGGTATGTTCAAGCCTATAAATCCATTCTCAGGAATATACACTGGTATATCGTTACCCATGATACTTGCAATGGTTAATGCAGCACATAAAAACAATAATGATCTACCTCTTGACGTATTTTCATTGCCGTTAAGCTTTCCTTGTGAGTTTTCAGGGGCACGAGAATTGGCTGTAAAACTAAGAAATTCTGCTGTTTGATCTTTATACTCTTCTCGAAACATTGCAGCTAAACCATTCTGTTTCTTTCTCAGTTTCGGATATTCATTATGTCCGAATAAACAAGGAGAAACACCCTGCTCAAGTAATTTAATCGCTCCACAGAATGAATCCAATCCACCAGAAAATAAACAAACCGCATCACATCCAGTCACATCAAGTTTGATACGACTGGGCTTTGTTCGCAAGCTGTATTGATTATCTGTTTTTCGAAAAGACAGTTCCCATACATCTCCTGTTAAGAAGGATAACAATTCATTCCACTTTTTTGCTAACGAAGTCCATTTACCAACCTCAATAACAGGAATAGAAACTTTGAGTTCTCTAGTCCAGCAATCTTTAAATTTTGAACGTGAAACTCTTTTATCTATAGCGAATATAGAAATAGCGATAATAAAAAGATCCTCATAAATTGATTCAATCGACAATGCTCCAAGTCTGAGCCACGTATCAGACAGATTAGTAAATATGGTACCGTAACCCTTTCTGTTAAGAGAAAATATGTAAGCATTATCAAAGTTCTTATCTGGTAAATCCAAACTATTTTTATTTATCCATATATTCATAACCCTAGTCCTCCGCATAAAGATCTTCAAAAGTTGAGTAAGCTTCTTTTAAGGCTTTATCAATATACTGACTACTAGACAATTTAGTAAAATCAACCGTTCCAATATCATCAAGATTAAGTTTCTCATATGTTACACTTCTTATATAATCCTGCATTTCTTTCATGATTTGATGTGCCTCTGACGGGCTTCGACCTTTTGCAATTTTCTCAGCATAACGGAAATCAAAATTGATACTAATAAAATTACTTAATAATTCTTTTAATAAGACTTCCTGCGATATATTGATGAGTTGCTCGGGATCTTCAATATCTAAATTACTTAATGACCTAGATAGTGCATCTGCTGCCAGTGCGTCTTCTACTGTTGCTGAATTGTTAGTATAGTCATTGAATAGTTCATTCCAAATTTCTGGTGAAGATTTCCCTATTAAATCTGATCTATTAATTTGATTTAATGCATAATTAAGTCCATGGTCAGAAATATTTCTGGAAAAGCCTAAAATACCAGTAACGGCTTTTGAAAATACACTTCCATCAACAGTATCCGTTTTCATTGCAGTTGCAAACTTACTTGCCGCTTTTGTAACAGAATCTGCACTTCCATCATGCAGCATTTGTGTAACTGCTCTTTTTGAATTACTCCATTCTATGCGAGTAGGAGCAATATAACCTTTTGATGTTCCCATGCTAATCCTTCTTTTCTATTATTTTATTATACAGCTTATCTTTTAAAGTTCCAGCAGATTTCAGTATATCCAGTGCATGTAACATTATTTCAGGATTTTCTTTATACATACCTGTAAGATAGATGGAATGGGCAAGATTAAGCTGTAACTTTGATTTAGAAATTGAATCTGCAATTTTATTTTGATATGCCTTAAACTCGACAAAAAATTCTTTTACAACAAAATATTGAAGCTGACCATTTTCTATGCGTGGATACAAAACAGACAAGACATTGTCAATATCCATAGGCGGTAGTATTTTCAAATCAGATACAATCCCTTTAATTGTACCTTCTGAAGCCGAACCTATTCTCTCTAGAATTCTTTTTGCTTCTTCGCTGAAATTCTGCTGATCAATTATATTCTTAGCAAGATTTTCGCGGGTTAAGTAGAAATATTTGTCCAGTCTCTGTTCATACAGTTCTTTAGGTTCACAATCTAACCACTTTTGAATTTCTGGAATTGCCCATTTTGTGTAATCAACATTTTGCTTGCCTGACATCACTGAATCGTACATATTCTTAAATTTATCATTACAAACAGTAAATTCTTTGTTCCATGCGTTTAATTCATTAAACAAGTCAGGATCTAATTTCTGTAACACTAATAACTTGGCAAGAACACGCATATCCAGATCATCACCATAATACATCTGAGATAACTGCTTTTTAGTTACAAACGTATTCAGAAAACGTTTAGCTTGTCTCGGATTTCCTTTAAGTGTTACAGATACAATGCTTCTGATGCTGTCAACAATCAGTGCATCCTCCATGTACTCTTCTTCTGATGGAGTATATTTAAGGTTTAATTCAGAAATGTGTTTCTTGATTTCAGCTAATGTAATTCTAGTATCTCTAGTTATTACATGTTCATTATAAATTTTCTGAAGTAATGATTGAAAGTCTTGTGTAGAAAGATACTGTTGTGTTATAAGAAGCAACAGATAGTTTTCAATATCCTTTGAAGAAAGTTCAGGAATATAAATTGGGAGCTGAATTATCTTTTCTATGTATTCGGTTGATAACTCTACATTCATTCCTTCAACAAGGGGATATTTTTTCTTTATAGCATATTGGATTACGTTTTCATCAGCAGCAATGACAAAAATAGTATGTGGAACTGACAAGAACAATTTTATTGCTTCCAAAGTATCTATGATTCTTTCGGGTGTACATCTATCAAGATCATCAACTATTATTACAACATTATCAACTTTTGCGGATTTTATCATCCCCTCAAATTCAGTTCTAAATTTTCGTATATTGTCTACTATAGATTCATTTTGCGGATCACTAGTTTCTTCATTTAAATATGTTTCTTTTATATTTTCTGCATTGTCGGATATTTTTTTAATCGCATTCATTGCCCCTTCAGCAGTTCTAGGAAGACTCATTACAATAGGTAATGCATTTCCCGTTGCAACACTAGCAGTGACTGAGGCTCCTAAGGAAATGGCTGATGTAGCAACTTTAAACAAATTTATTCTACTAAGTAGATTTTTAATTCCATTTTTAACTTTTTCAAATTTATTTTCTTGACATAACTCTTTTAAAAGCGTTTCCATTAATGCGATTTTTGCATCTTCATATCCTTCAAACATCCAAGCATTAATTTTCACACAAGTTACATTAGCATCATCTTCATTTAACTGATGTTCAATTAAATTTAATAATGTGGATTTACCTGCACCCCACAATCCAAAAACTCCAATCGTAAGCGGGCTGTTTATTTTGTCTTCCGCTATACTTGAAATAAGCTTAGCATATGGACCATAAAATAAAATATCTATATCAGAAGCGTTATCAAGCCACATAAACTTAACTCCTTTTTATAAACTGCTATTTTCATCATAAATTTTAATTTAGTCTAACTTTGTGAAATTGTACTCTCTTAAAGTTATTATACCATCTTTTTGACCTTTTTTCAATAGAAAACGACAGAATTTAACGGATTTTGCAAACTTTTTTGTTTAATGCACATTTTGTTACAATGATAATTTGTAATATAATAGTAATTTTTATTATTAGTCTACTTTCAAAGAAATTGTATCAAAATATGAGTACATAGAAAAATGCACATATTTTAGGGGGATTTTGTATTAAAATAGTAGTAGGCTACTCGTCACAAATCTCAACGGAACGATTGATACAAAAGTCGTTCCGTTTTTTTATACCCATAAAATGCCGAAAATACGTACTTTTTGCTATGAAAAGAAGCATCTGGAAAATGGATTTCCGTTTCTTTGGAGAGCAGAAATCAAGCAAAGAAACGAATGAGTG
>ENA-OQIE01000727-OQIE01000727.1-human-gut-metagenome-genome-assembly--contig:-NODE-727-length-19005-cov-4.775676_pt1 | contig 19005 bp, 17 predicted proteins | sample MGYA00242569_ERZ504731 | MGnify/ENA primary metagenome ERZ504731 (study PRJEB26092, sample SAMD00036208) | human gut metagenome | host: Homo sapiens | study: EMG produced TPA metagenomics assembly of...
TGTATCCAAATTTGGACATAAAAAAGGCGGCCACTTGGATCGCTTCTTGGGAGATTATGAAAATGAAAAAAGTTATTTAGGATTGATGATAGTATATCCTGAGCAGCTTAAGTGAGGCTTAAACGCAAAAATATCTTCATTTTCCTGAAAAACTGCGAATAGGTAGGTGGAGGTTAAAATGAAGAAAAAATTACTAAATTGTCTCTTACCGCTAGCTTGTCTAGCGACTGTTTCGGTTTCGTGTGGCAGCTCTGCTCAGGCGGCTGTCCTCGGTGATGACTACCCTTCCTCTTGGAAATATGGGGGCTTCGGTGTTGATCCATGGACCATGTACTGGCGTCAATGTACGTCCTTCGCAGCCTATCGTCTCAGTAACACCAATGGTTTCACTCTGCCTGTAGGTTATGGAAATGCCATCACTTGGGGCAGTATCGCACGTGCCAATGGTCACCGTGTAGACATGAATCCTGCCGTAGGGAGCATCGCCTGGTTCTCAGCTGGGGTCAATGGAGCTGGTCACATGGGACATGTCGCTTGGGTTGCGGAAGTTCATGGTGATCAGGTCACTATTGAGGAGTACAACTACGATGCGGGTCAAGGTCCTGAGAAATACCACAAACGTAGCTTCCATAAGAGTCAAGTGTCTGGCTATATCCATTTTAAAGACCTCGAACCAGGAGCTCAAAATGGAAATTCTACTAACTCTTCTATCAAAGTTAGTGATACAGTCCGCTTCTCAGGAATTTTCCGTGTTACGTCTGTATCAGGAAATACCATCACCAGCCAAGATTTAGCTGGAGGCACACCAACCAAACACAATATCGTTGATCCTGGACCTGTTCTTGAAGTTGATGGACAAGGCAATCCAACATCAGACCAGTACCTCAATCCTGGCGAAACCTTTACTATTCCAGGTAACTTCAAAGTGCTAGCCGTTGACCCACCTAGCGATGGCGTCCTCGTCCAAATCGGAAATCGCAAGACTTGGGTAACCCAGTCTGTCCTTGAAAAGGTTTAAATCTATTGAACAATCGTGAGAACGGTTGTTTTTTTGATGCACTGAAATAAAAAAGCCCAGCGGGTGCTGAGCTCTTAGGAGATTTATGAAAAAGAAAAGTTTTTTAGGATGGTATTAGTATAACTTGGAGAGCTTAAAGGAAGCTTAAGAGGTCTAAAAAACATCCAATTTCTTGGATGTTTTGCAAATTCTTAATGACGGAAGTGACGAACGCCTGTAAAGATCATTGTCAAACCATGTTTATCAGCCGCTTCGATTGACTCTTGGTCACGTACTGATCCACCCGGTTGGATGATTGCTTTAATACCTGCTTTGGCGATTTCTTCCACGTTATCTGCAAATGGGAAGAAGGCATCGGAAGCAAGAACAGCACCATCAAGACGGTCTTTAGCTTGGTCAATGGCGATACGGACGGAAGCCACACGGTTGGTTTGACCTGGGCCAACACCAAGTGTCATGTGGTCGTTAGTCACGATGATACCATTTGATTTGACGTACTTGATAGCTTTCCAAGCAAACTCAAGAGCTGTCGCTTCTGTCTCAGTTGGTTGGCGTTTAGTAACCACTTGCCAGTCAGCTGGACTTTCTTTGACGACGTCTTGGTTTTGAACGAGGAGACCACCAACAACACCAGTGTATTCTGCTTCCACTTCGCTGGCGTCTTGAGCATCAAATGGCAACTCAAGGATACGCAAGTTTTTCTTCTTAGTTGTCAAGATTTCAAGCGCTTCGTCTGTGTAGCTTGGTGCAATGATGATTTCAAGGAAGACACCGTGCATTTTCTTAGCTGTCGCAGCGTCAACTTCACGGTTGAGGACTACAATACCACCAAAGATTGATACTGGGTCAGCTTCATAAGCGTAGTCCCAAGCTGTTTCGATGTCATCAGCTTGACCGATACCACATGGGTTCATGTGTTTGAGAGCCACAACTGTTGGACGGTCTTTGAAATCACGGATGATACGGATAGCGGCATCAGCATCACGGATATTATTGAATGACAATTCTTTACCGTTAAGCTGTTTAGCTGAAGCAATTGAGTAAGCCGTTGGCAAACCTTTTTGGTAGAAGTCTGCGTCTTGTTGAGGGTTTTCACCGTAACGCATTGGTTGTTTGAGGTCATAAGTCAAAGTGAGTTTTTCAGGTTTTGTTTCACCCACTTGAGCTGTGAAGTATTCCGCAATCAAAGCGTCGTATGAAGCTGTGTGACGGTATACTTTTGCTGCCAAACGTTGACGAGTTTCGTAACTTGTTTCGCCGTTTGCTGACAATTCGTCAAGAACAACAGCATAGTCAGCAGGGTCTACCACAACTGTTACGCTAGCGTGGTTTTTAGCTGCTGAACGAAGCATAGATGGCCCACCGATATCGATGTTTTCAACCGCATCAGCGTAAGTTACGTCTGTTTTAAGAATCGTTTCCTTGAATGGGTAAAGGTTTACCACAACAAGGTCGATAAGTTCGATATTATTGTCTTTAGCCGCTTGAAGGTGGCTATCGAGGTCACGACGAGCGAGGAGACCACCGTGGATATTTGGGTGGAGAGTCTTCACACGACCGTCCATCATTTCTGGGAAACCAGTCACATCGTCGATGGCGATAGTGTCTACCCCAGCATTGTCAAGGGCAACTTTAGTACCACCTGTTGAGATGATATCCCAACCGAGTTTTTTGAGTTCTTGGGCAAATTCAACAATGCCCGCTTTGTCTGAGACTGAAATAAGTGCTCGTTTAGTCATTTTCTTTCTTTTCCTTTTTTAAAAAAGTTCTTTAGCTGCTACAGTCAAAAATTATCTTTCAGCTCTAGGGCTTTCTTATTTTCGTGCAACTCCCAAACTATCCAACACTTCTGGATAGAGCTTGTACTCTGTTTCGTGGATGCGAGTTTCGAAAGTATCAAGGGTATCCCCTTCAAGGCGCGGCACACGGACTTGTTTGATAACCTTACCGGTATCAACGCCAGAATCCACCCAGTGAATAGTCACACCAGACTGGTCAACACCTGCATTCCAAGCATCCTCAATACCATGAGCTCCTGGGAATTCAGGGAGATATGCCGGGTGAATATTGATGATACGGCCTTCATAAGCTGCTAGTAAGGTTGGGCCAACAATTTTCATATACCCCGCTAAGCAAACCAAATCTTCTGGTGTTCATCCAAGAGTTTGACGATAGCTTCTTCATAAGCTGCTTTATTGTCAAATTCCTTGAGCTCAAAGGCATGGCTAGTCACACCAAGATTCTTGGCACGTTCTAAGACATAGGCATCACGGTGATCTGAAAAAACAAATTCTACTGGAAATTGTTCCGCAATCACCTGAAAGTTTGAGCCGTTGCCAGAGGCAAAAACAGCAATCCTTTTAGCCATTATTTAATCACCACACTTGCGCCATCTTTCTTCACAATACGACCAATTTCATAAACAGGTTCGTCAAGAAGTTCTTTGACACGTTCAACATTTTCTGGTTTAACCGCAAGCATGAGACCAATACCCATGTTGAAGATTTCAAACATTTCTTCATGTTTGATTTCACCATATTTTTCAAGGGCTTTGAAAATTGGAAGAACTGGCACTTTGCTTTCGTCAATTTCAGCAGCCAAGTCATCTGAGAACATACGTGGTACATTTTCGATGAAACCACCACCTGTGATGTGAGCAATACCGTTAACCAATTCTTCTTTGATGAGTGGCAAAGCTGCTTTGACGTAGATACGAGTTGGTTCAAGAAGAACGTCTTTAAGTTTTTTGCCTTCAAGTTCTGGAAGAACTTCTTCACCTGTGTAATCAGAAAAGACACGACGCACGAGTGAGTAACCATTTGAGTGGATACCACTTGAAGCAAGTCCAAGAAGCACGTCACCTTCAGCTACTTTTGAGCCGTCGATGATTTGAGATTTTTCTGCGATACCTACCGCGAAACCTGCCAAATCATAGTCGTCTTCACCATACATACCAGGCATTTCAGCAGTTTCACCACCAATAAGGGCTGCACCAGCTTGCACACAACCTTCAGCAACACCAGCAACAACCTGCTCCAATTTAGCTGGTTCATTTTTACCAGTTGCTACGTAGTCAAGGAAGTAAAGGGGCTCAGCACCTGCAGCGATGATATCGTTAACACACATAGCGACACAGTCTTGACCGATAGTATCGTGTTTGTCGTACTTAATAGCAAGCATGAGTTTAGTACCGACACCATCTGTACCTGAGATCAAAACAGGCTCTTTGACACCTGTTTTTGAAAGGTCGAACATACCACCGAAGCCACCGAGAGCTCCCATGACACCTGCACGCTCTGTACGGGCAACGTGTTTTTTGATACGTTCAACAACTTCATAACCTGCTTCAACATCCACACCCGATTGAGCGTAAGCATTTTTATTTGTCATTTTATTTATTCCTTTTCTTTTTTCGAGAAAGAGTGCGACGTATTTTTAGATGAACCATCTTTTTATCTAAAAATACTAGTCAGGTCTCTAGCTTTGACCCCATAGGGCAAAGTGTCTACTGACAAATGCTTTAGCTTTTAGTCAGTAGTGAGACGTGGAGCGTAAGCATTTTTAGACATAATTTTTTCCTCTTTTTTCTTCTGCACTGCTCTTAATAGAAAGAAGTGTGTTCTTTCAAACTTTCCAAATAGCGTTCTTCGTAGTCATACAATGGTGTTGGATATTTACCATCAAAGTAAGCCACACAAAGGCCACCGTTTGGTGCATCTGTGTCAATTCCAATAGAATCAATCAAGCCATCAATAGACAAGTAAGTCAAGCTATCCGCACCAATGATTTCGCGTGTTTCCTCAACTGTATGATTGGCCGCAATCAATTCCTTACGTGTTTGAATATCGATACCGTAGAAACATGGGTAGGCAAGGGCTGGGCTACCGATTGCTACGTGGACCTCTGTTGCTCCTGCTTCTTTTAGCAAATTAACGATACGACGTGATGTTGTCCCACGTACAATAGAGTCGTCAATCATAACCACACGTTTTCCTTTAACAACACCTGATACGGCAGAGAGCTTCATACGAACCCCTTGCTCACGCAATTCTTGTGTTGGTTGGATAAAGGTACGTTGGGTGTATTGGTTTTTAATCAAGCCCATTTCATTTGGCAAGCCTGATTCTTCCGCAAATCCCATGGCTGCGCTAAGTGATGAATTAGGCACACCAACGACAATATCTGCTTCATGTTTGAACTCACGTGCCAATTGAGCACCCATACGTTTACGAGCTGTATGGACATTGACCCCTTGGATATTTGAATCAGGACGGGCAAAGTAGATATACTCCATCGAACAAACAGCCAATTGCGTATCCGTTGTATAGGTATCGTAAGTGATGCCATTATCATCGATGATAACAACCTCACCTGGATTTACATCCCGAATCCATTCTGCACCAACACCCTCAAAGGCACATGTTTCAGATGAAACCACGATAGCACCATTGCTCATCTTACCAAGAGAAAGGGGACGGAAGCCATTTGGATCCAAAGCTGCAATAAGCTTGTCCTCAATCATAAGAAGATAAGCAAATCCACCTTTAACAGTGCTCAGAGCTTCTTTTACTTTACCCATGAATGATGGGTTGTGGCTACGGCGAATCAAGTGAGCTAAGATTTCTGAGTCAGAAGTTGAGTTTAAGATAGCTCCATTTTTCTCCAACTCATGTCTTAGTGACTCTGCATTAGTCAAATTCCCATTATGAGCAAGACCAAGCTGTCCATCGTGAAACTTAAACATGAATGGTTGAATATTGTCTACAGAAGCTTCACCAGCAGTCGCATAACGAACATGACCGATAGCAGCCGTTCCAGTTAGCTTATCCAAGTTGGCTGGATCACGGAAAACTTCTGAGAGAAGCCCCATATCACGATGACGCTTCAATTGACCCGCATCATTTGAGAGAATTCCTGCTCCCTCTTGACCACGGTGTTGGAGACTGTGAAGTCCGAAATAAGTTAATTTGGCAGCATCCGGGTGACCCCAGATACCAAAAACACCACATTCTTCATTAAGAGATTTAACTTCGTATGTCATTTTTTATACCTTTTATTTTTGATATTTTCCTAATGTTATGCAAACGAAAAACTGTTCCTAGCCTCTCATTTCACTAATGTGAACTCAAGTTTTCAAGCTCTTTAGAACTACTGCTACATTGAAAAATATCATTACTGAGTGCACTTGGCACTCTATTATTTTCCAGTAAAGTATTTAACCGCTGACGCAAAGAGGTGTTGGTCTTTATTTCCTGGAATATTTTGGAAGAGACCGTCTTCGAAACGTTCTGAGTGACCCATCTTACCAATAATTTGACCGTTCTTACTTGTGATACCTTCGATAGCATTCACAGATCCGTTAGGATTGTATTTAGAATCCATGCTTGGTTTACCTTCGAAGTCAACATATTGGGTAAAGATTTGACCATTGTCACGAAGCTCTGCAAATTCCTCAGCTGTCACGACAAATTTACCTTCACCGTGTGATACTGGGATGGCATGGATGTCACCAACTTCTACTCCAGCAAGCCATGGTGAGTTCGTGTTGGCAATACGTGTTTCAACCATCTTAGCCACGTGTTGGTTGGCATCATTGTAGAAGAGGGTTGGACTAGTGCTGCTTGCATCTTCAAAGTTACCGTATGGAAGAAGACCTGATTTAACAAGGGCTTGGAATCCGTTACAGATACCAATAATCAAACCACCACGTTCGATGAAGCTATCAATAGCTGCACGTACTTTTTCATTGAGCAAGATGTTAACGATAAATTTAGCTGATCCATCTGGTTCATCCGCTGCTGAGAAGCCACCTGCAAAGAAGATAATGTTAGCTTTTTCGATATTGTCAACCATAGTGTCAACAGACTTGACAATAGCTTCTTCATTAAGTGTTACAAATGGTACCAAGTTGACTTTTGCACCTTCTTTTTCAAAGGCCTTAGCTGAATCGTACTCAGAGTTAGTACCTGGGAATACTGGGATGTAAACCACTGGTGTCTCAACTGTTTCTTTAGCTTTGATCACAGCATCTGATGCCACAGCTGGTACTTCTTCCAACTCAGTTGCTTGTGCAAATTCCGTTGGGTAAACCTCTTCCAATTTACCTTGGAAGGCACTGTCAAGTTTGTGTCCATCAAGCGTTACACCATTGACAGTAAGTGTAAAGTCAGCTGCTGTTTGTCCAATCTTGGCAACACCTGAAATCTCTTCCGGAGATGTGAAGACGAATCCACCCAATTGAGCTGTCAAGGCAGTCTCAAGATTTTCAAGGGTTACAGTGGCACCAATATGGTTACCAAATGTTGCAAGGGCAAGTGCTTCAACGACACCACCATATTTGACAGCTGATGCAGATGTGACTTTATGGTCAGCTTGGATGGCTTCAAACTTAGCAAAGTTAGACTTGATAAGATCGAAGTCAATTTCTTGTGCCAAAGCTTGACCAGGAATGTAGTAAATATTTTCACCAGCAGCTTTGAATTCTGGAGAAAGAACCTTACGGCTATCTGCAGTTGTTACCCCAAAAGCAACCAAGGTTGGTGGTACTGTCAATTCTTCAAAGGTACCAGACATAGAGTCTTTACCACCGATAGATGGCAAACCAAGTTGAATCTGAGCTTCGATTGATCCAAGGAGAGCTGATACTGGTTGACCAAAACGCTCTGCTTGTTTATCCATACGCTCGAAATATTCTTGATAAGAGAAACGAGCCTTAGACCAGTTTGCACCAGCAGCAACCAAACGAGCTGTTGCTTCGATTACTGCATAGGCAGCGCCATGATATGGAGACCATTCTGCTACATAAGGGTTGAATCCTTGCGCCATAACAGAAGCAGTTGTTGTCACGCCATGTTGGACTGGCAATTTCTGTACAGAAGCTTCCGTTGGTGTGATTTGGTAGCGACCACCGAGTGGGTGATTAACTGTTGAACGACCAACTGAGCTATCAAAGATGGTTTGTAAACCTTTTTGACTGGCATGGTTAAGGTCAGCCAAGACTTCAAGAGTATCAGCTTCAAGGGTTTCAGCAGATGTTTGACGTTCTTCTGGAAGCTTGACATCCTTGTCAACCACCTTAGCATCTACAACCACACGTACACCGTTTGTATCAAGGAAACGACGTTCCAAATCAACGATGGTTTCACCATTCCAGTGCATGACAAGATTTGGTTTTTCAGTTACTGTCGCAACGACAACAGCATCAATATTTTCTTTGTTACATTCAGCAACGAAGGCATCTACATCTTCTGGACGAACCACTACGGCCATACGTTCTTGAGATTCAGAGATGGCAATTTCTGTACCGTTCAAACCTTGGTATTTCAATGGTACTTTGTCTAGATCAATTTCAAGACCATCTGCCAATTCACCGATAGCCACACAGACACCACCAGCACCAAAGTCATTTGATTTCTTGATTAGACGTGTCACATCCCCATTACGGAAAAGACGTTGAATCTTACGTTCTTCGATGGCATTCCCTTTTTGAACCTCAGCACCAGCTGTTTCAACAGATTCAACCGTTTGAACTTTAGAAGAACCTGTCGCACCACCGACACCGTCACGTCCAGTCTTACCACCGAGCAAGATAATCACATCACCTGCTTCAGGTTTCTCACGGACAACATTTTCCTTAGGAGCCGCACCGACAACTGCACCTAGCTCCATACGCTTAGCAACGAAACCTGGGTGGAAGTATTCACGAACATAAGTTGTTGCCAAACCAATTTGGTTACCGTATGAAGAATAACCGTGTGCCGCTGTTTTAGAAATCACTTGTTGTGGCAATTTACCAGCACGAGTTTCAGCAATTGGTGTTGTAATATCACCAGCACCTGAGATACGCATGGCTTGGTAAACGTATGAACGACCTGACAATGGGTCACGAATGGCACCACCGATACAAGTAGCCGCTCCACCAAATGGTTCGATTTCAGTTGGGTGGTTGTGAGTTTCGTTCTTGAACATGAGAAGCCATGGTTCTTTCACACCATTGACATCCACTTCAATTTCAACTGAGCAGGCATTGATTTCATCAGACACTTCCATGTCATCCAAACGACCATTAGCACGCTCATAACGGCCAAAAATAGTCGCCATATCCATCAAGGTTTGAGGTTTTTCTGTACGTCCCAACTCATCACGCATGGCAATATACTTGTCATAAGTCGCTTGCAATTGTTTTTCAAATTTAGAAGCTGAGAAGTCGATGTTTTTCAACTCAGTCTCGAAAGTTGTATGACGGCAGTGGTCAGACCAGTAAGTATCCAAAACCTTCAACTCAGTCTCAGTTGGCACACGTCCAATAGACTTGAAGTAATCTTGAATGAAGAGAAGGTCATCCACTTCCATTGCCAATCCTTGCTCAGCTTTATACTTAGAAAAATCTTCTGCCGTATAAGTTTCAAAGAAATCCAAACTTGGAATGGTCTTGTCAGACTCAGAGAAATCCTGTTTAGCAATGCCAACAGTGATATCTTTGAAACGAGAATCCACTGGGTTCAAAAGGTAGTTTTTGACAGCTTCCAACTCATTCGCATCAATATCCTTGTTAACCAAGTAAAGTTGCGCTGTGTTCACTGTGACATCATTTGAACTACCAAGCAAAAGCAAAGCTTCTTGTGAAGATGCTGCACGTTGGTCAAATTGACCAGGCAAACTTTCGATAGCAAAGAAAGCATACTTCTCAAGATCAGCCTTAACCGCAGCCTCGTCCAAAACAGTATCAGTCACTTGCTCAGAGAAGATGTGTTTTTCCGCACGCGCAAACAAGTCCTCTGCCAAATTAAAGACATCGTAAACCTGAACAATACGAAGATCATTCAAAGTTTTCAACTGAAGATTATGCTTTAATTCTTTTACTAAAGACTGAGATTTCACACGAAAATCAGCTTTTTTCTCAACGAAAATACGTTTATCCATTTTATTTCCTTTATCTATTTCTACTTAAAGATTGTAGTGAAGACCAAGTATTCTATTTGTAAAAGGCTACTTCAATCCTTGCAATTTTTCCAATACAACTTCATAAACATCTGTCAAGCTACCAAGATCACGACGGAAGACATCCTTGTCCATATGGTGCCCTTCAGCATCCCAAAGGCGGCAGTTATCTGGTGAGAATTCATCTGCCAAGATAATCTTGCCATCCTTATCAAAACCAAATTCCAATTTGAAGTCAATCAAGCGAAGACCAATTTGTGCAAACCAATCTTTTAGTAATTCATTGATACGACGCGTTTCTTCCTTGATATAAGCAATTTGTTCATCATTGGCAATATCCAAGAACTTCACATGCTCATCATTGATGAATGGGTCATCCAAATCATCGTTCTTGTAGTAAAATTCAACGATTGGAGTTTTCAAGTCCAAACCTTCTTCAACGCCAAAACGTTTAGAAAAAGAACCTGCAGTCACATTACGAAGAACAACCTCCAAAGGAATGATAGTAACTTTCTTGTTAAGTTGTTCGGTATCAGAAATACGTTCGATAAAGTGAGTAGCTACACCCGCAGCATTCAATTTTTCAAAAATAAGAGACGAAATCTGATTATTTAGCACACCTTTTCCTTTAATAGTCTCCTTACGAGCACCATTAAGCATGGTTGCCTGGTCCTTATAGACCGACTTAATCACATTTTCGTCTTCTGTACTATAAATATCTTTAGCTTTCCCAGTATAAATCAGTTGGTTTGACATGGAATTGTTCGCCTTTCAAGTTTATTCGTCTTAATTATACCACACCAGAATCCAAAAACCAACATATAGCAAACTTTATTACTTGAGCAAAAAAATAACGTTCGTGTTTTAGTTCTTTTTTAGAGTTTCTTAATAAATAATGTATAGAAAAAAGGAGTGTGACAGAACTAAATCCATATAACATTTAGTTTCTTGCCTCACTCCAACAAAATAACAATCGTATAGTACACAACTATTATATTATTACGTCTAGCTTTCTTATTCTTTATTCAATTCCTCAGACAAATAGTCCAACAAATCAGCTACCTTAACCATATGGTCAATAGTATCATCGGAAATCTCAAGGTCGAACTCATCCTCCAAATTAATAATGAATTCCATAAGCTCTATTGAATCCACACCCAAGTCATCTAATTTGGTGTCTTCGGTTAAAACAATGTCCTCTTTACCCATCTGCTCTTGAATCACGAGCTGCATTTTCTGAAGAATTTCTACTCTACTCATCAGTTAGCCTCCTCTTTCGGACTAAAGGCTTCAACTAGCTGCTCAACAACCTTAGTATCAAGCATCGTACGAACCTGCTTAATAGTGTAGTAAACCGCCTTAGCATCACTAGATCCATGACATTTTACTACGGGAGCTTTAAGACCAAAGAGAACCGCACCTCCGGCGCTAGAGTAATCCATAGTCTCTTTCATACCTTTTAGGCTGTCTTTCAATAGGAAGGCACCTAACTTAGCTTTAAGACCACCATTCATGATAGCTGACTTAAGGGTCTTCATAGCACCAAGTCCCGTTCCTTCGATTGCCTTAAGAACTGCATTTCCGGTGAAACCATCAGCTACGACCACATCAGCAGCTCCAGACATAATTTCACGCGCCTCAACATTACCAACAAAGTTAATACTTGGCTCCTTAGATAAGAGCTCAAAAGCCTCCTTACGAAGACTATCCCCCTTTGTTTCCTCAGTCCCATTATTAAGGAGACCTACACGAGGGTTGGCAATTCCACGCACATTTTTAGCATAGAAAGATCCTAAAATAGCATATTGATGCAAATGACTAGCTGTATTTTCCGCATTAGCACCCAAATCAAGCATATCAAAGGGTTGACCAGTAAAACTTGGCATTGTTGACATAAGACCTGGACGCTCAACTCCCTTAATACGTCCGACCACGAAGAGACCTGCAGCCAGAAGGGCACCTGTATTTCCCGCAGAAATCACGGCACCTGCTTTTTTCTCCTTAACAGCCTGTGCACCTAAGACCATTGAAGCTTTTTTCTTCTTACGAATGGCTTTAGCTGGCTCATCATCCGAATTTATCTTTTCATCAGTATGCACAATGCTCACACGTTCATTCGCTGTCAAATAGGTCTTAATTTTAGCTTCATCACCATAAAGCTGGATTTCAATATCTTTGAAATCTGCTATAGCTTGGTTGACACCCTCTACAATTGCTTGTGGCGCATTATCGCCACCCATAGCATCTACTGCAATTACATGCATAGCATTCTCCCTCTCGTCCTCTGCCATAAAACATAAACTCAGATTTCTATCAATAAAATATTATGTAACTAAAATAGAGTAGTTCACTGTTTCTAGCAGAGTCTTTCAGCTTATTATCTTCTTATTATAGCACGAACTGACTTGCATTTTAACCCCTGAGACTGAAAACCATTACTTTCCTGTTTCACGTGAAACAAAAAGAAGATAATGTCTAGTCAGCACTATCTTCTTTATTCATAATATGACCCCAAGAATTTAGATTATCAATAAACTTCTTACTTTTAAGATGTATTCCAACATAATTATCATAGAGGTCATCAATAAAATGTCGTAGCTTTCGTTTCATGTCATCCTTAACAGATATGCTTCTCAATTCCTCAAAAGAAAGCCCCTGAAAACGATCTAAAAGATAAGGTACATTAGGATCTAAGTGACTACGCCTTTCATCCTCTGCATAGTGATTTGGACAAAGTAGCCCCGAGAACTTATACGAAAAATCAAAAGGAAGGCCTACACGATGGCAAAAGACACACTCGTGAAAATTCAATCGTACACCGAAACGGTCTAAAACCTGAATCTCAAAGATATTAGTCAAGATTTCATAATCCAAGCCTTCTTCCATTAATTCAAGCGTCTTCTCCAAGAATGCAAATAATTGCGCATCTGCCACACCGTCAGCAATAGCAGCATCCGTCAGAGCAGCTAAATAAGTCGCATAAGACAGCTTGAAAATATCGCTTGTAATTTCCTTGAAGGACTCTGCCTGGCTATAATCCTCTATGAAAGATAAGCCCTCATCATTTACAGTCATCATGAATTCAGCGATGGTTAAAGGTTGAATCACAGCACTTAATTTACCTGACCCACCACCTCTAACAAAAAACATCCGTTTCCCAGCTTGCTCGGTAAAAATCTTAACTAGCTTATCATTCTCACGATAATTACGATTGAAGAGGACAAGCCCTCTACTCTCAAGCTTCTGCATGTTCTTCCATAAACTCTTTCAAACGAGTCATAGCTGTTTCAATAGTATCCATGCTAGCTGCATACGACAAACGAACATAGCCTTCGCCATACTTCCCAAAAGCAACCCCTGGGATAATCGCAATAGCTTTTTCACGAGCAAAGTCTTGACAGAACTTAAAGGAATCTTGAGTATAGCCTTCTGGAATCTTAGCAAAGATGTAGAAAGCACCATCAGGTTTAATAATTTTGAAACCAAGTTCAGTCATTTTTTCAAGAATATAATCACGACGCTTCAAATACTCAACTTTCATTGGTTGGGCATCATCTTTACCAGCAGATAAGGCTTCAATAGCTGCAAATTGTGCCATAGTAGCTGCAGCTGTTACCAAATACTGGTGACTCTTAATCAACTGAGCCGTCAAGACTGCAGGTGCAAAAATCAAACCGATACGCCATCCTGTCATCGCATGAGATTTAGACAAACCATTAATCAAAATCGTTTGTTCTGGCAAATACTCAGCAATAGATACATGTTGGTCTACATAAGTTAGCTCAGAGTAAACTTCATCGCTAACAACAAAAATATCGTATTTTTTCAGAACTTCAGCCAAATCTTTAATCTGTTGACGTGAGTAAGTCACACCTGTTGGATTAGTTGGGTAGTTAAGCAAAACGGCTTTAAGCTTATCTCCCTGCTCCAAAATTGCCTTTTCTAACATCTCCGGAGTCAAAACAAAATCATTAGCTGTTGTATCAATTTCAACAATTTCAGCACCAACTAGATTTGCAATCGGTTCATATCCAGGATAGGCTGGTGCAGGTAAAAGAATCGTATCTCCTGGCTCCAAAATAGCAGTCAATGTTGCAGAAAGGGCTTCTGTAGCTCCAATAGTCACCAAAATTTCATTATCTGGATTATAAGTAAGATTATATTTTTCCTTAACAAAATCTGCCGCAGCTTGACGCAAAGCAGGAAGTCCTGCCATACCTGTATAGTGAGACTGGTTAGCATCGATAGCAGCTTTAGCTGCTTCTTTCACATGATCTGGAGTCGTAAAATCAGGTTCACCAAGTGTCAACTTTTTGATACCTGGTACATCTGAAATTGATTGGTCAAACTGACGAATCATCGAAACTTCAATCTTATCTAAATTTTTATTAAAACGTTGTGTTAAATCCATCACTGTCACCTCTTTGCAATTATGCCTTACATTATATCAAAAACTCAAACGCATTTAAACACCAAAAAAAGCTAGCCTAGGCTAGCTTTAGTCTATTTATGGCCCATTTCAAACAAAGGTGACAATGGACGTTTTTCATGAATACGAATAATTGCCTCTGAAATCAAATCAGCAATTGAAATTTGTTCAATCTTATCAATCAAACGTTCTTCTGGAAGATAAATCGTGTCCAATACGACAAGCTTCTCAATAGCAGATTTTTGAATATTATCAAGTGCTGGACCTGACAATACAGGGTGAGTACATGAGGCATAGACATGAGTTGCACCAGCTTCAGCAAGCGCATCCGCCGCATGACAGATTGTACCTGCAGTATCAATCATATCATCAATCAAGATACATGTTTTACCTTCAACGTTACCAATGATATTCATAACCTCAGAAGTGTTCATTTTATCAACACTACGACGCTTATCAATGATTGCGATTGGTGTTTTCAAACATTGAGCAAGTTTTCGTGCACGAGTCACACCACCATGGTCTGGAGAAACAACAACAACATCATCTCCAGTAAGACCAGCACGATCAAAGTAATCTGCGATAAGTGGTGCCCCCATCAAATGGTCTACAGGAATATCAAAGAATCCTTGAATTTGAGAAGCATGGAGGTCAACTGTCAAAAGTCGATCAACACCTGCAACCTCAAGCATATTAGCAACCAATTTAGATGTGATTGGCTCACGTGAACGTGCCTTACGGTCTTGACGTGCATAACCATAATAAGGCATAACAACACTGACCGTTTCTGCACTTGCACGTTTTAGCGCATCAACCATAATCAAGATTTCCATCAAGTTATCATTTACAGGAGAGCTTGTAGATTGAAGAATAAAAACGTGATGACCACGGATAGATTCTTCAATATTAACTTGAATCTCACCATCTGAAAATTCACGAACACTTGATTTTCCGAGTTCAATACCCATTTTATCAGCAACTTTTGCTGCTAATTCCTGGTTAGACGATAAAGCAAACAACTTCAAATTCGTATAAGACATGATTTCCTCCAAAATATCTACTAAACCATTCTACCTTTTTTTAGATTGATTTTCAATGCAAAATAAATGGTGTCACAGTAACTTAACAAGACTAAAAAGATTTAACCTTAACCTCGACATTTTCCCGTCTAAAAGTAATTCCAGAAAGTAAAGACATTTTGCTATAAAATAAAAACGATTCGAGAAAATTCGAATCGCCTTCTTGTAGTCATTATGGGTAAATATAGTATACAGAACCACCATGAGCTGAAGATGTTGGATCAAATGTACCACGGTAGTTACCGATTGACATGTTACCAGCATAGTTTGATTCCATAACTTGAATTGAATTTGCACCTGATGCTGATGTTACGTAAGCTACGTGACCATAACCACCACCATCATTTGGCCAAACCGCAATTGCTCCGGCTACAGGAGTTGTACCAACTGAGTGGCCAGCTGCTTGTGCGCTAGCAATCCAGTTTTTAGCATTACCCCAGTAATTACCAACCCATGAAGCTAATGATTTAGCACCCCAAGTACATTGACCAACAGGATATGTATTAGGAGTTGAGGTAGCTGATACTTTAGGTGTTTCAGCTGCTGGAGCTGGTGCTTCTGAAGCTGCAGGTGCTTGACTTGCTGGTGCTTCTGAAGTTGCTGCAGGTGCTTCGCTAGCAGGAGCTGGTGCTTCTGAAGCTGCTGGAGCAGCTGATTCTGGTTGTGCTTCAGGCTCTTGTGTTGCTTCAGATGTTGCTGGAGCAGCAGGCTCTTGTTGTGCCTCTGAGGCAGCTGATTCTGGTTGTGCTTCAGGCTCTTGTGTTGCTTCTGAAGTTGCAACAGTTGGCTCTTGAGTAGTTTCTGAAGTTTCTGATGAAACAGGTTCTTGTACTGCTTCTGAGGCTGTTGCTGTTTCTGAAACAGTAGCTTCTGAAGGTTGAGCTACAGCTTCTGAAGTTGCTGCCGCCTCTGATTGAGCTACAAATGCTGCCGCTTCTGAAGATGCTACTGCTTGTGCTGCTGCCTCTGATTCTGCAATTGCTTGTGACTGAGCAACTGATGCTGCAGTTGAAGCTGCCACTGCTTCTGCAGTTGATTTAGCAGAAACAAGTGATGTTTTTTCATCTTGAGCTGTAGCCAATTCTGCAGCCAAAGCAACTTGTGCTGCTTCTAGTTCTGCTTGTTGAGTTGTCAAACCAGCTTCTGTTGTTTCAAGTTCTGCTTTATTAGTTGCAATCTCATTAATAGCAGCTTGGTTTTGTTCTTGTTTTGCAGCAAGCTCTTTTTGATCAGACTCTTGTTTTGTCAACATGTCATTATTAGCTGTAACAACTTTTGAAATAGCTGTGATACGAGTAATAGCTTCAGAGATTGACTTAGAGTTCAAGATAGAGTTGATGTAGCTAGTCGCAGTATTATTTTGTTGAGCACTACGAGCTTGTTTCGCCAAAGAATCTTGACGAGCTACAATTTTACTTGATAATTCTTGAATTTCAGATTCCAAATCTGCTGATACTTTTTCAAGTTCAGCATTTTTAGTTTCCAATTCTGATTTTTGTGTTCTAAGTGTAGATACTTGAGATTGGATTGTAGCAACTTGCGCTTGTGCAGTCTCTTGTTGAGAAGCAAGGTTACTAATTGCGTTATCTGCAGCAGCGATTTGCGAATCATAATCCTCTGCATGTACTGATGCAGCTGCTGATAAGGTTACACCACTTACCAACACTGCTGAAAGAATACGTTTTTTCATAATATAAAATACTACTCCTTTTCGATAAGACCTTTTAATTGTATCAAAAAATGGCGCAAACTTTGTTACGCCAATATTACAGTTCTATTTAAATCTATCAACTGACAGATACAAAAATAATTTTTCAAGAATAGGTTTAATAAAGATAAAGATCAAAAGATTAAACACTATACTAGGACTTAGTTGATAAATAATAAAATCCGTCACAGACTCATTGGAGAAACCATAAAATAAGGCAAAGCCAAAATTTATAGTATCAAAGAGAAAGAGGAATAAAAACATTAACAAAAAATCAACATAGGTATTTCTCTTAACAATTCGACCTAGCTGAGTTAACAGATAGCATAACAGCGGCAGAGTTAGAATTACTATACCAACTGTTTTGAAATAATAGGTATCATAAAGAAATCCAAAACAAACAAGGTAAAGAAAGGAATACTTATTTGGAAAATCAAGAGTTAAGATGAAAATATAAATAATAAAAAGATGAGATGATAGAAAAAATTCAGGAGATAAATAATGATTAAGTATCATCGAAATATGACCATCCCATAGAAAAGGAACAATACTCAGTAAGAAAGGAATAATAGAATACTTGGATAATTTCATATTATTTACCATCTCCAACTAAAGTAACATAAGAAATTTTATCAAAATCAGCATAAGGTTTTACCAAAATCGTACGATTTCCTTCATAATCACTCACAGAGTCTACAGTACCAATTGGAACATCCTTTACTGATACATCATCAAGACCACTTGTAACTACTTCAGTCCCAACCTTAACGTTAGAAGATGAATTAAGTTGTGTCATCTCTAACAGCTTCTTTTTATTATCATAACGAGATATAATCCCGAAAATCTGGTTATCATCCTCTGATTTGACGCTAGAAGCAAGGTAACTATCACTAGAACTACTAGAAAGTAAAGAAATAGTAGTAGTATCATCATATACCTTAGTTACAAAACCAATTACTCCACCATTAGAAGTTGCTAGCATAGATTTACTAACATTCTTAGACTTACCGACATTAATCGTTAACTCTTTTAACCAAGTCACAGAAGGTCGCATAGAAACTTCAGCAGTGAGAACATTATCACGACTTAGCTTGTCCGAAAGATTAAGCGAAGCTCTTAAAGAATCATTCTCTTCTTGCAAGTTAGAAATAATAGATGATTGATTTTCTAAATTCGATAAAGATTTTTTTAAATCTTGATTCTCATTATAGGTTGATAAGAGATCAGAAATAACATTATGAGATTTTGATAAAGCAGTAAATGGAACTGAAACCACTGAGTCTACTTTGGTAACGAAACCCGAAACATTAGACGAGATATCCTTGGTTAATTTTTTATTAGTAAAGACAAAAGAAAAAAGCATTACAAAAAATAGAAAAATAATAAACCCATAAAGAAGAAATCGATAAAAACTATTTTTCATTTTGTCACCTCAAAAAAAAGAAAACGAATTATCTTAAAGATAATTCGTCATAATACTACGGAGAATGGGGGATTCGAACCCCCGCGCCAGTTACCCGACCTAACGATTTAGCAAACCGTCCTCTTCAGCCTCTTGAGTAATTCTCCAATATGGGCACGAGTGGAATCGAACCACCGACCTCACGCTTATCAGGCGTGCGCTCTAACCATCTGAGCTACGCGCCCAAGCTAAATGCTTGGTTATTTGTTTCCAAATAAAGCGGGTGACGAGAATCGAACTCGCGACAACAGCTTGGAAGGCTGTAGTTTTACCACTAAACTACACCCGCTTAATGGGAGTTAACGGGATCGAACCGCTGACCCTCTGCTTGTAAGGCAGATGCTCTCCCAGCTGAGCTAAACTCCCTTT
>ENA-OQIE01000732-OQIE01000732.1-human-gut-metagenome-genome-assembly--contig:-NODE-732-length-18941-cov-3.651134_pt1 | contig 18941 bp, 19 predicted proteins | sample MGYA00242569_ERZ504731 | MGnify/ENA primary metagenome ERZ504731 (study PRJEB26092, sample SAMD00036208) | human gut metagenome | host: Homo sapiens | study: EMG produced TPA metagenomics assembly of...
AACACAGAAGTTAAGCCCTTATACGTCGAAAGTACTTGGCTGGAAGCGGCCCGGGAGGATAGATAGCTGCCGGTTGATAAAGAAACATACCTTATGGTATGTTTCTTTTTTTATTGCTACAGGGTATCTATCCGACCGGGGTACCCGGAAGGCATGAGCCACCTAGCACTTCAGCGCGTGTGGCACAGCCCACAGAGTGCAAGCGAGTCGCCGTTTAGTGTCGAGCCGGTAGGCGAAGGCAATAAACGTGACAGCGAGCTTTCGCAGAATATGCGACCGGACAGGGAGCATATGGAGCGTGCATAGATAGCTGCCGGTTGATAAAAATAAGGCATACCAGTAGGTATGCCTTATTTTTTTATGTTTTCCTGTGTTTTTTATTTATTCTCTTTTTATGTTTACATGTATATAGCGCGTTTCTATTTTATAGGTTATAATAAATTATAATTTCAAGTCAATGGCTGGTATGCTGTTGTAAAAGTTTTAAAATTATTGCGTTGAACGGAACCCATTATGCAGATAACAAGATTAACTTTAACACATAAAAATATTAATGAAGTTATACAACTTATTAAACAAACTTTTCTTGAATTTGTTGCGCCGGACTATGATGAAGCTGGCATAAAAAACTTTTTTAAATTTGCAGAAGATGTAGATTTACTTAAACAGCTTGTCTTTTATGCGGCTTTACATAATGATAAAATTACTGGTATACTTGCCGTAGATGATAAATTAAACCATATTTGTTTATTCTTTGTCGATAAGGATTTTCAAAATACCGGCATTGGAACGGCCTTGTTTAAAAAGTTTTTAAATGAATCTACGCCTAAAGTAGTAACTGTTAATTCATCTCCGTTTGCCATAAAAGTTTATGAAAAGCTTGGTTTTACTGCAACCGGCATCAGGCAGGTTTCTGATGGGATTGTTTATATTCCTATGCGGTATAGCGGTAAATAGTTGCAGTATATAAAGCAATTATTTTTCGTGCATTTTATAATGAGGTTACAAAGTGATTAAAATACTTTTTATTTGTCTTGGCAATATTTGCCGTTCGCCGATGGCGGAGTTTTTATTTAAAGATATGGTTGCCAAACGAGGCCTGGCAGATAAATTCTATATTGCTTCTGCGGCTACAAGCAGTTATGAAATCGGCAATCCTGTGCATCACGGCACACGCAATAAACTTGCACAGTACGGCATTAGTGTTGCCGGTAAAACTGCCGTGCAGCTTACTAAAGCAGATTATGATAAATACGACTACCTTATAGGTATGGAATCCTCTAATATTCGCAATATTTTGCGCATTGTAGGCAGTGACAGTCGGCATAAAGTATATAAACTTTTACAGTTTGCTGGCAGTGAGCGCGATATTGCCGACCCATGGTATACCGGCAATTTTGATGTTACTTATAACGATATCCACGAAGGCTGCAATGCTTTGCTGGAATATTTGCTTAAAAATAAAACCGGCGTTTAAGCGCGATCTTGTGGAATCCGACTTGATTCAAAGAGGCAAGACTTTAAACACCGGTTCTGAAAATCATTATAACAGGAATGCAAATGAATTACAATCAGTCCTGCCTGCGCAGGGCTTTTTTATTGTGCTTTTGCCTGCTGATGATATAATGTTATTGTTGAAAGAAGGTGCTGCAATGAAAATTATCGATGCTCATATGCATTATTTTAATATTGAAGGTTTTAAAACTGTTGCCGCAAATGCGGGATATGAAAACACTGCGGCTTGCTGGCAGCAGATTTGTGAAGAAAATAATATTGTGTTCAGCGTGGCAATGGGAAATACGGAAGATGTGCCGAGCCGTTATGGCGGAATTTCGCCGCGCCTTATTGATTTAAATGCGCCGTTTGATGACGTAAAATATAACCAGCCCGATAATATTGGTTATTGCCTGGGGGTTAAAAGCGAGCAGATTACTTTGGAAAATGCCGGGAAAACAGCGCTTGAATTTGAATATTATGCGCAAAAGCCGCAGTGCGTCGGCATAAAAATTTATCCAGGTTACAGGCCTGTATATGTTTACGATAAACGCCACTGGCCGCTTTTTGAACTGGCGCGTGCCTATAATTTGCCGGTAGCCGTTCATACTGGCGATACTGCCTCCAGTGATGCGCGCCTTAAATATGCGCATCCGCTTACCGTTGATGAAGCGGCTGCCGATTTCCCGGATGTTAAATTTGTTATCTGCCATTGCGGCAACCCGTGGTTTGCAGATGCCACCGAAGTAGCTGCCAAAAATCCTAACGTGTATATAGATTTATCAGGTTTGCTGGAAGGCATACCTGGGTCGGATTTTTATAATAAGCAGAAGGCATATTTTGATTATCTTTCAATGTGGCTTAATTATATGGGCCGCTGGGATAAGCTGATGTACGGCAGCGACTGGCCGCTTGTAAATATAGCCGATTATATTAATATTTTAAAACAGGTTGTGCCGCAGGAACATCATGAAGAATTTTTTTACGGCAACGCTTTAAATGTATACGGGCGTATAAAAATTTTGCTGCATGATTGTTAACGCTTTTTAAAACACAGGTTGACGGAAAAGCCCTGTAATAATATAATTATGAAGTAATAATATTTTTCAGAGGTTGCAATGCAGAGTTTAATTGAAATAAAAAATTTAAAACATAGTTATATTGATACCGACGGTAATGAAATTCATGCTTTAAACGGAGTAAGCCTCGATATTTATAAGGGCGAATTCCTGGCCGTTATTGGCGCTAACGGCAGCGGGAAATCTACGCTGGCGCGCCATTTGAATGCCCTGCTTTTGCCGACGGAAGGCAAGTGTATTGTGGCAGGCATGGATACTGCGGACGATAAAAATTTATGGAATATACGCCAGCATGTCGGTATGGTTTTTCAAAATCCTGACAACCAGATTGTTGCGGCAATTGTTGAGGAGGATGTGGCCTTCGGACCGGAAAATATCGGTGTGCCGCCGGCAGAAATCCGCACCAGGGTTGATAATGCACTGGCAGCCGTTGGTATGACGGAATATGCAAAACATGCCCCGCATTTATTAAGCGGAGGGCAGAAACAGCGCGTGGCCATTGCCGGTGTGCTGGCATTGGAGCCGGACTGCATCGTGTTGGACGAGCCTACTGCGATGCTTGACCCGCGCGGGCGCATTGAGATTGTAAACACGGTAAAAAAGCTGAACCGCGAAAAAAATATTACCGTTGTGTATATCACGCATTATATGGAAGAAGCCATGCAGGCAGACCGCATTATAGCCATGGAACACGGCGTAATAAAAATGCAGGGCAAACCTGAAGAAATTTTTACGAAAGTAAAAGAGCTGCATGCTTTGGGGCTTGAAACACCGCTGGCAGCACAGGCTGCCTTTGACCTGCGCCAGAAAGGAATTAAGCTGGCGGATGGTATTATCTCTAACGAAGAACTGACGGAGGAATTATGCCGATAAGTTTAGAACATGTTTCGTTTACATATATGAAGGGAACGCCTTTTGAAAAAACTGCTCTGCATGATGTAAATCTGCAAATAGAAAAAGGTGAATTTGTTGCCGTTATCGGGCATACCGGCAGCGGTAAATCCACACTGGTGCAGCATTTAAGCGGGCTGCTGCACCCGCAGAAAGGCAGCGTTTGTGTTGACGGCGTAAATTTAAATGCCAAAAATACAGCCGCAAAAAAAGCACGCAATTCTGTCGGTATGGTTTTTCAGTATCCGGAACATCAGATTTTTGCCGAAACGGTTTATGAAGATATTGCCTTTGGCCCGCGTAATAAAGGCTTAACGCCGGAGGAAACTGACAGAGCCGTTAAGGATGCCATGGCTTTTGCCGGGCTTGATTTTGAAACCTTTGCCCAGCGTTCGCCGTTCCGCCTGTCGGGCGGACAGATGCGCCGCGTAGCCATTGCAGGTGTTGTTGCAATGGAGCCGGATTATTTAATTTTGGACGAACCTTCTGCCGGATTGGACCCGCGCGCCCGTGACGGAATTTTTAAGGAAATAATGGCGCTGTACCGCAAACGTGGCATAGGCGTTATTTTGGTAACGCATAATATGGAAGAAGCCGCGCGCTATGCAACACGCCTTTTGGTAGTGTCTGACGGGCTGGTTATTTTGGACGGAGTTCCGCATGAAATTTTTACAAACCATAAGGAAGAACTGTTAAAAGTGTCTATGGATGTTCCTCCCGTTTATAAGCTGGCGGAATGTTTGCAGGAACATGGGCTGAACGTAAAAAGCACGCCGGAGCTTGCCGATTTGGAACGGCAGATACTTAAAGTAAGGAGGAGCAGACATGCTGACTGATATTACTTTAGGGCAGTATTACCCCGGCAGCTCCGTTATACACGGGCTTGACCCGCGTGCAAAAATACTGGCAACGCTGCTGTTTATAGCCGCTATTTTCTTTGCGGAAAGCATGCTTTCCTACGGAGTTTTGGCATTGTTCGTTGCAGCAGTTATTCTGCTTTCGCGTCTGCCGGTATTAATGGTGCTGCGCAGCGTAAAACCTCTGTGGATTATTATTTTGCTTACGCTGTTTATTCATGCTTTTACGGGTGAAAGCAGCAATGTTTTATATCAGTACGGCTTTTTCCGTTTAACGGAAGAAGGCCTTATTATGGGTATAAAAATGTCGCTGCGTCTGGTATATTTGCTGCTTATTTCGTCTATTTTAACTTTTACTACCTCGCCCATTGTACTGACAGACGGTATTGAATCGCTGCTGCGGCCTTTTAAATGCATTGGCGTACCGGCGCACGAGCTTGCAATGATGATGACTATTGCCCTGCGTTTTATACCTACTTTGATAGAAGAAACCGACCGTATAATTAAAGCGCAGACCGCGCGCGGCGCTGATTTTGACAGCGGCAGCCTGCTGCAAAGGGCAAGAAACATGTTGCCGATACTGATACCGCTTTTTATAAGCGCGTTCCGCAGGGCCGATGAACTTGCCATTGCCATGGAAGCCCGCTGTTACCGCGGCGGAGAAGGGCGCACCCGCATGCACGAGCTGGTGTATAAAACCGGCGATTTTATTGCCCTGGCAATAATTGTGCTTTTAATTGCCGTTTTGGCAGTAATGCGCTGGGGGCTGGGCTTATGATGCGGACATTCAAACTAACGGTTGCTTATGACGGCAGCGGTTATCATGGTTTTCAGCGCCAGCCGCGTGATATAACGGTGCAGCAGGTGCTGGAGGATGCCTTAAGCCGCATTACAGGCGAAAATGTAGTGCTTGCAGGCTCCGGCAGGACAGACAGCGGCGTACACGCCAGAGGACAGGTTGTTTCTTTTACAACCGGCTGCGGCATACCGGCTGCCAATTTAAAACGTGCCATGAACAGCATACTGCCCCCAGATATAACGGTAATTGCCTCGCAGGAAGCTGAAGAAGGCTTTCACGCACGCTTCAGCGCCAAATGGAAACGCTATTGCTACCGCATTGTTCTCAACAGTGATTATAACCCGTTCATAAGAAATTATGCCTGGCAGATGCAGAACACCAAATTAAATATCGAAACCATGAACATGGCAGCAGGTTTTCTTCTGGGCACGCATGATTTTTCTTTTTTCCGCTCAAGCGGCAGCGTGCAAAGTTCGCCTGTAAAAACAATATATAAAGCCGTGTGGCAGGAAAAAGCACCGGGTGATCTGCTTTTTGTCATTGAAGGCGACGGTTTTTTATACCGTATGGTACGCAATATTGTGTGGAACCTTGCTGAAACAGGGCTCGGCAGAAAAAGTTTGGAACAGTTTAAGGAAGAACTTGATAAAGCAGAGCGCCATTTTAAAATAAGCCCGGCGCCGCCGCAGGGCCTTTATCTTGATTATGTGGGCTATACGGAATATTTGCCCTAAAAACTGCGAATTTTGCTTGACAAACAATAAGCAGATGTATAAAATATATATACGTGATTTTGTGACGTATCTTATTAGCCCCAAGATAAGTTAACAAGTCGCACTGAACAGGAAATAATTTAGGAGGGACATAAGGATGAAATCTTTTATGGCTAATCCGTCCAACATCGAACGCAAATGGTACGTTGTTGACGCAGCTGATAAAACTCTCGGCCGTCTTGCCGCAGAAGTAGCAAAAATCCTTCGTGGAAAACACAAACCGACTTTCACTCCGCATATGGATACCGGAGATCATGTAATTGTAATTAATGCAGATAAAGTAGTTCTGACCGGCAAAAAACTCGTTCAGAAAACTTATTTCCGTCACAGCGGTTATCTTGGCGGCGCAAGCTTCACTACCGCAGGCGAAATGCTTGCCAAAAACCCTGTAAGAATGGTTGAACTCGCTGTTAAAGGTATGATTCCGCACAACCGTCTTGGCAGCAGAATCTTTACCAAACTGCATGTATATGCAGGTGCTGAACATCCGCATGCAGCACAGAAACCTGAAGTTCTCGAAATTAACGTAAGATAATAACCGGAGGAGGAAACGTAAATGGCAGTAGTTACTTATAATGCGACCGGCCGTCGCAAATCTTCAGTTGCACGCGTTCGCCTGGTTCCGGGTGAAGGTAAAATCATTATCAACCAGCGTGAGCTTGATGATTACTTTGGACTGAAAACTTTGGAATTAATCGTAAACCAGCCGCTTGAACTCACCGAAACTAAAGGCAAATACGATGTACTCGTAAATGTTATCGGCGGTGGCGTATCCGGCCAGGCAGGTGCAATCCGTCATGGTATTGCCCGCGCTCTCCTGAAAGTTGACGAAGAATTCCGTCCGGCTCTTAAAAAAGCAGGTTACCTTACTCGTGACCCGCGTGAAAAAGAACGCCGTAAATATGGCCTCAAAAAAGCCCGTAAAGCAAGCCAGTTCTCCAAACGCTAATATTTGGATATTGCTTCAAAATTCAATCCCCGAAAGCCTTATGGCTTTTGGGGATTTTTTGTATTTTACGGCGGCATTTCACATAACCTTTGCTTTTGTCAGGCAGGAGTGCTTTGAATTTGGTCGAAGTATTTATATTATAAATCTCAGGCGAGGCCTGTTTGGAGGTAAGATAATGCAAAATTATGCCGCACAGGATGAAATATTATATCATGTTGGATTATCGCGCGAAATGTTAAAAGGCGCGGAATATGCCCTTTTGCCCGGTGACCCCGGCCGTGTGGAAGCACTTGCCAAAGCGCTTGGACCTGCGCAGTATTTAAATACGCACCGCGAATACACAAGCTGGCTGGCAGTGGTTGAAGGGCAGAATGTTCTTGTTTGTTCTACCGGAATGGGCGGGCCTTCCGTCGCTATCGGGCTGGAGGAACTGGCTCGCCTTGGCATTAAAAACTTTATCCGCGTGGGCACAACCGGCTGTATTCAGGAAAATATCAATCTTGGTGATGTTATTATTAATAACGCTGCCGTAAGGCTGGAAGGTACTTCCGCTCATTATGCGCCAGTTAATTTTCCGGCTGTGGCGTCATTAAAACTTACCAATGCCCTTAATGATGCGGCCGCAGCTTTAAATGTGCCGCATCATGTCGGTATTTCCGTTTCTTCCGATACTTTCTGGCCGGGGCAGGAGCGTTATGACAGTTTTACCGGCTATGTATGCAATGCCCTGCGCGGAACGCTTAAAGAGTGGCAGGCGCTTGGTGCGCTTAATTATGAAATGGAAACGGCGGCACTGTTCGTTGTGGCACAGGCTTTTGGGCTTAATGCAGCTTCAATTTGCGGTGTTATTGCCAAACGCACGCAGAGTGAAAGCATTGCTCCGCCGGAAATATACGCGCTGGCCTCCGAACGGTTTGGCGCTGTTGCCAAAAAGGCACTGCAAACTTTGCTGAAGGGGGAATGAGCATGTCAAGAGCAATAATTCTTTTGTTGGATTCTTTCGGCATTGGGCACGCAGCAGATGCGGAAAGATTTGGCGATAAAGGCGCCGATACGCTTGGGCATATTTGCAGCTGGATGGCCGAAAACCGTAAAAATGAAGACGGCAGCCCCAAATTTTTATATCTGCCCAATATGGCAAAGCTTGGGCTTGAAAAAGCTGCCGAACTTAGCAGAGGGCAGCGCCTTGCCCATACTATTGCCGGTGAAAGCCCGGAAATTACCGGCGCATATACTTACGCGCAGGAAGTAAGCCGCGGTAAGGACACACTGAGCGGCCATTGGGAAATGATGGGCGTGCCCGTTGATTTTGAATGGGGTTATTTTCCCGATAAACCGAACTGCTTTCCGCCGGAATTGGTGGAAGCAATTATAAAAAAAGGCGGTTTGCCGGGAGTTTTAGGTGAAAAACATGCTTCCGGCACGGAAATTATTAAAGACCTTGGCGAAGAACATATGCGCACCGGCAAGCCGATAATATACACCAGCGCTGACAGCGTTCTGCAAATTGCCGCGCATGAAACTGCTTTCGGGCTGGAGCGTTTGTATGACTTGTGCAAAATTTGCTATGAACTTGTTAAACCGTACCGCATTGCCCGCATTATTGCGCGCCCGTTTGTAGGCAGCTGCGCCGCTGATTTTGTGCGTACCGGCAACAGGCATGATTATGCCGTGCCTGCTCCGGAACCTACATTGCTTGATAAACTGACGGCGGCAGGTGGAAATGTTTATGCTGTCGGTAAAATTGCCGATATTTTTGCCCACCGCGGCATTACCAAACATTATCCGGCGGCAGGGCTGGAAAATATTTTTAACGCCAGCAGCAGTGCCGTTGCAGATGCGCCGGATAATACGCTGGTTTTCAGTAATTTTGTCGATTTTGATTCTTCGTATGGGCACAGGCGCAATGCTCTGGGTTATGGCGAAGCACTGGAATATTTTGACGGCCGCCTGCCGGAAATACTGGCACAGCTTAAAAAAGACGATTTGCTGCTTATTACCGCGGACCATGGCTGCGACCCGACCTGGAAAGGCAGCGACCATACGCGCGAGCATATACCGGTACTGTTTTACGGCAGCGGCATAAAACCGCAGCAGTTAGAGCCCATGCCATCTTTTTCCTGCATCGGGCAGACAATAGCCGCACATCTGGGGCTTGCACCGCTTGCTCATGGCACGGCCGCAGCATTTAAATAAACCGGAGGGGTGAAAAATAATGAAAAAGCTTAATTTGTTTTTTATGCTTGCTGTAATATGCTTAACTTTTACCGGCGCTGCGCCAAAGGCTTTTGCTGCCTTTGCAGAACAGCCCGCCACGCTTGTAGTGTTTGACCGCAGCGGCAACGTAACGCAGGACGTGTACCGCATTTGGCGCGAACCTGTAAGGTGGGCTTATCATTTCCCGGATTTTAAAATGGTAGACAACGCTCCGGCCAAGGCCGCTGCTGCCGAAAAAATTTTTACGCCGCAGGGAAAAGTAAAAATTGATGCCAATGTAATGAAAAGCATTGCCGAAGAAGCACAGATAGAAGCCCTTGTGCTTGTTATGGTTGATGACCTCGATTCTTATATGGTTAACAGGTTCTTCGGCTTCCGTAATGATTTTGACGATACTTACATTGAAACTATTGCCAATGCGGATATTTATGTATACAGGCACGACGGCAACAGGTTCTCCAAAAAAGAAATTTACGAGCGTGATGTAGAGCCAATGGGCAACCAGAAAGACCCGGTAGACATTATGAAATGGGCAATCTGCAAACAGGTGAACCTGATGGAAGGACGCCCGATTATAGAATAAACATACAAAATATTGCGTTTTAAAAAAGTTAAATATACAATATTTTGTAGAAAAGGCTTTACAAATAATTATTATTGCTTTATAATTAGGTCATGAAACAAGTTTGAGGAGTGAGTTTTATGACATACGAAATGGACGGTATTAAAGTTAATTGTGCGGAAGGTATTTCAAAAGAAGAAGCCGCTGTTTATTTAAAAGACCAGCTGCAGGTACGCCCGCATGAAACCCTGCTTTCTTTGGATTTGAGCCTTAAAGGCGATAATGTTGTTGTAAAACCGCATTATGATACCATTGTAAGAGTCCGCAGAATTACGGGCTATCTCAGTACACTGCCGCGTTTTAACGATGCCAAAAAGGCTGAAGTTGCCGACCGCGTATGCCATCTGCACTGATATAAATAAATTGCCTCCGTGCCGTACAGGTGTGGAGGCTTTTTTATTTTACTGCGTTATTGTATAATATTTGTAAAAAACAAAGGAGCAGCTTATGCGCAATTACACAAAAATATATATTACACCCAAAGGCGAGCGTGCCGCAAGAAGCGGCCATCCCTGGGTATATGCAGATGAAATTACCAATATCGAAGGAACTTATGCCAATGGCGATTTGGTTGATGTTGTAACCAATAAAGGAAAATATCTTGGCACGGGTTTTATTAACGATAATTCCAAAATTAAAGTACGCATTATTTCCACCAATACCAATGATAAATTCGATACGGCTTTCTGGCAGCGCCGTTTGCAGTATGCCGTCGATTACCGCCGCACGGTAATGCCGGGTGATGATTTTAAATGCTGCCGCCTTATTTTTGGCGAGGCAGATATGTTTCCGGGCCTTACGGTAGACCGCTTTAACGATATTTTGGTAACGCAGACTCTGTCGCTGGGTATAGAACTGCGCAAAGAAGAAATTTTCCCCATGCTGCTGGAACTTTTGCGCAGCCAGGGCGAAAACATACGCGGCATTTACGAGCGCAACGATGTAAAAATACGCGAACTGGAAGGCATGGCAGAAAACAAAGGCTGGTTTATGCCCGAAACAGTGGAAGATAAAACTACCGTAACCGAAATAGTTGAAAACGGCATCCGTTACAGCGTAGATGTTGAAAACGGACAGAAAACAGGCTTTTTCCTCGACCAGAAATATAACCGCCAGGCTGTTGCACGCATTGCCAAAGGCAAGCATGTGCTTGATTGCTTTACGCATACCGGAGCTTTTGGGCTTAATGCAGCTGCCGGAGGGGCGGCGTCCGTAACGGCGGTGGATGTTTCTGCCGAAGCGGTGCGCATGACAGGCATTAACGCCGCGCAAAACGGTTTTCAAAAAATTGTCAAACCGCTGGAAGCCAATGTTTTTGATTTACTGACTACGCTGGCAGAAGAAAAATCTCACGCCTACGACTTTATCATTCTTGACCCGCCGGCGTTTACAAAATCAGGCAGTACGGTAAAAAACGCTGTCCGCGGCTACAAGGAAATCAACCTTAAAGCCATGAAGCTCTTGCCGCGCGGCGGCTATCTGGCAACGTGCTCCTGCTCGCATTTTATGAAAGAAGAATATTTTGTGCAGATGCTTAAGGACGCCGCACGTGATGCCAGCGTCAGCCTGCGCCAGATTGAAGCGCGCCAGCAGTCGCCGGACCATCCGGTTTTGTGGAACGTGCCGGAAACCTACTATTTAAAATTTTATATTTTTCAGGTTGTGTAAGAGGGGAGAACAATGGAAGAAAAACTGCGTAAATTAATGCTGGCGATGATTGCCTACAACAACGGCGACGCCAAACGTATTCAGCACTTTATTAAGGTACACGCTTTGGCAAAGCTCATCGGCGAAGAAGAAAAGCTGGACGCCAAAACGCTGTATATTTTGGAAGCCGCCGCGCTGACGCACGATATTGGCATCCGCAATAGCGAAAAGAAATACGGCACCTGCACCGGCAAACAGCAAGAGGTTGAAGGTCCGCCGGAAGCGGAAAAACTGCTGCAAAGCCTGGGCTTTGACGCCGCTGTTACGGAACGTGTGTGCTGGCTGATTGCGCACCACCATACTTATAACAATATTGACAGTGCCGATTACCAAATTTTGGTTGAAGCCGACTTTTTGGTAAACCTTTATGAAGACGGCGTAAGCCCGGAAGCCGTAAAAACGGCGTACAGCCGCATTTTTAAAACGCAGGCAGGCAAAAACATCTGCCGTACAATGTACGGATTGGCAGAATAAAAGGACATACTGTTAAATTTTTTACGGTTTTATGCGTACGTAGTTTAATATTGTGGTTAAATTTATTTAAAAACTGTACAAATTTTCTGATATAGTGTATCATATTAGTAATTATAATTTTAGGGAGGCTTTTATAAATGACTAAAGCTGCAAAATTTGACGCTTTTCTGGCAGAAAATAAAATTACCTGCTTTGCAAAGGAAGAAGTAAAAAATGACCTGCACACCGTTGTTTACCGTGCGCACATGGAAGTAAGCGGGCAGATGCTGCCGACAATGGTTGTTGCCGATGACAGCATTTATACCATGATTCAGGTTCGCGTGGCTGCTTCCGTAGTAAACGAAGGCAACAAACAGGCTGTGCTGGAACATATCAACGCAATGAACGGCAAATACAAAGTATTTAAATATTATGTTGCCGATAACGGCGATATCTGCCTGGACAGCTGCCTTACCGATACGGAAGAAAGCTTTGACCCGCGCCTTGTACATACCGTTATTGATGTAATTTTAAGGCATTTAACGGAAGAATATCCTAATTTAATGAGCCTTGTATGGGCTAAATAATTGTTTTAACAGGAGTTGGTTAATATATGGATCCTCTTGGGTCTGTGGTTGAGTGTATTATTGTTTTAGTCCTTATTTTATTGAACGGTTTATTGTCAATGCTGGAAATGGCTGTGGTGTCCTCGCGCAAAAGCCGCCTGGAACAGCTGGCGGAAGAAGGCAGCAAAAGCGCTGCTTATATCAGCAAACTGGCAGAGGAGCCGACTGTATTTTTATCTACCGTGCAGATAGGCATTACGCTTGTCGGCATCGGCACAGGCGTATACAGCGGCGCCATGCTGGCGGCACCGCTTGAAGTGCTGCTGCGTAAAATTCCTTTTATGGTGCCTTACGCCGCATTTGTATCATATTCAACGGTTGTTGTGCTGGTAACGTATTTAAGCCTTGTTTTGGGCGAACTGCTGCCGAAAAAACTGGCTTTGAACAATCCTGAAAAAATGGCAATGTTCTTTGCCCGTTTTATTAAAACCTTAATTACGGTTTTCCGTCCGCTTACCATCTTTTTAAGCGTATCAACAACAGTTCTGTTAAGGGTTATCGGCGTTAAGCCTAACGAAGAACCGCCCGTAACGGAAGAAGAAGTGCGCGTTTTAATTGAGCAGGGGCGCGAACACGGCGTTTTTGATGACCGCGAGCAAATGATGATTGAAAACGTGTTTGCTCTTGATGATTTGCGCGTCAGCGAAATTATGACGCCGCGCACCAAAATTGAATGGCTTGATTTAAATGACACGGCAGATGTACAATTTTCTGAAATGTCAGACAAGATGTATTCCTGCTTTGTTGTTGCAGAAAATGATTTGGAACATGTTGCCGGTGTTGTTTATACCAAAAAAGTTTTTGCGTCGTGGCTGCACGGCGGCGAACGCAATCTGCGTAAATTCATTCAGCAGCCGCTTTATGTTCCGGAGGCTATGCACACTCAGAGCCTTTTGGATATGTTTAAGGTAAAGCGCATTAAAGTTGCGCTGGTTATGGATGAATTCGGCGGGCTGGCCGGTATGGTAACGTTAAGGGACGTTATTGAGCATCTTGTTGGTGATTTGCCTTCTTACGATGAAGACGTTAAGCAGGAAATTGTAAAACGTGATGACGGAAGCTGGCTGGTAGACGGCATGCTGCCTGTTTCGGAATTTAAAGATTATTTTGAATTCGAAGAACTGCCGCTGGAAGAAAAAAACGGCTATAATACGGTTGCCGGGTTTGTGGTTACAAATATCGGGCATATTCCTCAGGCCGGCAATTACTTTGTTTGGGAAGGTTACCGTTTTGAAGTTATTGACATGGACGGTACCCGCGTTGATAAAGTGATGGTTACGCAGGTACCGCAGCAGGAACCGGAAGCTGATGATGAAGATTAAAACAAACATTAAATGACAATGGTGTCATAAAGTGGGGAGGAGTCGTAATTGGTACTTTTTATTGTAGTTGCAAGTGCAATAATTTTACTCGTTGCATATTTTACTTATGGCAAATTTCTTGCCAATACGGTTTTTAAACTGGATGACAAAAATCCCGTTCCTTCCGTGGAAATGGAAGACGGCGTTGACTATGTGCCTGCCAAAAAAGGCATGCTTCTGGGCCAGCATTTTTCGGCCATTGCTGCGGCAGGGCCTATTAACGGGCCTATTTTGGCCGCAGTTATTTACGGCTGGGCGCCTGCACTTTTGTGGGTAATTTTGGGCTGCATTTTTATCGGCGGCATTCACGATATGGGCAGCCTTGTTGCCTCCGTGCGCCATAAAGCAAAATCCATTACCGAAGTTGTGCGCCTTAATGTATCTCAGCGCGCGTGGATTTTGTTCATGATTTTTGTATGGATTACGCTTGTTTATGTTATTGTGGCATTTACCGATATTACGGCATCGTCTTTTGTCGGCAACGTAACGCTGGAAAACGGCGAAGTTGTTTCCGGCGCCGGTATTGCAAGTTCCTCTGCAATGTATCTGGCTTTGCCGATTATTATGGGTCTGTTAATGCGCTTTGGCGGTTTAAAAGAAGGTTTGGCAGTAGCAATTTTCCTGCCTCTGGTTGGCGTTGCCATTTGGGCAGGCCAGTCTTTGCCGCTTAGCCTGCCTGTTGCAGACCCGGCAACTGCCCAGAAAATCTGGGGCGTTTTAATTCTGGTTTACTGCCTTGTAGCGGCAATGATGCCGATGTGGCTTCTGCTGCAGCCCCGCGGCGCGCTTGGCGGTTACTTCCTTTACATTGCCCTTGTTGTAGCGGCAATCGGCATTATGTTTGGCGGTTACGAAATTAATTCCCCCGCCTTTACCAATCTTAACCCCGACGGCAGCCTTGGCGAACATTTCTGGACACCGATGTTCCCGATACTTTTCATCACCATTGCCTGCGGTGCCTGCTCCGGCTTCCATGCCCTCGTATCTTCCGGTACCAGCAGCAAGCAGCTTGCCAAAGAAACGGACGCAACTGCCATTGGCTACGGCGCAATGCTGCTTGAAGGCATGGTTGCAGTAGTTTCCATCGTTTGCGTTATGATTCTTGCCAAAGATTCCGAACTTATTACCAAAGCGCCTAACTTTATTTACGCTATGGGCATTGGCAGCTTTATGGAACTTATCGGTATTCCGGCTGCTTTTGGTATCAGCTTCGGTCTGATGGCATTTACTACCTTTGTTTATGATACTCTTGATGTTTGCACCCGCCTTGGCCGTTACGTTATTGAAGAACTTACCGGCTGGCGCGATATGAAGGGCAAAGTGCTGGGAACTGTGCTTACTTCTGCAGTGCCTATTTTCTTCATCTTCCAAACCATGACGGATGCCAAAGGCAACGTAATTCCGGCATGGAAAACCTTCTGGAATACTTTTGGTGCTTCCAACCAGCTGCTGGCTGCGCTGGCACTTATCGGCATCAGCATCTGGCTGTACAATACCCGCCGCAATTCCAAGGTATGGATGGCAGCGTGCATTCCTGCCGTGCTTATGTTCTTAATGTCCAACTGGGCGCTCCTGCTCAGCATTTATGAAGGCTGGGTACTTGGCCTTGGGCATCCTGCCGTACCGGTAGTATCCGTAATTTTGGTAATACTTTCCGTACTGGTAGCGGTTGAAACCATTTATTCCGTAAGCAAAAGCAAAGCCCAAATTCAAAAAGAGCAATAAGGCTTGACATAATTTTTAAAACTAATTATAATAATTTCCAACAACATATTTTTCACCTGAAAAACTGTGAAGGGAATAAGATAAACCCCAACGCCTTCAGAGAGCTGCCGGAAGGTGCAAGGCAGCGGCAAAGGTTTATGTATAGCTCATCCCGGAGTTGCCCGCCCGATATGTAGGGCCGGACGTTTGGCCGCGTTATAAAGCCGGGCCTTGTTGGAGGCTGCTGAGGGCCGCGTCTGCGGCTGAAATTAGGGTGGTACCGCGTGGAATTATTCCCCGCCCCTATGCTTTGTAGGGAGCGGGGATTTTTGTTTCTCCGCTCAATTAAAAACGAACGGAGGTTATTAAAATGCAGTATGCAAACAAAAAGTACATTCCATTTCAGCCTGTAAAAATGACAAACCGCGAATGGCCGGATAAAGTAATTACCAAAGCTCCGGTATGGTGCAGCGTAGATTTGCGCGACGGCAACCAGGCACTGGTTACGCCCATGCAGCTTGATGAAAAGCTTTTAATGTTTAAAACACTGGTCGATATCGGCTTTAAAGAAATCGAAGTTGGTTTTCCTTCTGCCTCCGACACGGAATATGAAATTCTGCGCACGTTAATAGAAGGCAACTATATTCCCGATGATGTAACCGTGCAGGTACTGGTTCAGGCCCGTGCCGAACTTATTAAAAAAACTTTTGAAGCCGTTAAAGGCGCTAAAAACGTTATTATACATTTTTATAATTCAACTTCAACTTTGCAGCGCAAAGTAGTGTTTAAAAAAGATATGGACGGCATTGTTGATATCGCCGTGGAAGGAGCACGCCTTATCCGCAAATTAACGGAAGAAGAAGTTGCCAAAAGCGGCATGAACATCCGTTACGAATATTCTCCTGAAAGCTTTACCGGAACGGAAATAGATTTTTCCATCCGCATTTGCGAAGAAGTTATGCGCGAACTTGGCGCAACCAAAGAAAACCCGGTTATTTTAAACCTGCCTTCAACGGTAGAAATGTCCACACCCAACACTTATGCCGACCAGATTGAATACTTCTGCAAAAATCTGCATAACAGGGAAGCCGCTATCGTAAGCATTCATCCGCATAATGACCGCGGCACAGCGGTTGCTTCGGCAGAACTTGCCATCATGGCTGGCGCAGAACGTGTGGAAGGCACGCTGTTCGGCAACGGCGAGCGTACCGGCAACCTTGACCTTGTAACAGTTGCACTCAATATGTTCACTCAGGGTGTAGACCCGCAGCTTGATTTCAGTAATATTCTGGAAATTAAAAACATTTACGAAAAATGCACCAAAATGCACGTGCATGAACGCCAGCCCTATGCCGGCGAACTTGCCTTTACCGCTTTTTCCGGCTCCCATCAGGATGCAATCCGCAAAGGCTACGATTATATGGAAAATTCCAAAACTCCGTATTGGGAAGTACCGTATCTGCCAATTAACCCGGCGGATGTTAACCGTGAATATGAACCCGTTATCCGCATTAACAGCCAGTCCGGCAAGGGCGGCGCAGCCTTTGTGCTGGAACATGCCTGCGGTTACCGCCTGCCGAAAGAGATGCACCCGGAATTTGGTGCAATCGTCAAGGCAGCATCGGATGCTTATGGCGACGAACTGAAAGAACAGCAGATTGTAGAGCTCTTTAATAAAGAATATGCTGAGTTTAAAGGCAAATACACGCTGCTCCAGCACCGCTTTACGGAACTGCGCGATATGGACGGCACCACGGAAACCCGCTTTGAAGGATATATTAACGAAAACGGCGCCATCAAGATGATTGTCGGCAGCGGCAACGGCCCGATTGACAGCTTCTTCCAGGCACTTTCGAGCATCGGCATTACCGGCTACGAATTTGTAAACTACCATGAACACGCTATCAGCCGCGGCAGTGACGCGCTCGGCATTTGCTATATTGAACTCAAAGTTCCCGGCAATGGCCATATCTTTGGCGTAGGCATTAACGCTAATATCAACGTAGCGGCAATTCAGGGCATACTCTGTGCTATTAACCGTGCGGAAGCACACCATACGCAGGCGTAAATTAATTTAGCTTAAGTCTTTTCATTACAGTTTGCATAAGCAGCGCGGAATGAAATATGACATTGCGCATAGCTGTTGTTGCGTTTTCCTCAGATAATTCAAATATCTGTATTTTTAGCCTGAAAAACAAAATATATAAATTACTTAAATAACAAAAACACTCCCTTTTTATTCAACTGATTTTTAGCTGATAAAAGGGGAGTGTTCGTTTTTTACTTATACCTTATTTTTTACTTCAAATACTTATCAAAGAAGTTTTCAATTTTATCGAACGGAATGGCGTTTTTGCCGCCGCCGTCATACAGGTCGGTGTGAACTGCGCCGGGGATGATTAACAGCTCTTTGTTTTCGGTGTAGGGGTTGCCGTCAATCATATTTTTGTAGGCGTCTTTGCTGAAGTAAACGGAATGTGCTTTTTCGCCATGGATAATCAGTACCGCGCTGCGGATTTCGTTGCTGTATGCCAAAATCGGCTGGTTTAAAAAGCTCATGGTGCCGGTAACGTTCCAGCCACCGTTAGAATTTAAAGAGCGTGGATGATAGCCGCGTTTTGTTTTGTAGTAATCGTAATAATCATTTACAAAAAACGGCGCATCTGCCGGGAGCGGGTCTGCTACGCCGCCGCCAAGTTTATAAGTGCCAGCTTTGTAATCTTCGGTGCGCTGTGAGTTCAGCGCCTGGCGTTTGGCGTAGCGCGCATCACTAGTGTTTTCGGCGTCGAAATAACCGTTTGCGTTCACGCGTGACATATCATACATGGTGCTGGTTACGGTAGCTTTAATGCGGGTATCAAGTGCGGCGGTGTTCAGTGCCATGCCGCCCCAGCCGCAAATGCCGATAATGCCTATTTTATCGGGATCAACCATTTCATTTGCTGCAAGGTAATCTACTGCTGCCTGAAAGTCCTCGGTGTTAATATCTGGCGAAGCCATATAACGGGGCTGGCCGCCGCTTTCACCGGTAAAGGAAGGGTCGAAGGCAATGGTTAAAAAGCCGCGTTTTGCCATTTCCTGCGCATAAAAGCCGGATGCCTGTTCCTTAACTGCGCCAAACGGGCCGCAAACGGCTATGGCGGGCAGTTTGCCCTGCGCGTTTTTGGGTACATACATATCCGCCGCCAGCGTAATGCCGTAACGGTTGCGGAAGGTTATTTTATTGTGATTTACTTTATCGCTTTGCGGGAAGATTTTGTCCCATTCCTGAGTTAAATTAAGCTGTGCTGTCATGTTCGTATCAGTCCTTTCTGCGGTAATTGCCGTGCCTGCCGGTGCGGCGTAAGCTGCGGCTGCGCCTGTGTAAAGCAAAAGCGACAGGCCGAGTGCTGTAAAAAGCTTCATACTG
>ENA-OQIE01000746-OQIE01000746.1-human-gut-metagenome-genome-assembly--contig:-NODE-746-length-18546-cov-9.351616_pt1 | contig 18546 bp, 14 predicted proteins | sample MGYA00242569_ERZ504731 | MGnify/ENA primary metagenome ERZ504731 (study PRJEB26092, sample SAMD00036208) | human gut metagenome | host: Homo sapiens | study: EMG produced TPA metagenomics assembly of...
CGCCGGTTGTCCAGAAGGCGGCATTGTGCTTGACCCATTCATGGGAAGCGGCACAACCGGCATGGTTGCCTCGCAGATGGGGCGTCATTTCGTCGGCATCGAGTTGAATCCGGCGTACACCGAGCTTGCCTACAAGCGGATTGGAGGTGAAACCTGATGTCCAAGGAACCGGAGCTTAAAGCCCGCGACAAGGTAGTTGTGCGGATGATGCGAGAAGGCGCGGTTGAGGAAAACCTGACGGCTGGCACCGAGCAGCGTGTGTCAAAGCGGCTGGAAGATGCGGAGCTGGTGAAGCCCGGTGAGACAGCCGAGCCTTCCGAGGCACTTTCTGCGGAGGAACAGAAAAAGGTGCAGATGCGCCGTCAACAGCGTCAGTTTCAGGTGGAACACGCCGAGGATAACGACACACAGCCGCCCTCGGAAACGTCCGTCACAGAAGAGAAAAGGGCAGAAAATCCACCCCAGAATGCACCTGAACCGCTGCCCTCGGAAACGCCGTTCAAGCCCCCTGCTTTGGAGCAGCGCGGTGTTTCTTCTCATACCGGCACGGTGATTGCCGAAACGGTTGTCACACACAAGCTGCGCAAGACCTCTGCGGTTGAAGCCGTTGACGCGGATGCCGTTCTCTCCCAAGCGGCGGAGACTGCCTCCGCAAAGCCGGTCTCGGACGATGCCGTCCCGCCCACAAAGCGGATGCAGAAGCTCGAAAGAAAGTCAGAAAAGGCACATGAGCGTCTGGACGCTGCCCGTGAGAAGCTGCCCACGCACAAGGTCCTCAAGAAAGAGCGTGTCTTTGATGAGGAAACCGGCAAGGGCAAAACCCGCCTTCATTTTGAGGATGAGCTGAAAAAGCCCAAGGGCAAAGGCAAGCTGCAATTTGAAGCAGATAAAACCGTCCGCAAGGTCGGTGACACCCTCGTCTCCGGCATTCATGGCAAAATCCATGAGGTCGAGCAGGAAAACTCGGCGGTCGAGGCGGCGCATAAAACGGAGATCGCCGCCGAGACCGCTGCGAGGCATTTCCGTCATCATCGGGAAAGCAGCGTCAACAAGCCCTACGAGAAGGTCTCCAAGCTGGAACACAAGGCGGATGCTGCTGATGCGAAGCTCCAATATGAGAGAAATCAGCAGGAGCATCCTGAGATGAAGAAGCAGAACTTGAACAAGCACTACCAGAAGCAGAACATCAAGAAGGAATATGCCGCTGCTCGAAATGCCGGTTCTCAGACTGCCGGGACTGCCACAAAGAATACCGGCAAGAAGCTCGGTGAGAAGGCGTCCGACAAGATCAAGGAGTTCTTTGAGAAGAACAAGAAGGTCTTCATCTGGATCGGCGTCGGAATTGCCCTTCTCGTTTTGCTCGGTGCCGGAATCAGCTCGTGTTCGATGCTCACCTCTACCGGCTCGACAGTCATTGCATCCTCCTATCTCAGCGAGGATGACGCGATGCTGGGCGCGGAAGCGCAGTATTGCCAAATGGAGCAAGAGCTGCAACGCTATCTCGACACCTACGAAAGCACTCACAGCTACGATGAATACCACTTCGATCTGGACGATATTGAGCATGACCCCTATGTGCTGATCTCCATTCTCTCGGCTCTCCACGAGGGCGAGTTTACGCTGGATGAGGTGCAGGGTACGCTCCAAATGCTGTTTGAAAAGCAGTATATCCTCACAGAAGAGGTCATCGTCGAAACCAGATACCGCACGGAGACCGACACATGGACGGACGCAGACGGCAACACGCACACGGAAACTTATCGCGTCCCGTATGACTACTACATCTGCAACGTGAAACTCGAAAACTTCAATCTCTCCCATGTCCCGGTCTACATCATGTCTCAGGAACAGCTTTCCATGTACGCAACGTATATGTCGGTGCTTGGCAACCGCGAGGATCTGTTCGGTGACTCTCCCTATGTGGACAAGTACATTACAAATCCGCCCGCCGACTACGATGTCAACCCGGAATACCTGAACGACGAGAAGTTTGCGACACTGATCACCGAGGCGGAAAAGTATCTCGGCTATCCGTATGTTTGGGGCGGCTCCAATCCCGACACATCCTTCGATTGCTCCGGCTTCGTCAGCTATGTTCTCACGAACAGCGGACTTGTGAACACCGGACGGCTGGGCGCGCAGGGGCTTTACAACGTCTGTACGCCGGTTTCAAAGGCGAATGCACAGCCCGGTGATCTCATCTTTTTCGTCGGGACGTATGACACCCCCGGCGTGTCCCACGTCGGCGTCTACGTTGGGGATGGCGTGATGATCCACTGCGGCGATCCCATTCAGTACACATCCATCAACTCTTCCTACTGGCAGCAGCATTTCTACGCCTTCGGAAGACCCGCCTATTAAAAGAAAGGAGTTTTTCATGAATCCCAAATATCAGAAAGTCCTCTCCGACATTGAGAAGGCTGAAAAGAAGAAGTCCGAAATTGAAGGTCAGCTCAAGGAGCTGTACGACAAGAAGACAGAGCTGGAAAACCTTGAAATCATCAATACCGTGCGCTCTATGGTGATGGACAAGGATCAGATCATGGCGTTCCTGTCTTCCATGAAGGGCGGCACCAAGCCCGCTGAAAATACGGAGGTAATCGACAATGCGTAAGAAGTTTCGTTTTCTGACCGTCCTTGCGGTCTGCGTCATGGTGCTGTCCTGCTTCTCGGTGACGGCGTTTGCCTACGCCGATGATACCGAGCAGAACCTTCCCGTCACCGAGGCAACCCAGCCGGAACAGCAGCCTGAGACTACTCCCGCGCCGGAAAAGCCGATGGGTGAGCCGATTGACGATGAGGGCAACGCCTACACCCGCGACTTGCTCTATGACAGGGCAACCAACAAGCAGTTCATCACAGTCCAGACGAAGAACGGCAACACCTTTTTCATTGTCATCGACTACGATGCGCCCATCAACGAGGATGAGGAACAGTATCAGACGTACTTCCTGAACATGGTCGATGAGAGCGATCTGCTTGCGCTGCTGGATGATGATACTGCGGCGGCTCTGACTACCTGTAACTGCAAGGAAAAATGCGCTGCCGGTCAGGTCAACACCGACTGCCCGGTCTGCAAGACCAACATGAGCGAATGCACCGGCACAGCCCCCGTTACACCTGAGCCGGACAAGGATGCAGAAACCGATGCCCCTGCCCCTAAGCCCGAAAAGAAATCCAACATTGGCATGATCCTCGTCATCTTTGCCCTTGCCGGTGCTGCGGGTGCAGCTTATTACTACATCAAGTTCGTCAGGGGCAGAAAGCCCAAGGATGAAGATATGGACTTCTTCGACGATGAAGGCTACGAGGAAGAGCCGTACATCAACGAGGATGAAGAGCCGCAGATCGCGGAGGATGCTGAAACGGAAGGTGATGAAGATTGATCTTAGTCATTGCTGAAAAGCCCAGCGTCGCCCAGTCCATCGCAAAGGTGCTGGGCGCGACGTCCCGCAAGGACGGCTACATGGAGGGCGGCAATTACATCGTTTCGTGGTGCTTCGGTCATCTGGTGGAGCTGGCAGACGCCAGCTCCTACGATGATCGGTATGCCAAGTGGCGGTATGACGATCTGCCCATTGTTCCGGAAAACTGGATGTTCGAGGTCACAAAAGACAAAGCCCAGCAGTTCAAGGTGCTGTCCGCTCTCATGAAGGACAAGCGCGTCACCGAGCTGGTCTGCGCAACCGATGCAGGGCGCGAGGGTGAGCTGATCTTTCGGCTGGTCTACAACAAAGCCGGATGCACCAAGCCCTTCAAGCGTCTGTGGATCAGCTCGTTGGAGGACTCCGCCATCCGCGAAGGCTTCCAGCATCTCCGGGACGGCAAGGAATATGACCGCCTCTATGAAGCGGCACTCAGCCGCTCGAAGGCAGACTGGATTGTCGGTATCAACGGCACCCGCCTTTTCACTACGCTCTATCACAAGAAGCTGGTGGTCGGGCGCGTCCAGACGCCGACCCTTGCAATGCTGGTGGAGCGCGACGGGAAAATCTCCACGTTCCAGAAGGAAAAGTATTTCAACGTCCACGTCGGCAAGGGCGATCTGACCGCTGATCTGGAAAAGGTCAAAACCGAAGAGGAAGCAAAGAAGATTACGGCGGCTTGCGAGAAAAGGCAAGCCGTCGTTTCTTCTCTCAAGCAGGAAACGAAGACTGTCAATCCTCCGAAGCTATATGATCTGACAACCTTGCAGCGCGAGGCAAACCGATACTACGGCTTCACTGCCCAGCAGACGCTCGATCTCGTCCAGACACTCTACGAAAAGAAGCTCCTGACCTATCCGCGCACGGACAGTCAGTTCATCACGGACGATATGGAAGACACTGCCCGTCAGGTCATTTCCATCGTCTGCCGCCAGCTTCCGCTTTTCTCCGGCGTTTCGATTACGCCGGACATTGCCCGCGTAACCGACAACAGCAAGGTCACAGATCACCATGCCATTCTCCCGACCGTCCAGCTTGAAAAGCAGGATGTTTTCGCGCTTCCTCAGTCGGAACAGAAAATCCTCAATCTTATCGGGATGCGCCTTCTGTGTGCGACCGGCGAGAAGCACACCTACGCAGAAACGCAGATCTCGCTCTCCTGCGAGGGCTACGAGTTCAAAACCAAGGGGAAGACCGTCGTTCAAAACGGATGGAAAGCCATCGAAGAGCTGTTCAAGTCCTCCCTCAAGACGAAGGAAAAGGACGATCCCATGAAGTCCCTGCCCGAAGTCCATGAGGGCGATGTTCTGGATGGTGTGTCCGCCAGCGTCACCGAACACTTCACGACGCCCCCAAAGCAGTACACGGAAGACACGCTCCTGTCTGCAATGGAGACTGCCGGAAACGATCAGTTTGACGATGACACCGAGAAGAAAGGTCTCGGAACACCCGCGACCCGCGCCGGTATCATTGAAAAGCTGGTAAAGTCCGGCTTTGCTGAACGCAAGGGCAAATCCCTCATTCCCACGAAGGACGGCTGCAACCTTGTCTGTGTTCTGCCGGAACAGATCACCTCTCCCGCAATGACGGCGGAATGGGAAAACACGCTCATGGAGATTGAACGCGGCAAGGCAGATGCGGACGCCTTCCTCAGCGGCATTGTCCGGATGACCGGGGATCTCGTGAAAGCCTATCCCTTCCTCTCCGATGCCGAAACCCAGCGTTTCGGCACGGGCAAGGAGGAAATCGGCAAATGTCCTCGTTGTGGATCTCCGGTCTACGTCGGTAAGGGCAACTTCTACTGCTCGAACAAGGACTGCTCCTTTTGCCTGTGGGAAGACAACAAGTTCTTTTCCAGCAAGAAAAAGAAGCTGACCAAGAAGATTGCAAAGGAGCTGCTGGACAAGGGCTGGTGCCGAGTGACCGGGCTTTACACGCCTAAGAAGCCTCAGCTCTATGATGCGGTCATTCGTCTGGATGACAGCGGCGGCAAATACGTCAGCTTCAAGATGGAGTTTGACCGATGAGCCGCCCAAAGTATATTGCCTCTTGCAGCGGAGGCAAGGATAGTGTGGCAACCCTTCTGCTGGCTGCACAGCACAATGAACCGCTGGATGAAGCCGTGTTCAGTGAGGTCATGTTCGACAAAGACACAAGCGGCGAAGTCCCGGAACACCGGGACTTCATTTATGACCGGCTCAAGCCCTTCTGCGAAAAGGAGCTGGGCATCAAGTTCACCATTCTCCATGCAGACAAAACCTACGATGATGTGTTCCATCATGTCATCACCCGCGGACCGCACAAGGGCGAGGTTCGCGGCTTTGCATGGGCTGGTATGTGTGCAGTCAATCGGGACTGCAAAATCCCGCCAGTCCGCAAGTACAATGCCGCACTCTCGCCGGACACTGTGAGCTATGTCGGCATCGCGGAGGATGAGCCAAAACGCCTTGCTCGTCTGGATGGAATAACGAAGGTCAGTCTGCTTGCCAAATACGGTATGACCGAGGCGGACGCCTACAAGCTCTGTCAGGAACACGGGCTGCTTTCCCCGATCTACGGTCACTGCCGGAGAAACGGCTGCTGGTTCTGTCCCAATGCAAGCGATGAAGAGCTGCTGCACATGATTACAAAACACCCGGAGCTGTTTGACAGACTGATTGAATGGGAGAAGGAAGACAACATATTCCATCGTCGGATGACGCGCAGAGAAACCCCGTCTGAGGTAAAGGCTCGTTTACTGAGCAAATCCCAGACGGGGTTTTCTTCGCCCAAAAGCAAATAAGAAATGGAGGTTTGAGATGGCTGAAAACAAAAATGCACAGCAAGTCCGCGAAATCACGGACAAGCTGGAACAGGGCATCAAGGAGCTTTTTGAATCCGAGCGGTTCAAGGAATATCTCCGCACGATGTCCAAGTTCTACAACTATTCCTTCAACAACACGCTGCTCATTGCGATGCAGAAGCCGGAGGCAACCTATGTTGCCGGTTATACCTCGTGGCAGCGCAACTTTGACCGTCAGGTCATGAAGGGCGAAAAGGGCATCAAGATTCTTGCACCCGCGCCGTACAAGGCGCAGGAAGAGCGTGAGAAGATTGATCCTTTGACGCAGAAGCCGGTGATCGGCGCAGATGGGAAGGCTGTCACGGAAACGGTTGAGGTCCTGCGTCCTGCCTTCAAGGTGGTAAGTGTCTTTGATGTTTCCCAGACGGATGGCAAGGAGCTTCCGGACATTATCGTCGATGAGCTGAAAGGCACCGTCGAAAACTACGAGGCGTTCTTCGACGCGCTCAGGCAGGAATCTCCCGTCCCTATTTCCTTTGAGGACATTCCGGGCGGTGCAAAGGGATTCTTCTCGCCGGTTGAAAGCCGCATTGCCATTCAGGAAGACATGAGCGAAATCCAGACGGTCAAAACCGCCATTCACGAGATCGCCCACGCAAAGCTCCACGCCTTCAAGCAGGATGAGCAAGCCGCACCCGAAGACAAGAAGGATCGTCACACCAAAGAAGTTGAGGCGGAGAGCGTTGCCTACACCGTCTGCCAGCGTTACGGCATTGAAACTTCGGACTATTCCTTCGGCTACATCGCCGGTTGGTCATCCGGCAAGGAAACCAAGGAACTGAAAAGCTCTCTGGACACCATCCGCAAGACGGCGGCTGAGATGATCGAGGGCATTGACGCCAAGCTCAAGGTGCTGCTGGCAGAGAAAGCGCAGTCCGCAGAGAAGGAAGCCGAAGCTCCCGTAAAGGAAACCGTTCCGGAGGAAAAGCCGGAAGTCCCCATTTACCACGAGACAGCGAATTACGCCTATGAAGCCGGTGAGATGGAAGCATATCGCGCCTCCCTTGCGGCAAACGAGGAATGCCGCAGGGCGATTGAAGCGGCGATCAGCTCTAACTACGGTGATAACCGACTGGATGCGGATGCTGCCGTGAAAAGCGTCCTTGAGCAGTTCTCTCCGGAGCGCGTCCGGTACGTCCTCGCAAACACCATTCAGAAGAAAGACTTTGACGGGCGCATTCCGCAGCCCCTCAAGGAGTGGGCGAAGAGCATTGAGGTCTGCCCGGAGAATGCCTCCCGCTTCCTTGTGGATAAACCCAATCCCGGACTGACGGCACTTTTCGTGGATGCGTTCCGTCAGCAGACCGAACCCCAGAAGGAAGTCACTTCTGAGAAAACAGAGGAAAGAGACCCGGAGGTAGTTGCATGGGAGAACGATGAGATTACCTCTATTGAGGTAAAAACCGTGGAGGTCAAGTCACCCTTTGCGCCCTTGCCGGAGGAAACAGCAAAAGCACCGAAGGCGCACCGCCTGACTGCCGAAGAAAAGGAGATCAAAGCTGCCGTCATGGACACGCTCAAGGGGCAGATCGCCTATAACAACGACGGAATGCGGGCATCCTATCGCGCTTCCAACCATTCCTTCAATCTGTTGGCACGGAACGGCGTCAGAATCGAGGGCAACACGGTCACGCAGAACGGTGAGCCGCTGTTCAAAATCCATCGCCGTCATGCGGCGCGGAAAACACAGGGCTGCTACCGTGAGCTGATGCCTACGCTGGAATACGTCAGGCAGGAGCAGAAGCAGGAAAAGCCCTCCATCCGCGATCAGCTCAGGACTGCCGCAAAACAGCAGCCGGAGAAGAAGTCCCCGGTCAAATCCAAAACACACGACATGGAGTTGTGAGAAAGGAGACGCATGAAGAAATACACAGACGTTGACATCGTTGCGGAGCTGCAGAAGCTCGTGGACAGTCATGTAGACAGCTACAAGGAAGACTTCGACATCGACAAGCGCATCATCCGCCGCGCTGCCGAAAGCCAGAATCCCGAGGACAAGACGCTGATGTGGTTCTGCCGTCCGCATGGAACGCACTGCCTCAATGAAAATCAGGTCTTCATTCAGGGAACGCGAGATCACAGCACCTTCCGTTTTTATGCGGAACAGACCTACGACGAGTGCGTTGCCCGCGTCATTGTCCCGAAAGCCGTTAAGCGCGGCAAGGTGTTCGGAGATGTCTTTGAGATCAATTACCGGGAACAGGCGGCAAATGTGGCGCAGAACTCGGTTGCGCCGGATCATGACCGGCTGACCTTCGCAGATGGCTTTGTGCTGGAAGCCCCCTGCCGCAGCAGCTTCGATGAGGCAATGACTCTGGTCGGTGAGCATGGCGGCGTACAAGCCCACCGGACGCTCCCGAAGGACGCGGAGGCTCTGGCGGAAGTGCTGTCCAAACAGAAAAGCCGCCGTGACAGAATGCCGGATGCAGAAAGGACAGAGGCGCTTTCACCTCTGCCCATTGCAGAACTCCGCAAGTATGAGGCAGTCAAAAAGGCTCATCCGGACGCGCTGGTCTGCTTTGCTCAGAACGGCTATTTTGAGCTGTACGGCAAGGACGCAAAGAAAGCCGCGCCGCTTCTCGGCACAAAACTCCTTGAGAAGAAGGTGCGCGGCAAGCCCTCCATGCCGGTGACCGGCTTCCGTGAAGCTGCGTGGGTAGCAGCATCAAAGAAGCTCTGGCAGTCCGGCGCGGATGTCTTTCTCAGCAAGGACGGCGAGACCTTCAAGGAACTCAAAGCCGCAGATTACATTCCTGTCGGTGCGACGCTGAATGTGGATGGGATCAAGTGCATAATCGACGCGGTTGATTTTGCCGCCGATGAAGTCCGGCTGACGAATATCGAGGACAAGAACCGCCCCATTCGCTTTTCTGAAAGCATCCAATATATCCGCTCCTATGTGGAGGATGCCGGGACTGCCGTCTACGACACCATTCCGAAGAAGCCCGCTGCCCGTGAATCCATCCGTGACAAGCTGAAATCCGCGCAGAAAGCCCAGCCTCACACACCGAAGCCGCAGAAAAACAAAGGAAAGGATATGGAACTCTGATATGAAGAATTTTACCGTGGAAGAAATCAACCTGATGTGCTGCTTCAACACGTCCAGCCGGAAGAGGCTGATCGACGATATGAAGAACGTCACCCTGAACGACATGGACGGCGAGATCGCAGAGCTGATGTATAAGACCGTCCGGAAGCTCGAAGCCATGACCGACGCAGAGTTTGAGGAACTGTACATCATGCCGGACGGCATGATGGATGACTGAAAGGAGGATGCCTATGCCCGTATTAGACGGTGATTTTGAAGCCTTCGTCACGAACCTTGGAAAGTACAACGAGGGTATGCTGGTCGGTGAGTGGGTGAAGCTGCCCACCACCGAGGAAGAGATGCAGAAAGTCTTTGAACGCATCGGAATCGGCAGGCAGGATGAGTTCGGTCAGCCCTATGAAGAGTGGTTTATCACCGACTACGAATGCCCGATCTACGGTGTTCAGAAGATGCTTGGCGAGTACGAGAGCCTTGATAAGCTCAACTACCTTGCCGCTTTGATTGACGAGCTTTCCCTGAGCGATCAGGAAAAGCTCGTTGCCGTTATGGAGGCTGGTTGCGATGAGGTCAGCGACATCGACGATCTCATCAATCTGACGTTCAATCTGGACTGCTACGACATCATGCCCGGTATCAACGACGAATCCGACCTTGGCTATTATTACGCCCACGAAGCCGGTATCTACTCTGAAAAGGATCTCGGTCCTCTGGCAAATTACATCGACTATGAACGCTATGGGCGTGACATTGCGATGGATGAGCAGGGACGCTTCACCGATGAAGGCTATGTCCGTGTCGCAAGCGAACGCTGGGACAGGCAGTTCAACGGCGAGCTTGACGATATTCCCGACGAATACCGGATCACTGGCTCAGGGGAAGCCGCCGAGCGTGACAGCACCATCGCCGTTCTCGTCGTTGAGCCGGGAAAGGAGCCTTATGTGAAGGAAATTGACTCCGGTCTGGAGTCTTTGCAGCATGAGGTCGGCGGCTTCATCGAGGCAATTTATCCCTACGAAGACCCGGTTGCCTTAGTCTGCAATGAGGAAGGCAAGCTGGAAGGTCTGCCCTTGAACCGCGCCCTGCGTGATGAGGACGGTGACATCTACGATATTGTTGCCGGAACATTCATGGTAGTTGGCTTGACGGATGACAGCTTCGGCTCTCTGACCGTAGAGCAGATGCAGAAGTTCTCTGACCACTTCAAAGTGCCGGAGCAGTTTGTCAAGCTGGGCGATAAGATTGTGGCGATCCCCATGATCTCGAAGGAGCAGCAGAAGCAGGAAAGCATCGAGCAGAAGGACTTTGAGATGAACGCCGATACCTCCGGTCTGACGGTTGCCGGTCACATCGGGACGTGGCACACCATTGACCAGCACGAAATCGGCGGTCACAGCTTTTACCTGATGGAGCATGACACCTACGGCGATGAGGCGGCTTGCATCATCGTCGATGAGCGCGGCAAGCTCGTCCTTGATGATGTCTACAATGGCTTTGACGATGACACGCTCCGCCTTCTCAACCTTGAGGTCAAGGAAGTGCCGGAGATGCCCGATCCTGCGCTCTCCGTTCAGAATATGAAGGACTATGGCTACGCATGGGCTGGCGTCCTTCCCGCCGGTCAGGAGGCGGCTGAGAAGGCTTTGGAAAAGGGCTGCGAGGTTTACCGTCTCTATTCGGATAACACCGAGGGCTTGTGTGTGGATGCCAAGGAGATTGCCGACCATGCGGCAAAGGGCGGAATGCTCGGTATCAGCAAGGAAAACTGGATGGCGGCACTTGAGAAGGAAAACTATCTCAAGGCAGCGGAGATGTCGATGGAGGATGACTACGGCATGATTGACGGAATCATCAACAACGGTCCGAAGGAAGACAAGACCCTTGATGCCAAAGCTCCCGACACTGGCGAGAAGTCCTCCATCATGGACAGGCTCAAGTCCGCAAAGGCTGAAAAGCAGAAGGAGTGCTGCCCTCCCAAAAAGCACAAAGGAGAGATTGAGCTGTGAGCAGAAGTCAGAAATGGCGGCAGGAGTGGTCGTTCTTCATCGGGGACAGCGGACGCCGGAAGTATAACCGCTTCTGTGTCCGCTGCGTCCATAGCTGCAAGCAGAGCTTCCGTGCGGATCTCATCGCCTGTCCGCACTTCTCCCGGAAGGGGGCGCAGAGTAGACAATTAGGGGTCGAAAAAGCCTGTGATTGCAAGCCTCAGAGCGACGCAAATTGACCAACCTAAGTGATTGTATTCCCTGCGCGGTTTCATCCTTAGCGCGGAAATAAGTGTCGATTTCGGCACTTGTTTGAATGCCCGGAAAACGAACCAAGAGCCTCTGTCGATGCCCGTTTTGGGTGTCGGCAGAGGCTCTTTTTTTATGACATATTCAAAATAGCGGACAGCAGCTCTTGAACCTGTTGCCGGTATTCCGGCTTTATATCCGAAATACGTCTGGCAAGCGCAAGGGCTTCCGCTTCTGGCTCGTCAGTCCCAAAGATAATTCGGTCCGCACTGACGCCGAGCAAACGGCAAAGACGCTGCAAGGCTTCAAGAGAGATACCGGAAGCACCACGCTCAATAGCACTCAGGTGATTCGGCGTCATGCCAAGCATTTCTGAGAGCGTATCCTGCGTATAGCCCGCCTGTTCTCTTGCCACTTGAATATTGCCGCCGATTTCAATATTGATGTCCTTCTTCTCTCGCATAGCCTCACCACCTTTGCATTTAGTGTACCTAACGGCGGTGTCATTATCCACGGTACGCCGTCGTTGATTTTACTAACGACATTGCATTGACTGTCCGTGATGAGGGTGATAGAATTGAGCTACCTACCAAAAGTGTGAAAGAAGGAGTGTCATGTTGCGCATTATTGAGTTTAGAAAGTCTGCTCAAAAAGCTGCAAAACAATCCGTTCAAGGCAAGACTTGTGCGTTTACCGGTCACAGACCGCAGAGTCTTCCGTTCGGCTTTGATGAATCCGATAAGCGTTGTGCTTCTTTGAAGTCTGTTATGCGGGATCAGATTGCAGCACTTATCGAGAACGAGGGCGTCACGCATTTTATTACCGGCATGGCTCTCGGCGTTGATATGTACGCTGCGGAAATTGTACTTGATTTGAAATCAAAATACCCTCACATTACTCTGGAAAGCGCAATTCCTTGTGAGACACAAGCGATCAAATGGTCTGTGGCTTCACGGGAACGGTATTATAATATCGCGGCAAAGTGTGACAAGGAGACCATGCTGCAACGGGAGTACACGCCGGACTGCATGGACAAGAGAAATCGGTACATGGTCGATCACGCCGATTATATTCTCGCAGTATGGAATGGATGCCCCAGCGGTACCGGGAATACCGTGAGATATGCCCACGAAATGAGCAAGTCCATCATCGTCATCAATCCGGCTTCCCTTGAAGTCACGCAGGAATAAGGCAAAAATCCCCCTTCTGAATCAAGCGTTGTGAAAACCGTGAAGTATTTCCCGATAGTGAATACACATTGCACTGCTCAGTGATTATTGGAAACGTGTACGGCGTATGCTGCCCAGTGAACATCTCCACGGAACACATCAAATTTTCGCGGCTTCGTAAAACGTGAAGTGTCACCTTATGAACGGTCCCTTGCCGAGAGAAAAATAAATCGCTGGAAACGGGAACGCCCCCGGCACTGTGCGTCTGGCACAGTGTCGGGGGCGTTTTTCCGTGTCTTAGTTATGAGCCAGTTCATTTAGGAGCTGCTTTCGATAGTCCACATCCAAGACGCAGCGATGGAAGTCCATCAGACGGTGTTCGTCGAACAGCTTTTCACAGAGCTTGGTCAGCGGATGATTCATCAGCTTTGCAGAAATCCCGACCTCGTTGAAAAACCTTGCCCATGTGAAGACCTCTTCTAAATCCTCCTGCTCAAGCGTGGTGGGAATGATGGCGTTGCAGAGACGTACAATGGGGCTATCCGCAAATCGTTCTGCCACTTCCTCCGGCGAGCATTCATAGCGGTCACAGTCAAAGGAAAGCGCATCCTCAATTTTAAGATAATTTTCGATTTCATCCCGCGTCAAGGTTATGGTGTAGTCTCCCATACCAGACGGCACATCAATATTCTCCATGACATCAAGTTCGTAACGAGAGCCGCCGATGATTGCCTCAAAGGAGAAAGACTGACCGATTACTGCTGGGTTTTTGTCTATCTTGTCCTCGTTCAGAAATGACAGCGGATTGTACTCTGTCAGTTCCCAGTCGATTTTTCCTCTCTCTGTTTGTTCGGCAATCTGCTGGATCAAATGTCGTTCTTCTTCGTGCAGATTTTCATTGTACATCATGATACACCTCCGTTTTCTGATTCTCGTTTTTTGGGGGCTGCTCTATGTTTCCGAAGAGACTGCCGTTTGTATCATCATTCCTTGGCTGAGGGCAGACTTTCGTAAAACTTTTTTAGCTCATCCAGACTGCTTGTACGATTCTTGATAGGCAGGGAGTCCCATGTGATGTCATGATAGCGTTCCGGCGGCTCGTCCCGCAGTCTTCGGTCGATGATGCAAACAATGCCTGTGTCTGTGAAATTACGGATCAATCGCCCGATACCCTGCTTGAGTTTGATAATCATTTCGGGAACGCGAACATCCATCAGAGCATCCTTAGCAACGGAACACTTATACTCGATAATCGGATCGGGGACAGGAAACGGAAGCCGGAAAATGATAACATTGGAAAGGCTTTTTCCTTCAATGCTGATGCCTTCCCAGTATGCGCCCGTCCCCAGAAGCACGGAGTTCGTATCTTCCTTAAACTCATTCAGCACCTTGTCCTGCGACGATCCCGGTTGCTGCATCAGGATTTTATACGGAAGGTTCTTCTGGCTGAGAATGGAATAGACCTCCTCCATATCGGTTTTCGCCGTAAACAGCACGAGTGCCTTTCCGTTGGAAATGCTCAGGATCTCAAGCAGTCGCTCCACGCCCTTTTCAATGAAGGCTTCATGTTCTCTGGTCGGGTGCGGGAGATCGTCGCAATAGTAGATCATGGCGTGTTCATCGTATGGATATGGGGAAGGCTTTGGCTCGGATAAGCAGCCGCGATCACCAGCGGGAAAGCCGGTATTGCTGATAAAGTAAGAATACTGTTCTTCCAGAGACCCGCTCGTGGCGTTCGTCAGCGTGGCAGAGGTCAAGATGGTTCTTTCATCACCATTGAAGTATAGGCGGCTCACAATTTCTTTTGTGTTTTTAGGGCAATAGACGAGTTCCGTGTTGCTGCCGTGCTGCTCGATCCAGATCAACATATCATCTATCTGGTCAAGAAGCTCTGAAAGGGACTCGCTGACGGCATCCAGATCATCAGAAGCAGCAAAGGAACGGTTGTTTCTGAAATCCATGCTGGAATAAATCTGAATGCTGGACGAAAGGTTGTGTATGGCGGCGTTCATTTCCGTAAGCAGCTCAAACGCACTGCCGTTTTGGTCGAAGAAAAAGCGGTCAGCGTAGCGCATATCCTGCTCTGCATTGTCGATCTGCTTTTGGACTTGCACTTTCAGGCAGTTATAGAAGGCAATGATGGTGCTCTCTGCCTCTCGCTTTTCACCGAACACACTGCTTTGGTCAGAGGGTCGCAGTTCATAGAATGCGCTTTTAATCATTCCAAAGAGCATACCCTGACCGAAACGCTCCGTCGTGGCACTCCGCACCTTATCATCCAAGTTGTGCGCTTCATCCACGACAATCAGATCAGCGGCGGGGTTAATCAGTCCGTCCTGCCCGCGTCGTAGTTTCATGAGATGCTGGGTAAGAAAGTCCTGATTGCACAGAACAACGCCATCCGTAAACTTCAATGCTGCACGGACCTTGTAATATTTGCACTTCTTTTCACAGGAGCCGCAATTCTTCATGCTGAACCGCTGCACGTTTACCTTGTCCCAGACGCCTTGCGGCAAAACCTCCGGGAAATCCTTGCGTTCCTCATACCCTTGCTGGATTCCTTCTTTAAGCGCGTCCGGTGGAGCTGCTTTCGGATCGCACATATACTCATCTGCGCGTTTGTTGCAGAGATAGTGAGTCTGTCCTTTTGCCAGAATCACATCTCTGTTCAGCCCAAGAAGGGGCATTACCGCGTGGACATCACGCCAGAGCTGTTCTTGAAGCGCGATGGTCGAGGTTGCGATGATAACCGGCTTGTTCATGCGTTTGCTGTACAGCAGCACCGGCACAAGATAGCCAAAGGATTTGCCAATGCCCACGCCAGCTTCAATCGCAAAATGTTGATCATTTATGAGGGCGTCCACAATCTCAAAGGACATATCCTGCTGCCCCTCACGCGTTTCCAATCCATGCTGCGGGGCTTCATCCCAAAAGAAGGTGCTGACTTGCTCACTCATGGAGTACAGCTCTGCTTTTCTGCGCTTTTTCCGTTCCTCCGATGTATTGAATCCAAAATAGAATCTGTTGTCCATCCACATTCCTCCCGGAATAGAAACCAAGGTTATCCGCGTTTCAGTTCAATGCTGACGTTTCCGTTCTCGTCGATGGTCAGCGTCATGTGCCTGATGTGCTTCTCATAGAACTGCCGCCGCTCTGCGGGAGACATTTCTATCCGCGTGTTTCGCAGAGCCGCATCAAACATATCGTTGACATTCAGGTGAACGGAGTTGTCAATCCAGCGGTACATCTCCTTGAATAGTGCGTTTTTCTTGATGTCCTCGCTGTTGCCGGAGTAGAAGTCATCCAGATAGCAGTAGAATATCCCGGATTCTGCAAGTGCTGCCTTCATATCCGGTCCGCATTTTTCCCGCTCAATCATGACAAGAAATCTGGCGTCCGGCAATGAAGAGATAAGCCCCCAGTAGTCGGAATCGCTTGAGACAATGACGAAGGAATCCACTTGCTTCTGGTAGTGTTCCTGACAGGCTCTTGCGGTGAGCTTGATGTCTACCAGTGATTTGTTCTGCTTGATCCGCTCAATCATGATATGTTCAACGGGGATGCGGGTGTAGTTTTCAAGAATCCGCCATGCCGTAGCGGTGTGTACGTCATCAAAGAGAATGATCGCCGTAATTTTCTGCATGACTTCATAATCAAGGTTTTTGAGCGTGGCGCACAGCTTGTACGGGTCGGAGTTTTCGCAGTCCACTACCAATACGGTTTTCTCGCTGTCATCTATGAAATCGTAGATATTGTTTTTTACAAAAGCCCCTGCATCGGAGACTTTACTGTATTCCGTGAAGGCGTCGCAATGCCATTGATAAAGCAGGGTTGCAAACTTCTTGTCATTATAGAGGACATTGCCCTCGTCCATCGGTACCCAGTTGATGTACATTTGATAGGGGTAGTAGGGGAGACTTGCGTAATAGATGTCCGCAGCATCTTTCGTTCCGTCCTCTGTCAAGCCGTTTGGCATAATGAACAGCTCTTTTATGTACGCCCAGTTAATCCAGATTGGAAAGAGGCTTTTGCAGTTGTTAATGCGGTCTGAAATCAGCCGGTTGATCTCGATAATGTGGTGGCAGAGCTTTGTACTCGACTTTTTAATAAAGCTGATTCCGTCATTTGAAAGCTGCTGCATACTGGACATTGGAAGGATCTCAGGCATCGAAAGAAGCCCACGGTATTCCATCCGCATGATGTCATTTATTTTCCGGTAATTGCGCTCAATGGCGGTGCGGATAATACATAGATTACGAATGATGCGGGCATTTTTATCCTGCTCAAGCCGGTTGTATATCTCTATCTTCGGCGGCTCGTGTTCATTTTGAAAAATACGGAGTGGGACGCCGATCAGATATGCTACCTTTGACACAAGCTCATAGGTGCTGTCTTTATAAGCAATCTGCTCTCCGGCATATTCGACACCATTCAACATGACTGAATTGCCCATGATCTACTCCTTTCGATGGAACGTGGGTTATTGAGCGTACTTTTTGAAGTTTTCAGCTTGTTCCAGAACCTCCTTGTAGACATCATCAATGGTTACGGGGGGATAGTCAAATTCATCCAGTAGCAGTATGAGGTCAACTTGCAGATTTGCCTTAATGTCATCACGGGTAGACCAGTCGGTGTATTTAGCTTTGTCATCGACAATAATCTTAATCCGCTTTGACAATTCAATCATCTTATCGTCCGGGTACTCGAACTCATACTTCTTGGCAACCGCCTTGAGAATGTCATAAAAGGCTTTTTCCTCGTAGTCAATTCCCATGCCCTTGAAGGAGTCTTTTTCCTTTTTGAGTTCTTCAAGGAGCTTCGCAAGCTGCTCCGCCACATCGTCAAGAACTTCATTAGCAAAAGCCTCATCACGACGGCGATTGTTGTACTCATCAACAACCCGCTTGAGGCGGTCTGAGAACTCCATGCCCATAATGCGGTTGACTTTTTTATACTCATCAATCGCTTGAGAAAGAAGCCTCTGCAACACCTTTATCTTTGTGTTTGGAAGTTGGATTGCATTGATCTTATCCAGATACTCGTCACTGAAAATATCAACAGAGATGTGCTTTCCCGTCTCAAACAGTTCCTCTATACCATCAGATTGAATTGCACCTTCAAGAAGTTCACGGACACGGGCATTCATTTGTGAAATGTCAGGGGCATCACCCTTTGTGAGTTTGAAAAGAATAGAGCGCACAGCACAGTAGAAGTGCAGATAGTCCTTTTCTTTATCAGAGATAGCCTCACTTGAACTGCATAGGTTGAACGCTTGTTTCATGCGTTTGACTGCCGCCATAAAGCGAGTTTCCAAATCTTCCGTGAGCTGTACATACTCAACAGCCCGATTGAGGCAAGCAAGCTGCTCTTTCGGTGAGCCGTTGAAGTAATCCGTGCTATTGAAGTTGTGGAACATCTGAGCCAAGACATCGAGCTGGTCTTTAACAATCGTGATAGACTGCTCGACGCCTTCAAACTCATCGCTCTCAAAGTTGGTGTATTTCTTGAGGGCGAGATTCATGTTTTTCTTAATGCCGATGTAGTCCACGATCAAGCCCTTGTCCTTGCCGGTATAGACGCGGTTGACGCGGGAAATCGTCTGGATAAGGCTGTGCTGCTGGATGGGCTTGTCGATGTAGATTGTGTCGAGTGCCGGTACGTCGAAGCCGGTAAGCCACATATCAACAACGATGGCAATTTTGAAGTTTGATTTAACGTTCTTAAACTGACGGTCAAACTCCTTGCGATCATCTTTCGTTCCCAGCATTTCATAAAGCTCAGGCTCATCATCTTTATTTCGCGTCATGATGAGCTTGATCTTCTCGATGGG
>ENA-OQIE01000755-OQIE01000755.1-human-gut-metagenome-genome-assembly--contig:-NODE-755-length-18440-cov-5.985732_pt1 | contig 18440 bp, 12 predicted proteins | sample MGYA00242569_ERZ504731 | MGnify/ENA primary metagenome ERZ504731 (study PRJEB26092, sample SAMD00036208) | human gut metagenome | host: Homo sapiens | study: EMG produced TPA metagenomics assembly of...
AAAATCCTGGGCAACTTTTTGTTGCTCAGGCACTTATAAATAATGTTAAACTATAGTGTTGCGGAATTAAGGTTTATTATACCTTTACGTTTCAAATCCTTTTTTGTTCCAATAAGTACATAGCAATGATTTAAAATAGCATCTTGATTAGCTAAAGCTGTATTTTGAACTTGTGATTTCTTATCAAGTTCTATAATTGCTTGGTTTTGTCTTGCAATTTGTGTCCTTTGTGATTCTACTTTTCTACAGAGTTGAGAAATATTTACGTTTTTATTAGATAATTCTCTACGTAATTGCGCAATTTGTCTATCTTTTAAATTCAATTGTTCTTTCAAATGTCCTATTAGACCTTCTAAATTATTGTTGTTTTTATTTTTAGCTAAAATTGTTTCTAATTGATTTATGCGTTCCTTCTGTTTTGATAGAATCTGTTCAAATCTATCCAAGTTACGTATTGCTCCTATACGGTCAATAGAAGTTTCTGGCGAATTACTTGTAAAAAGCATACTTTCTTGTATTGCAATAGAATCTAATGTGCTGTTTATTGTTGATATCATAGCGTTTATTAAAGAAAGCTGATGTTGTGTGCTATCTGTTAATGTTTTAAGCGAGTCTCGTTCTTCTACTAATTTTATTACGTCACTACTAGACTTGTTACAGCTAAAATTGAAAAATACTAATGCAGAAGCTGTAATCAATAAAAAAATATGTGTAATTTTTAAATTTTTCATATATAAAATTATTTAACTTGTTCAACATATATCATTAGTTGCATATCTGTTTGTAGACATGCATTAGCACTTGTTTTAATAGGTAAATCGTTCCATTTAATGATATCTTCAATTTTAACCCCGTATCTTTTAGAAATTTTTGCCAATGTCTCTCTTGCATTAACATTGTGAAAAATCACTTTCAATTCAGGTGAATTATTATCTTTATCTTCTATTTTTCCATCATTTTTATTGTTTTCTAGACGTGTGATAATATCTCTAGTTCCATCTGGATATCTTATCATAAAGACATCAGATGCATTTATTGTTATAAAAGGTGTGATTTTTGTTTTCTTTTTAAAAAAACCACTTTGTATATTAGCTTTTTTATAATTTATTTCATCTCCATTAATATTAATGTTTGAAGCAGGTATACCACCGCCTTTTGTAAGATAGATAATCGATACATCTTTGTCAAACTCTTGATTATTACCTGTAAAACGTTTCCCTTCTGGTGAAATATAAATTTGTCCGCGTGTTTCAGTGTAAAGCATATATATATCGCTAATATTTAAAACTTCTTGCATGGCATCTTTTTTCGATGATGTTTTAAAATAAATTTTGTCAAGATCTATTTGTGTTATTTTAACATTCATTTCTTGTCCACTTCTTAATATAATCTTATCTTCTTGCGCTGATATATGCAAACTTGCAATTAAAAAAAATGCTAAAAAATAATATTTCATAGTCTTCATATTTTGTAATTTTAATTCCAGATGGTATTTATTTATAGATGGAATAAGAAAAATTGTTTTCTGTATAATTGGCTTGTTTGTTAAACAATAATTGTTTAATGAAAAAATAAATAACCCCTTTAGTAATTATTAATTCCAATTAAAGAATTATTGCCCACTTACACCAAAATGGCAGAGTGAAAAAATTTATAAACGAAGTGTAATAATTTCATGTCATTCTCTTCAAATACAATTGCCAGCCAGCTCCTTCTGACATATAATTATTACATATGTTTCATATACAAAATAAAAACGTGGAGCTAGTCTTGTTACTCGTTCCACGGTTTGAAGGCCTTCGCATTGCCCTGTCTGTCGAAACGAGCAACGACGAAAGCCCCACGCTGATGTATAATTAGCCTAATTTAGCCTATATTTATTATAGGCTTAAAATAGAGGCATAATATACTTCTAACGGGGCGTTCCCGTTGCTTTGTTCTTGACAGACAGTCGAAGTTGCGAAGTTCTCAAACCGTCAAAACCAAAGCGCAAGTAAACGCCTTTAATTTATGTATATGTATTCCGTCACAACAATATATTTATTGTATGAACAGAATCTGTAATACAAAGATAGTAGTTTTTGTAAAATGAAATTATTTTAAATAAAACTAATTTATTGATTTTTATTTAATTTAACAAATTTATATCGATTGAAATTATTTTGTCCTGACTTTTTACCGCGTTTTGAGTGCAGAAAAAGGCGGTAAAAAAGACAAAAACATTTTGTGTACGCAATAACTATAGCAACAGAAAGAGGGATTTGTGTAGGTATAAGATTCTTTTAGACTGATCAAAACACCGCAAAAACACCGATTTTAATTGTACTTAAGAATAAAGATTTATATTTGCATCATTAAAATATTGCAATTATGAAATACTTACACAGGGTAGCAGATACCTGCCACTCTGCGCATGAGTCAGAAATCTGCCATGTTAGTGGCTAAAGATTATGTGAATAGCGTTTGTGAGAATGACATCTCTAAGGTAGATGGCAAACAGCGTAACCCTAAAATAGCAAGACAAATAATGAGGTCATATGCAAGAAATATCAGCACATTGGCAAAAAAACCAATATCCTTGCCGATATAACTGCATCTGACGACATAACAAATTCTATGGATACTTATGATAATTATGTGGAAGCATTGGAAAAATTGTTTGTCATTCAGGACATAGATGCCTGGTGTCCGGCCATTCGTAGCAAGACAGCATTGCGTAGTGCCCCGAAACGCTGTTTTACAGATCCTTCTATTGCTGTGACAGCAATGAATATCGGTGCGGAAGCATTGGAAATGCAACTTAAGACGTTTGGGTTTATTTTTGAACAGATGTGTGTACGTGACTTTAAGGCCTATATAGCAGACTTCAACAGCCGAATATCCTACTATCGTAACCGCTATGGTTTGGAGTCTGATCTCGTTTTACATTTGGAAGATGAAAGATACGCTTTGATTGAATGTAAACTTGGTAGTCATGAAATAGAAGAGGGTGCAAAACATCTGTTAGAAATAAAGCGGCTTATCCAAGAATATAACAAGACGGAAAAGCAAGTCCCATTACGAGAACCAGATATTTTAATTGTATTGACAGGCGGCAAAATGGCCTATACACGAGCAGATGGAATAAAAGTTATACCGCTTGCTTGCTTAAAAGATTAATATTGTGTAGTTTGGTACCCGTTTACGGAATTAATTTACGTTGATAAGCAAGAGTAAAAGTTGCACATGTCGTTGATTTTTAGTACCCCGTGATGACCAAACCATTAAGTTTCAATCATCGTATGTACAATCTTTATACAAAATTCGTAAAATCTTCTTGTAGAATTAAGCCGTATAATTTTGTTTTTTACAGGAACAAGCACAAAGAATCAATATAATCTGCCAAATCACATTAAATTTTAGAGATTTGGCAAATTATAGCTTATTTTTAATCAAAAAAGAGCCAAAATCTGTATATATCATCAAGACTCTTTATCTTCACGTTTGCAGTTCCCTGCAGTTACAATCACTTTGAAACAGACATAGCGCTCTATTATTTTGATCCGTTCTACACAATAATACATAAAATGTAACTACAAAAATTGTTGCAACAAAAAGTGTATATACATTTATTGTAGTATTTTAATGGTCTGTGTCGTTTTTATATAAATATCAGGCCAAAGATTGTACAGCCATAATGGGCTGGAGCATTTGTATAGAAACAATATATTGTTTGTTAGAAGTGAAATACGAACCCTATGAATAAAATAATAGTGTTTAGTATTTTTCGAAAATTTATAAGCGGACAAAAAGACGGCTGAAAAACATGAATGCACAAAATAGATAAAGCTATGCGCGGGATAATGACTGATTTGGGTTAAAATCATCATTATCCGATTCTTCGTATTCTAACTCACAAGATATATTGTTCGGGGATATTATGTCGTTCTATTTCGCCTTCAAACCGGCAGGTATAAATTGAGCCTTGGGAACGAAACTTCGCTCGCCTTATCACATAGAAAAAAAATACTATTTACGCCTATTTGCCGGGGGAGACAGCGGAAGAAGATGTAAATTGTCTGGAGACTGGCTCTACTTTTCACCGCGTTCGGGCCACAGGGTGTAGTCTAAGGCGCGGTTGCTGTCGGGAGCAATCTCTATCGGAGCGTTGTCCTGCCGTGCGTCGTCTGATGCCGTGGAGCGGTTGTAGAGCGTAACAGCCACATAAGCAGTGAGCGCAGCAACAACTAATGCCAGCAATGCAACCACGATGCGCTGCCGGTTGTCTGTGCGCGGCAGCGACATAACGGCCGACATGTCTGCCGGACGCTCAGAGGCGTTGCGCCGGGTGCAGGCTGCAGCTATACGGCGCAGATAGGCGTCGCCAGTAAGCCGGGCCATGTCTCTTACCACCATTCCGAACGAATAGATGTCGGCCTTTATGTCGGGCTTGGCGTCGGGCTGAAGCTGCTCCGGGGCGATGTAGCCCGATGAGCCGGCAGGACATTTCAGCACGTTGAAATAGTCGCTGTCCGACAAGCTGAAGTCTATCAGCTTGGTGTTGTGGCCGTTGTGCGTTATCATTATGTTCGAAGGCTTCAGGTCGCGGTGTATTATCTGCTTGCTGTGTATGTATCCGAGCGCGTCGGCCAGCTGCTCGGTTACTCTGCGCGCCATGTCGGGCGTCAGCGTCTTGCTGTCAATGAGGCTCTTCAGCGTGTCGCCGTCGATATATTCCATAACGATGACCGTGCCCAGCTCTGCCACCTCTTCCATGCTTATGGTGCGGCAGATGTGCGGATGGTCCATCTGCAGCCCAATCTCAAACTCCTTGGCAAGGGCCTGACGGTAGACGGGCGTGTAGGCAAAATCGGGCTTCAGGCATTTCAGCGTATAGCGCTTGCCGAAGCGTGTGGCTGTCAGCAGGCGCGTATGTCCCGACCTCGACACGTAGAACTCGCTTATGTCTCTGAAGGCGTTCTGCACGGGTATGCGCACGGCACTGTCCATCTCGCCGTCTATGTCGCTCATGTATCCTGAGGGGCTGTCGTCCAATATTTCGGTGTCTGAATTGTTCATTTCTCGATGTTGATGACGTTAATTATGGTTAGTCCGCCGTTGCGGCCTGCCACAAAGGGCGCCGTGCGGCCGTCAGGGCGCTCGATGTAGGGCAGATAGAGCGGCTGCTCCTTGATGAAGCATCCTGTGACGAAGCTGTCGCCGGGCACGAGCTTGCTGTTCTGCGACAACACCACCTCATAGCGGCTCTCGCCCACGTAGCGCAGACGCACCAGGCGGTTGGGGCTCCAGCCTATCTCCACCTCCGTTCCGGCATCGAGCTCGTTGCTGATAAGCTGCTTGGCGTTGAAGAACGACGAGTTGTAACGTGTGCTTGTCTTGAGCCACGAAACAAAGGCGTAATAGTTGGCATGGCCAAGATACTGGGCCAGGATGTCGAGCGTAAACATGCGCGGCTTGTGGCTGTCGTTGACATATCCCCAGAGCCTCTTGAGCGTCGACGCCGACACGTTCTGTCCGGTGTCGTGGCTCAGATGAACCGAAAACTCCTCAAAGTCGGTTGTCGTGCCGAGCGTCTTTCCATATTTCTGTTCAATGAGCAGCTTCAGCTCCTCTATTTCAGGTGTATTCATTGTCATAAACTTAAATGCTGTTTTGTTTGTAAATGAGCAGCACGCGTCATTCCTCTACGATGGTGCCGAAGCGCTTCCAGCTCGAGTCGGCACGATAGAAGTTGCGCCGTCCCTTGGGCACGTGCAGCGTGCATGTTGGCAGAAAGTCGGGCGTGCTGGTCAGGGCGTTGCTGTTGCACACGGGCGGATACTGTGCGTCGACATACAGATGCTCGAGCGGACAGCCGTCGAACACATAATCGGATATCAGCTCTGTGGCTGCACCGAGGCGCACCGTGGTGAGCTTGTCGCACTTCTGGAAGGTGGCTGTGGGTATGAGTCTAAGCCCTGACGGCATGACCACCTCCTCAACACTGCTGTCGTAGAACACGGCCTGCCCTATCTCCGTGAGGTTGTCGGGCAGGGTGAAGCGTGTTATGTGGCAGCCCTGGAAGGCATAGTCGCCTATGGCCTTGACTGTGGAAGGCAGCGTATAGTCGCCCTGCTTGCCTATGGGGAACCACAGTATCTCTGTGGCACCGGCGTCGAACAGCACTCCGTCTATGCTGCTGTATGCAGTGTTGGCGGCTGACACGTTGATGGCGGCGAGCGCCGTGCAGCCCGACGACGGACTGATGTCGGTGGCTGATGCCGGTATGGTTATCTCTCTGAGCGCCGTGCAGTTCATGAAGGCGTCTTTCTCTATCTTGACGGCATCGGAAGGCAGAGTAACGCTTGTAAGCAGGGTGCAGTCGGCAAAGAGGCCGTAACCCACTACATTATTCTCTGTGTATCGCGACGAGCCGTACACTCCTCCGCCCTCCACGATATGGGCGTCGGCCATGTTTACCTGTGCAAGGCGGCCAGCCGTGGCAGAGCCGTCGATGTCGCGTCCCATCATCTGGCGCAGGCACCGCAGGTCGTCGCCGTTCATAGGGCCGGCAATAGACAACGTAATATACTCGTATTTGCTGTCGCCCATAAGTTCTTCAAACTCGCCCGCATCGGCCAGCAGAACGGCGTCAGACGTGGTTATGGTCAGCGCCTCGCCCACGCTCTCGCCCTCGCCGTTGGCGGCGTAGGCCTTTATCTCGTAGGTGGCATTCTGGCGCAGTCCGCCTATGCGCACCCTCATGCCAACGCCTTCAGCGCCCGGCGTCTCGGCCTCTACGCTCTGCGTGTCGCCCGTCTCAATGTCAGTTACGTAGCATCCCGTGGAAGTTATTGTCTCGTTGCCGTCGTCCGTTATTTCATATTCTACAATGACGCTCATTGGACCTTGGCTCAGCACTGCCGGCACGCCCACCGTGGGCCTGTCGTTTGGCACGGTTACAAAGGTCATCGTGTTGCCATGCAGCTCCACACGGCCATTGGTAGCATGGAGTCTGTAGTAGTACATCGTGCCCGGCTGAAGCCCCGTCAGCTGTATTTTCACCTTGTTGCCGTCGGGGGCAAGCACACCCGTGGTGTGGTCCATCTGGTCTGTCGTGCCGTATCTGAAGCGCAGCTCCGGCATGTCGGTGCTTCCCTGCAGCACCACCTCTCCTGCGATGACGGCCTCAGTGCGCGTTACGCCCGAAGCCTCACCCGTTACGAGGCGCGGCTCAAAGTTATCCGGAGCCTCATCGCTGCTGCATGCGGCCAGCGTAAGCAGCAGCGCTATCAGTGTGGTGAGTGATAATATCCTTGTCTTCATCTTTTGCCAATGTTAATGCCTACACCTATGCAGCCCTGCCATTGGCGTCCGGCTATGGTTACGGCAGATGCCGACACGCTTATCCGTCCAAACGACAGCACCACGCCAAGCTCGGCTGCGAGGCCCTTGTGTGTCAGGCCGTCGTTGAGCGCAAGTCCGCCTTCTTCGCTCTCAGCCAGCTCCCATGCCGTGGCCGTGCGGCCATAGCCAATGCCCTCAAACAGGCTGACCATGCGCCCGAGGCGGTGTATCGCTCCGGCCGTCACGGTGTATGTCGAGTGGCGTGTCTGTCCTGTGTAATATGGTTTTATGCTGCTTCCGTCGGTAAATCCTTCCTTGTCGCAGGTGGTTACGGTCTTGCCTATGCTGCGCAGGTCGGCACTTGCATGAACGAAGAAGCCATGGCGGCGCATTAATGCCACCATGACACCCCACGAAGGTCCGTTTTCGTGCATCGAAACTGTAAACAGGGCATGAGTCCTGAGCGGCAGCTTCGGCCGCCGCTTCTTCACGGCTATTGTGTCGACGATGGTCTTTGTCAGCACAATAGTGTCGTGCTTAAGGGCTATGTCAGGCTTGGGCGAGTTGATGACCATCTCGTAGGTCATGTGGCTCTCAAGCGGTTTCTCAAACTTATAGTCGCGCATGACGCCCCATTCTGGATGTTTTATGGTAATCTTTTTTGTGCCTTTGGGCAGATAAAGCCATATCTCGCCTACATTGTCCTTACGCATGACAATGCCCAAAGGCGACGAGAAGGCATATTCGGGCGTGGCCGTAACCTTCAGCAGGGCGCACGCCTCGTCGTTGAGGTCGCGCACCGGAGTGATAAAGGCGCTCACGTCGTTGGGCAAGACGCGAAACTTAGTCACGCTGAACTGCTGTGCCAGGGCCGTGCCGCAGCCTGCCATGCAGAGCATGAGCGTCAGCAGCAGTGCCTTTAACGTGCGTATATGTAACATCTTGCCTGTCATATAGGTTTGTTTAAAGTGATAATGTCGTTTGTCTTAGCTTAACTTGTCTTTAGTTACTCCAGGTTGAAGTCTCTGATGTTCATCACTTCGTTATCATCGCTGATGGTCTCTGTCGGCTGCCATGTGCGCACATGTATCAGCGGCATCGACTCGTTGCGGAAGTCCCAGAGCAGGAAGAGGTAGCCGTCGTCAGCATAGCGGTCGCTCTTGTACTGCTGGCGGAGGCTGACGCCGTAGATGCCGTCCATGGTTGGATGGCGCATTATGCGGAAGTCGGAGAACTTTACGCTTATGTTCTTGCTGGCGGCAAAGGCCTTGCTTAGCCGCGATATGTATTCTTTCTTGGTGCGGATGTTATACTCAACGCGCGACGCCGGCATAAACTTGCCTTCGCTGCCGGCCTTGGTCTTGACCACGTTGCCCACGATGATAAGGGCCTGCTCGCTGAACACCTGGCGCAGAAAGTCGATGTCCTTGGTAGTGTAGGCCATGCGGAAGTGTTCGCAGTAGTTGAGTATCACGCGGCGGCGCTGAGCATCGTCAACCGACAGTTTGCCTGCAAGGATCTTGGCCGCCTCCTTATAGAAAGGATTGCTGCGTGCCATTTGTTTCAGGTCACCGTCGGTCATGCTGCCCGACCTGTCTGCCTTGCCGCTATTCTGTCCGCCTTCGTATGTGCTCTGTCCAGGCGCCTGCGCCATAGTGCTGCTCTCCTCTTGCTCAACCGTGGAGGGTATGCCGGTGCCTGTGCTGAAGAACGTCACGTTGCCGTTGCGGTCGACAAATCCCTCACGGCCTGTGCCGTTCTCGCGGAAGCGCAGCTGTCCGTTGCGGTAGCGCACATCGAACATGCAATTGCGCAGCGGTATGGCGAAGAGCAGTCTGTCGTTTTCGTCTACCACCGCAAAAGTCTCATATCCCTTGCCGTCAACGCGGCCGACAAGCTCGAGCCCCTCATGCAGCCCGTATCTGTTGATGTTTTTTTTGCTGTCAGTCTGTCCGAGGGTGGGCTGCAGCCCCAAAGCCACAGCCACACCCCCTAAAATGAGAGTTAGTATGGATAGTATATATATTGTCGCTTTCATTCAAGTTGATAACCGGCAAGACTATTGCCAACCGACAATCTCGCCTCCTATTTCAATTTTAATCTGTTCAGGGTTGCCTGATATGATGAAGTTTACAAGGTGCTCCGTGCCGGGCTTAAACTGGAACGTGCTCTCGTAGAGATACGACACGCCGTCCATCACAACCTCTATCAGCGGCATGCGGTTGGCCACGCGCTGAGGCACTATTATGGCCGAATAGATATAGCTGCTCATCTGTCGGGCCCTTATCGTGGTGCCGTTGCCCCTTACATATTTTGTGGCAACGCCGGCACTTAGGTCTATGGTCGACTCAGGCACAGTGTTGTGCACATACACCTCGGCGTATGTAGGCATCTCGCCCTCAAAGTCCTCACCCTTTATCAGGCGTATGGTGAGCTTGCTCATTATGTGCTTGAAGGCCAGGGTTACGGGAGAGTTTGACGCGCTGACGTTGTTGGTCTGTGCATACAGGAAGTCGCTGGCCTCATAGCCGTCGGCCGTGCTCTGGTCGGTCTGCACGCTGAAGGGCAGGTCCTCGATAGAGCTTACGGACGTCATGTAGGGATAATAGGCATAGAAGTTGTACGTGCCTTCGTCCCAATAGAGCGTGCGGCTTGCAGTCCATGAGCTGCCGCTGCACGTCAGTGGCTCGTTGTTCACAAGGTTGCCGCCTATCTCGAGGGGCTTGTCAGTGCTGCTTGCGAACAGACCTATCCTGTCGCCGTTCTCAAATCCCGAGTCGGTCACCCTTGTGCGCTGTGAAGGATGAGTCACCTCAAACCTCATGGGCGTATGCCTTGCGTCTACCGGTGTGTCGTCTTCCTGGCTGCATCCGGCTGCTATCAGCGCAACAAGTGCAAGACCTATATGTATAATACGCTTTTTCATCGTCTTTATTATTTAATTTACTTAAAAATTTATACTAAAATAGCATTTTTCACGTTATCCACAATTTCAGTTTCATGTTTTATCTGTGGCGACGTGCCTTGCGCATGTTGCTGAGCGGACTGCCCTTATGTATCTTGGGCGGCATATGCTGTCCGTGCCCGACGCTTACAGAACCGACACCCATGCCACGGGTTACGATGCCTGCATCACGTTTGTCGTTGGCAACAAACTCCTCGAACGAGAATGTCTCGCCGGCATATTTCTTTATTCGCCTTACGATGCTCTCACGGCTTATTGTGCTGTAATAAGGAATTTCGTTGTTCATGCATGAGTTCTGCTCTGAACGGAACACTCCGCGACTGTGCATGAATCCGCCTTCATAGATGTCAACAACATCGCTGTATCGGCTGTCGGAAATAAGGTGGCTCCATGGCACTTCGTGCATCTTGCCCGTAAGCGACAGGTTGTCGTACCAACCGAGCGACTTTGCCCAGTTGATGGCGTCTACATGGCCGCAGCACGTGCAGTTGCAGAAGTCGATGAAGGCGTTATGGTAGATATACTCGTCGCCAAGTTTGCCGAAGCCGTGGCCGCCTGCCTCATGCTGTATCACTCCGCGGGTGTCGAGCGGATAGCCATAAGTGCTCCGCGGACAGAAGGCTATAGCCGAACCATCCTCCCACATCTGGCAGATGCCGCCGTATTCGGTAGTGTTGGGCACAATTATTATCAGCGTCTGGTTCAGGTTGTTCTGATTTACGGTCGGTGCATTGAGTGCATAGCTGAATATCTCGTCATAGTCGGCACGCAAGCCGACACCACTGGTGAATGTTGTGCCGAAACGGTTGTAGCGTATGGTGTTCACCGTGCCTATACCGCTCTCGTTAGACATGGCAAAGCCAATGTAGATGTTAAAGTATTTTGAGTATGTCTTATAAGGCTCTATGGTTATAAGATATTGGGCAGCCTCTTTCAGGGCAGGAAGACAGTCGCCTTCGGCAATGTCTTTGGCGTTGTATCCGTCGCCTATAATCACAACGTTTATTCCGCCTGTGTTGCCTCGTGTTGCTTTCTGCAGCGTCAGCCACTCGTCTTCACCATAGATGTAGTCATACTGACTTACGCTGCACGTATGGGTATAGTCTTCATTTTTCAGCTTGAACACCACTTCGCCGGTTCTGTTACCGGCACCTTTCGACAAAGTGTTTATACTTATGGTCACCTCCGTCTTGCCTTTGCCGCTCATTGGCGACAGTTCACACCAGTCGGGCTTGCTCTCCACTTCCCATTCGCCTTCAGCATCCAGCACCAATGTCTGAGTGTGTCCATTATTCAATGCGCATACCGTAGACGGACGGCATACCAATTCATGATGGGCGGCTATACGCTTGAAGTCGCACCATCCCGGTGCCGCCTGATACTGGGCTATGGCACTTTCGGGCACTTCAAGCGTGAAATTATCCTTGGCAACACCGTTGAAAGAATTATCCGACACACGCGGTGGCACTTCACCCTTACATACAATCGAACCGATGCCATAACACTCATTAAAAGCATTGCTTTGTATGTTTTCAATACTTTCGGGTATTATCAATCCTTCCAGGCTGCGGCAGTTTGAGAATGCATCAGAGCCTATTGTCTGCAAGCCATCAGGAAATTCAACAACACCCATAAGACGCCAGTTGCCGGCAAAAGCACCATTTCCTATCGATGCTATATCATTAGGAAGTTTAAGCGTACCTGAAAAATCGCATCCGAAAAAAGCGTTTGCTCCAAGCGTTGTCAAATCCTTTGGTAATACTAATTCACCTTTGAGAGGACTACCTTCAAACGCACCTGTCTGTATCCCCGTTATACCATCATGCAATTGGAGAGTTCCATTAAGACCTGTATTTTGGAATGCATATTGTGATATTGATGTTACTCCTTGCGGTATTCTCAGGTCACCTGAAAGGTTAGTAGCTTTTGCAAAAGCAAAGTCACCTATGAATTCTAGCTTTTCAGGAAGTACAAGATTGCCATAATAGCCATCATTTCCAGCAAAAGCATTATGTCCGATATATTTCAAATTGTTTGGAAGTTTCAGTTCACAATTAAAATGACAATCGTTAAATGCTCCATGAATGTCTGTAGCTCCGCCACCGCCAATATACTCAAGAGTACTTGGCAATGACAAAGTTCCTGTAAGTGATGTGCACCATAAGAATGCACTTGGTCCAATTTCAGTTACACCTTCAGGTATTGTTATTGAGCCGGTAAGATTTACACAACTACGAAAAGCACATTCACCAATACCTTTGAGCGTGTCTGGGAGAACAACTCTCAGAAGTGAAGTTTTTTCGTTAAACGCACTTCTAGTTATTATATCATCTTTTTCTTCATTACTATCGGGTGCATCGCCTTTAACCCAAGGTTTAAGTCCCATAGCTCCACTAACTCTAACTTCTTTCATGTTCAGCGACTGCAACATATCCATAGAGTCACGCATGAAATAAAAGTCTTGACTGTTTATCCTTCCCGTTATCTTCAGGTTCTTCAGCTTTGTATAGTCCTTGTTGGCAGCAGTGATAGCGTCTTTAAGATGACCGGGGGTAGAGTTGATTATGACATACTCTTTTGCCGTGGCGTTATGGCTTACGAGGTCATTCTCCCATGGCGTGATGCTCTCACTTACAAGTGTGAGGGCATATTGTCCGCTTACAGACTTTTTATCGACGCGGATTGTGAAGTTGCTCATCTTTCCTGCCGTATACGTAAACGCTTCGTTCTTACTGAACTTATAAGGTATTCCGCCGATGGTTATGCTGAACAGCGTGGCTCCTGCCGGTACGGTCTGAGGCACAACTATTGCACGCCACTCGTCGCCTACGCGTGCCGGCATTGTTGATGTCTGCTCTATGCCGCCGCTGGCCTTTACAGTTCCGTCAGCAAGGTTTATCGTAGCCTCGCGTATCAGGTTGGTGGCTAGTACCACACGCTCTGTCTGCTCCCATTCTCCGTCGGCAAAGCCTGTACCCTTTGTGAGGGTTACACGGGCGTTGGCCATGCGGTGGGCCATGGGCAGGCGGATAACCTTATCTGTCGGGGCCACGTCGGCCACCTTGCCCCACAGAAAGTCGCTGGCCTCATAGCCGCCCATCGTGCCGTCTTCCGATGGTTTGCTCTGGTCGCGCTCTACGGTGAACGGATAGGCGTCTATGCTCTCGGGACTGCCGAAGGGATAATATCCGTATATGTCCACGTGAGTGTGGTCGTCTTTCCAATAGATATCATAGGCCGAGTTCCATTTATAGGCTGCTTCGTCGAACGTATGGCGCACGTTGTCTGCCCTGTTGCCGTTCAACTGCAGTGTTCCGGGCGTGTTGCCGTTGTAGTCGACAATATACACGCCCATCACGTCGCCGTCGGCAAAGCCGTTGTCGTTTACTCTCGTAACCGCCAACTGGTCAATCTCGCCCGACAAAGTTATCTTCTTTCCGTTGCCGCGACCTGTGTCGTCAGTAAACAGATCATCAGAGCATCCTGCCAACAGGTGGCAGAATGCTAATATATATATTAAAATTTTGTATTGGTTCTGTCTTCTCATAATCTTATGGCTTTATCATTTGTTTAAGACCTTAGCCGCCATCTATATAGACCCGAACGTGGTCAGCGTCTGTGCCTGCGCGCTTTCCTTATGCTCTTTAGCGGACTGCCCTTATGTATCTTGGGCGGCATCTGTCGTCCATGATATGTTGATATTGAGCCTACGCCGCGTGTGGCACTGACTGCACTACTTGCGTCAGTCTTGTCGTTGGCCACAAATTCCTCAAACGAGAATGTCTCGCCGGCATATTTCTTTATTCGCCTTACTATACTCTCGCGGCTTATGGCGTTGAAGTATGGCACATTGTTGTTCATGCACGAGTTCTGCTCTGAACGGAACACGCCGCGACTGTGCATAAATCCGCCTTCATAAATATCTACAAGATTGCTGTATCGGCTGTCGAATATCAGATGACTCCAGGGCACTTCGTGCATCTTGCCCGTGAGCGACAAGTTGTCGTACCAGCCGAGCGACTTTGCCTGATTAATAGCACCCACATGGGAACAGCACTTACAAAGACATGCGTCGATGAAGACATTGTGGTATATATACTCGTCGCCAAGCTTGCCGAAGGCATGGCCTCCTGCCTCATGCTGCAAAACTCCACGCGAGTCGTAAGGATATGCGTCTGTGCTACGCGGACAGATTGCTATAGCCGAGCCGTCTTCCCACATCTGCGTTATGCCGCCGTATTCGGTAGTGTTGGGCACAATTATTATCAGCGTCTGGTTCAGGTTGTTCTGATTTACTGTAGGGGCATTGAGAGCATAGCTGAATATCTCGTCATAGTCGGCACTTAATCCAGTGCCGCTAGTGAATGTTGTGCCGAAACGGTTGTAGCGTATGGTGTTCACCGAACCTATACCACTCTCGTTAGACATGGCAAAGCCAATGTAGATGTTAAAGTATTTTGAGTATGTCTTATATGGCTCTATGGTTATAAGATATTGTGCAGCCTCTTTCAGGGCAGGAAGACAGTCGCCTTCGGCTATGTCTTTGGCGTTGAATCCGTCGCCTATAATCACAACATTTATTCCGCCGGTATTGCCTCGTGTCGCCTTCTGCAGTGTCAGCCACTCGTCTTCACCATAAATGTAGTCATACTGGCTTACGCTGCACGTATGGGTATAGTCTTCATTTTTCAGTTTGAACACCACTTCGCCGGTTCTGTTGCCGGCACCTTTAGACAAAGTGTTTATACTTATGGTTACTTCCGTCTTGCCGTTACCGCTCATTGGCGACAGCTCACACCAGTCGGGCTTGCTCTCCACTTCCCATTCGCCTTCAGCATCCAGCACCAATGTCTGCGTATGTCCGTTGTTCAGTGCGCATACCGTAGACGGACGGCATACCAACTCATGATGGGCGGCAATGCGCTTAAACTCATTCCAGCCGGTGGCTGTCTGATATTGTGGAACAGCCGACTCAGGCACTTCAACCGTAAAGTTATCCTTTGGCACGCCGTCGAAAGCACCGCTACCAAGATAAGGTGGAATGTCTCCTTCGCATACGATAGAGCCTATGCCGAAGCAATTTAGAAAGGCACCTTGGCGAATGCTTTCAACATTTTTTGGAATAACTAATCCCTGCAAATCTGAGCATCCACTAAAGGCGTAATCTCCAATAGTCTGTATTTTATCAGGAAATTCCAAAATTCCAGACAACCTACTATTTCCATTAAATGCGTTATTACCAATTGATAATAAACTCTCCGGAAGTTTTAACTCACCAGAAAAAGAGCAACCATCAAAAGCATTATCGCCAATTTTTGTAAGATTCATAGGAAGTATAAGCTCTCCTTTGAAAGAAGTATTCTTAAATGCCGAATGCTCTATTTTTGTAATACCATTATGAAGATAAAGTGTACCATTAAAACCGCAAGCATAAAAAGCCATTTCTGATATTTCTTTAATTTTTTGTGGTATTTTTAAATCACCTTTTAAACTTCCACAAGAATTAAAGGCATAAGGTCCTATATAAGTTAGTTCATCCGGTAAAATTAAATTATTATAAAATCCATTATTATCAGAAAAAGCATAAAACCCTATATATTGTAAATTCATTGGAAGAATTAATTGACAAGTAAAATCACATCCATAAAATGCCTCACGAGAAATATATTTAAGAGTACTTGGTAAAGATAAACTTCCTTTTATACCATTACATTGACTAAAAGCACCACTACCAATTCGTGTTACACCTTCAGGAATGAGCAAAGAGCCCGTTAAATTTGTGCAGTTATCAAATGCGGAAGAACCTATAGCTTCCAATTTATCTGGTAGCACTAGATATAATAATGATTTTTTATCAGACATAGCACCTACTGGTATCACGCCCTCTTTTTCTACATTATCACTTATCCCGTTCCATTCTTGGTTTCCAAACCTTCCATACACTTTGACATCCTTAAGATTCAACGCCTCGAGCTGAGTCATCTCATTTCTCATAAACTCAAAGTCTGTTGCGTTTATCTCTCCCGTTATCTTCAGGTTTTTCAGCTTTGTGTAGTCTTTGTTGGCAGCAATTATAGAACTTTTAAGATGTCCACGTGTCGTGTTTATCACAATATACGCCTTGCCTTCAGCGTCGTGGCTTACGAGATCGCTCTCCCATGGCGTGATGCTCTCGTTGACGAGCGTAAGAGTGTATTGTCCTGTTTCGGCTTTCTTGTCAACACGGATGGTGAAGTTGCTCATCTTTCCGGCCGTATAGGTGAATGCCTCGTTCTTGCTAAACTTATAAGGTATGCCGCCCACGGTTATAGTGAACAGCGTTGTGCCTGCCGCTACTGTCTGAGGCACAACTATGGCGCGCCACTCGTCGCCTACTCTTGCAGGCACTGTGGCCGTAGGCTCTACGCTGCCTTTGGCTTTCACCGTTCCGTTGCTAAGGTTTATCCTTGCCCCTCGTATCAGGTTGGCAACGAGCACAGTGCGTTCTGTCTGCTCCCATTCGCCGTCGGCAAAACCTGTACCCTCAGTAAGTGTTACGCGGGCGTTGGCCATGCGGTGGGCCATGGGCAGACGTATTACTCTGTCAGTCGGGGCCACGTCGGCCACCTTGCCCCACAGAAAGTCGCTGGCCTCATATCCGCCCATCACGCCGTCCTCCGAAGGCTTGCTCTGGTCGCGCTCCACAGTGAACGGGTAGGCGTCTATGCTCTCCGGACTGCCGAAGGGATAGTATCCGTAGACGTCAATGTGTGTGTGGTCGTCTTTCCAGTAGATGTCGTAGGCAGAGTTCCATTTGGCGTTGGCGGCGTCGTATGTATGGCGCACGTTGTCTGCCCTGTTGCCGCTCGGCTGCAGAGTGCCGGGCGTGTTGCCGTTATAGTCGACAATATACACGCCCATCACGTCGCCGTCGGCAAACCCGCTGTCGTTTACTCTCGTAACCGCCAGCTGGTCAATTTCGCCCGACAGTGTTATGCGGTTGCCGCTGCCGCGGCTTTCGTCTCCGCCGAAAAGATCGTCAGAACAGCCTGCCAATAAATGACAGACTGTGATTATATATATTAAAAGTTTGTATTGGTTGCTTTTTATGGTAATCATCTGCAGACTTTATTTAATGGCGTTAAATTTTTACATGCTACATTAGTACAACCGACCTGAAACATTATTCTGCCGTTCCGCCATTATCTGTGCCGTCGTCTTCCCAATCATCTATGTCGACGTTTATTCCGTTGCTTGTCTTGCTCAGCGTCACGGTGAATTTGTGGCGCTTGCCGCTCTCAAATGTGAATGCCTTCTGCAGGTTGTAGTCGCGGCCGTCAACGGTTACAGTCACCAGGTTGCCCTGTGCCACTGTCTGCGGCACTATTATGGCCTTGTAGCTTCCGTTTTCTTTCAGCGGTGTTATGCTTGTGGCTGTTCCCATGGGCGTAACGGCTTTTGTTGCAAGGTCTACCGTGGCCTGTGTCTTTATGCCGTTTATCTTCACGCTTACTGATGCTGCGGCCAGGCTCTCGTCGGTAAATCCGTTGCCTGCCGCCAGATTTATCAGCATCTGGCTCATCACGTGCGATGCAGTTATGCCAACGGCAGCCTCTGTGGGTGCCACGTCTTTTGTAATTCCCACAAGCAGGTCGGATGCCTTATAGTCGCTTGTGTTGCTCTGGTTGGCCATCGTGCTGAACGGCATTGCGTTTACCGATGTCAGCGACGGCGTGTAGGGGTAGTAGAGATAGAAGTCGGCGTGTGTGGTCTCATCTTTCCAGTATATCTGTTCGTCAGGAGTCCATGTTCCGCTGTATGTAAACCTCATGTTGTCAACATGATTGCCGACCGGCTGCAGCGTTCCCGGTGTTCCGTCAGCATTATGGTTCACTACGAACAGACCTATCCTGTCGCCGGCCTCAAATCCGTAATCTGTGGCTCTCGTGCCGTCTACGCTCTCCATCGTAGTGCTTATCTTTATAGGCACGGCGTGGGGCGACGGCGGGTCGATTTCGCCTTCATCTCCGTTGTTTTCACTTGATGAACATGCGCAGAATGCAAGTGCGGCAGTCATCCATATAAGTATATTTTTCCTCAAATCCGCAACCTATAGGGTTTAGTGGGATTTTGCTTGCAAAGCGACAAAATTCATTTTATTGTACATATT
>ENA-OQIE01000758-OQIE01000758.1-human-gut-metagenome-genome-assembly--contig:-NODE-758-length-18420-cov-4.834324_pt1 | contig 18420 bp, 15 predicted proteins | sample MGYA00242569_ERZ504731 | MGnify/ENA primary metagenome ERZ504731 (study PRJEB26092, sample SAMD00036208) | human gut metagenome | host: Homo sapiens | study: EMG produced TPA metagenomics assembly of...
AGTTTGTTATATGTAATACAAGATTTCACAAAATCAACCCGTATGGACTTTTTCTTTGCCATATCAAAAACCTCCTGCTTTTTTCTTACATAGTTAATATGCTGAAAAAATCAAGAAGGAGATGATTTTTTGCGAAAAAAAATGATGAAAATAAAAATTTTTCTACGCCAAAACGCAGAGAAATCAATAAGTCGTAAACGATATTTTTATTTGTTTGTATGCCTAGGCGTTTTCATCTCGGAAATTCAATTACCGAGAATTCCCACTTATTTCTTGAAAGGCCAGAGATATATCTGCAATATATATACTCTCCTTACATACAAAAAATATAAGCAAAAAAAACACAAAAAAACACCGCTCCGAAGTGGAGCGGTGCTTAAAAGACGATTAGCACGAGAAATCAACGAGATTGAGATTTTTAGAAATATTCAGTAAATAAGCCTTCGCAGATGTCATACTTTCTGGAATCATCTGCAGAATTTCAGCGAATTCGTCAGCAGTTTCTATAAGATTCAGTTGAAGCAAATCTACCAATTCAGGCTCGTCTTTAATTTTTACAAATGATTTTACGCAGCTGATGATATTGTTACGCAAAAAATTCTTGGCAGTATTGGAGTTGAGGTTTTTGCATTCAGCCATTGCGATTTTGCATCTCATTATTATATCATCTGGGGAATAATAGAACATATTTTCGGGAAAACTATTATAATCATTAACAAAATCGTTTACCTGACTTACTATATTTGAAAGCATATATGATGGAAAATATACTGTCTGACCCGGCATATGTACTGTTACATACGGCCGTACTACATAGTCTGGAGAATAGAAAGCTCTCAAAATGTTGACAGATGCCAGAGTTTCCGTAATTGCTTTACAGATATCTTCAGGAATATAAGGTGTTTCCAGGTACACATCAGTGACCGGAAATGGTCCAATTTCATCAAGTTTTTCAATTGATGCTGGCAGCCGAAGCGTTTTCAGGCTAGTGTTTTTAAATGCGCCATATTTGATAACCCTGATGCTTTTTCCAAAATCAATATTTGTCAATTCGGCATCAAAAAACGCATATTTCTCAATTATTTCAACGCTGTCAGGAATTTTTATTTCATGCAGCGAAATACAGAAATCAAAGCAAGAGTTTGGAATTATTTTCAGCGAATTACTAAGATTGACTTTTTGCAGTTTCTGGCAATTACAGAACGCACCTTTTTTCAGGTTTTTAACAGAATCAGGCATTTCTATCTCCTCAATTGAGGAGCCATAAAAAGCATTATCTGTAATCGTTTGCGTTCCATTCTTAATTTTAACAGCCCCTCTTCTTTTTTTCGGGCAGGCAAGTAAGGTATTTCCGGTCTTATCATACAAAACGCCATCATAAGTTGTGTATTTCTTGCTTTTTGCAGTAACTTCTATATTCTGCAGGTTATTGCAATTTTTGATATAACTGCAAAAATGGTTCTCTTTTAGCGTCACTTCATCATCAATAACGAGATTTTTTGGTGCGTCATATGAAGAAAATGCATACTTGAAAAACAGGCCACTGTTTTTAACGACAATTTTGCTGCATTCTTTACACATTTTAACAATTAATGCTCCATTCAGATATAGCGCATCTTTTGGAATCACTAGTTCTTTTGCAGCTTCATCAAAACCAATCACCATTCTGCCGGCCATATATACGCCGCCAACAGGTTCTTCATTCCAAAATGGCGCATTGCTGAATGCCAATGGCATCGTTACTTTCACACTGTCATCGTTAATGATTTTTGTTGACTGGCAGCCAGAAAATGCATATTTATCAATGTATTCAACAGATTTTAAGTCAATTATCTCATCATGCTGCTTGCAAAATGCGTTAAGGAGCCTGATTGTCTCCATTCTTGTTCCATCATCTTCCACATATTCCTTCATCAGCAACATATTAGAATTAAGAAAATATTTATTATATGATATTACATCTTTCACATTTGGAAACATCTCATTTGGAATTGAAATATATTCTACCTCTTCTCCAATAACAATTGTTGTCACATTTGGAAACGACTTTTTCGATTTTTTTTCGATGGCAATTTCTTCAACCCCAGAAAATTCAATTTTCTCCACATTATCCTCAACATCCATGTCAAACACCGATAAACCACTGGCCTTGCAGTTACACATGAATTTGTAGCCGTTGTTTTTGAGTTCTTTTATCACCTTTTTTTGCTCCTTTCTTGTTGTATTTGTATTTAATATGCGGGAATTGGTGGTAGAACAAAAAAAAATACCGCTGCAAAATCTACAGCGGCATTCTTAACCCAGTCGCAGCCAACATAATGTGCAACATTAGTAATTTTTAGCATTTCTTTCTTCCTTTTTTCTTTTTTTAATTTCCATTTTTTTTAGTTTTTTCTTACACATCTAGTATATCAAAAAAATCTTCCAAAAAGAAAAAAAGAAGCATTTTTTGCTTCTTTTTTAGATTTCCAAAGCATCAGGAAGCCTTAAACTGTATTTCCGCATCTCTTCCAGCAGGTACGCGATAGATGTCGGCAGTCCCTTCTCCTGGGCGATTGGCAGTGTATGCAGCAGCGCTTCTGCGTCCATAAGACCGAGAGTCACAAATTTTGATAAGGCAACATCATCTCCTCCTTCCGCAAATGCCTTTGCGATTTTCGCCGCATTGTTCTGGAGATATTTTTTCGCATCTGACGAGCCCTCCAGGAGGTACAGCTCCAGTGCTACGTTCGCTTTGTTCTGAAAATCCTGCAGCGTTCCAAAAATGAGGCGGTATGACAGAGACCGGCTAATCTCTTTTCTATCGCTGGTGAGAGCCGCAAGCACCATATCCTGAATGACAAACATATTGATATAATTGTTGATATGTTTTGGAAGCCTTATGCTTCTGCCGTTATATGTTAGCAGAAATGTTTTCTGTGCTTCGCCTGTCTTGAGAAACATTCTTCCTTTGTTCAGCTGGATTTCGTCTGTACGGTAGAATATCGTGGATTCTTCTTGGATTAACCCATACAGCAATGACGACAATGCATCATCTACATCCTCCCCAATCGGCTTTGTCCAAACAATCTCCTGTACGTTTGACCGGAAAGTTAAGTCTTCTCCGCATTTTTCTATCCCTTTCCCGAGAGTAATTTTTTTAAGCGTTTTACAGTCTGCGAAAGCAAAATGGTTCAGTCGTGCCACGGTATCTGGAAGGGTAAGTTCTTTAGTATGGCAGCTGTCAAAAGCATAGCTTCCGATAACGTTGTATGGTTCCGTCAGGGTCACCACGTCTACTATCTCTCCGTTTTTTCTGGCGTCGTAATATTTGTTCAGCATCTTAGCACATACTGATGCATCTGCAGAATACGGCGGACGGTATATTGTTTTTAACTCTTCGTTATCTGTTTTTTGCATTTTTTTTTGCTCCTTTCTTTTTGATTTTGTAATTAATATGCGGAATTTTTAAAGGAAAGAAAGAATGGCTTTACTGGCAACACAAAAGCCGCAGGTTTTCCTGCGGCGTGTTTGCGGGTATTTCTCACATTTCCAAAAATCCAAGTAACTCAGCCGGTGTAACCGTCTGCGCCACTCTTGTCATATATTTTGCATACACACCCATGATTGAATCTCCGTGATTCCACTTGTCAATCTCTTCGGTATTCAGCCAGAAAGCCTTTTTCGCTTTTCTCGCAATAGCCTTCACGTAATCTTCGCCGCTGGCGTTTTTATTGTTTCTTGCGTCACCGATGAAATAAATATAAGAATCACCGGTCACCTCACTCATATGCTCATTATAAAACGTCCTGAACGGGACTTCATAGTTAGAATATGCCCCAGAACGCGGGATTGCGTCTAACACAGACTTGACGGTCTCATTCGGATTATCCGTATCAAAAAACTTTGATATGTCATACAGCCTGTTTGTAAAAGCATAAGTCTTACATCCGCCAGGGAAAACTTCCTTCATCGCATGCATAAATACCAGCATCATTTCAGACGCATTTTTACAGGAGCCTGACACATCAAGAATCAGTATCAGGTTTGATTTCTGCCTTACCGGCTTCTGATGGATAAGCCTTAACGGAACACCCCCTGTCTGGCAGCTTTTCTTGATTGTAGCCGGAATGTCAATCCTGGATGCCTTATTTGCACGTATTTTTCTTGACATTTTTGTCCTGAATTTTCTTGCGTTGTCTTTGATATAATCTGCAATCTGCCGCTTTTCCGTATCTGTCATTTTTGAAAAGTTCTTTTCAAGAACCATATCCCCGACATGTTTTGACCGGACTGCATTTTTGGCAAGGGCTTTATTGAATTCTGCACGGTGTGAAAGAGACTGTTCCTTCACTATCTCATTCATTCGGTTCTGGAATTTTCTGTCTTCCTCTTCCATTTTTTTCTGCATTGTCTTTATGTCGTTTTCGGTCTGTGCAATCTGACTATTCAGACTCTTTGCGTCATCCTTAATTGCCTTCAGCTGTTTTCCGCGTTCCCTGATGGCTTCCATCAATTCACTGCTGTTCGGCTTCATACAGGCTTTCATGGAAGCAGCTTTCACTTCCTTCATAAGCTGGCTCTGCTCCGGTTTTATTCCGCTTTTCACAGTCTCCACGAGGTTTTTAAGGTGCTTCTGCCCTTCCAGACACTCGTCAAGGTTCTTAATACTTTTCTGTAGCTCTTCAGTCTGTTGTGCTTTTTTCACTTCTTTTGATTCTTTCTGTCCGGCTTCCCGCTGCTCAATCAGTTCTTTCTGACGTCCGGTCAGCCGCTGCAGTTTTTCATTTATTTTTTGTTTGTTTTTTTCATGCTCATTTTTCGCATTTCTCTCTTCGCGATGTCTGTGATAATACCTTTCGACAAATTCTTCATAGACCTTATTAAACATCAATGCTTCCTTATAGCTGTGTGTTATCATTGCCGAAAGCAGCTTTTTAACATCCATCTGTCCGCCATGCATATCACTGATGACGGAAAAAATTTCAGACGAATTACAGATATAGCCAAGGCTGCTGAAATATTCGCAGGCTTCAAAAATAAATTCATACAGGTATGAAGAATCGTCGCCGGCACTGCCGGCAGTATTTTCTGCCAACATAGCCTCATCAATGTCTTCCATCATACACACGCCGGTCATTGCCTCATTGCATCTGTCAAGCATAGGGCATGTTTCGCATCTTCTTGCCATCACGAGTCCTCCTTATCCAGCAATCACTCCCGCATAGGTTTCGACAGTCTTTCTGATAATACCCATATCTCGTCTGTCTTTGGCGAGCAGGCCAATAGAATTCATTACTTTTACCTTATTTGCGTCATTCCTTAAAAAGTTTGCCCAGTCTACCGCTTCTGAGATAGACACCGGATGCTTGAGGCTTTCTTCCTGTAATGATACGATACAGGATGCAATACCGGCAGCCACTTTGTCATTTACTTTGGCATTATTTTTCAGGATTTCGATGATTTCCTCGCGGGTTTTCTTTGGAATATATAAATACCCACATCGTCTGCGCATAGCACCGGACAGTTCACGGTATCCATTTGATGTAAGAAAAACGATTGGCTCCTGGCCTTCCGGACAGTCTACTGCTCCAAGCTGTGGAATGTTGATACCGTATCTCTCAAGGTATTCATACAGCATATATTCTGTTTCTTCTGATGACTTATCAATTTCATCAATTAAGAGAAGCTTCCTTCCGGTACCGTTAATTGTCTGCAGAACTGGACGTGGAATCAGGAATTCTTCGCCGTAAAAATCAACATCCCCGGACACTTTTTTGATTGCTGCATTTACGTTAAGGTCTTTAATCTCTTCATTGATTTTTGGTTTTACTGCTTCCAATGTCAGCAACTGGCGCTGATAATCGTAATCGTATAAAATATCATCTTTTGTAAGCCCGTCATACATCTGCAGACGCAGGAACGGCAGACCAAGCATTTTTGCAACGGCAATTGCCAATGAAGTTTTACCGACACCAGGGTCTCCTTCAATCAGAACTGGCTTATTTAATGATAATGCAGCGAATACTGCATAGCAGATATCATCATTTGGAATATATCCATTATCTTTTAATCCCTGTCTAATTTCATCAATTGTTAACATAATATAATTATTGTCTCCTTATTTTTAAATTCTCAGAGGCCTTATTTCCTCTGGCATATTTAATATGCTGAATTTCTGCAGGAACGATATTTTTTTACGGATTTTTTTGTGTTTCCATACAGAAAAAATTGGCACTCAGACCAATACCAAGCATATCCAAAATTCAGCATATTATTTTTGCAAACAATAAACACGAAAGGAGTTTTTAAATGGTAGAAATAAAAACAGAACGAGCAAGCTATTATATTTCAACACATGGAAAATGTGAGTACATTGATATTGAACCAGGAACTGATACTTTTACGTTTTTGTCTCCGGAATCCTTGAAGGATATCGTGCATCAAGCAAAATCTCAAAGCTATTTATGGCAGAATATCAGTATATGTAATCACCTTACACATGGTCTTGTATATAGGCTCAAAGGTATAGAACAGACATTCCCCGATGTAAAAACGCTTATCATTGAAGATGATATCGGAGCCATACATATAGACAACCGTATGTTTCCAAATGTAAATCATATCATTTCCAATAATAAGCGATACATTAACGATGTTCCTATGCTCATCGCACAAAGTGATGAACCAGGATATCTAATGAACGCCTTTTGCATAAAGCGTGGAGAAACAGTTGATTTACGTAATGTCAAATACATTTGCAATGGTGCATTTTCAGGATGCCATATTTCAAAAGTCATCAATTCTGATGATGTCTGGGGATGTGAAGAAAATGCATTTAAAGATTGCAAGTTTCTGTTTAATGATGAAGAATATGCTGACGGTACAATAAAATTCGGAAAAGTAATCGTATCAATAAAGCCAGGACTGACTAAGCTTAATATTCCTAATGATATTGATATTTATTCGACATGTGAGTTTCCAGGCAGTATTAAAGAGGTAAGTTTTGATTCTTTTGACTGTCTGGCGAAATTCAAATGGTATCTTGAAAAATATGATATTGATACAATAAGTATCAATGACAAGCATGCATTAGAAACGCCAAATATATCACAGTATTTCGGCAACATAAATGCAAAAAACATCAATATCACAAAAGAAAACAAATTCCTCAAATCAATTGATGGCGCTATATTTACTGCAGACGAAAAAATATTGTTATATTGTCCACAAAATAAAGACAGGTATACTATACCATATAAGACAGAGACTATTGGGTCATATGCATTTTCAGGATGTCACATAACGTCCATAACAATTCCAGACACAGTTAGCAGTATCGGCTCTTATGCTTTTTATGGATGCGAAATGCTGACAGAGGTTAAACTTGGAAACGGCATTACTGATTATGGGGAATTTGGTGCTTTCGGAATCTTTCAAAATTGTACTAGCTTAAAACATATAGAAATTCCATCATGCGTTACCGCAACATGTGAAAATATGTTCCATAACGTCAATCTGGAATCAGTGATATTGCATGAAGGCCTACGGTATATCGGGCGTAATTCATTCAGAAACGTCACAGTTGACACCATAACGCTTCCGGCATCATTAAAGATGATAGCGCCAGATAACTTTCATGGCGTAAAAGTTTTCAACATCTGCGGCGATGTCCCTGTAGGACTGATTGTAGATATTGCAAAAAGCACACAATCATACAGTAAACGTATAGAGGCAATTAAGATTAACAACGAAGATGTCATTTTTGTATTGAATATGATGCAGGACGGGCAGGCAAAAAAGCTGTATTTCACAAGATATATCAGCACCTGGCAGGCAAATAAGCTTGATTACCTCCTAAGCACCTTTAAGACACTGCCTGATGACTATCTGGTAGATTTATGTAAAAACATCAATGACCCCGAACTTTCAATAAGGTCTATCTTAACGCTGTATAAGCATACTCACAAAAACGAACTAAGAAAACTTTTACAGATTATGTCAAATGCAATCCTAAAACACTGCATCAACCTGCAAGATAACGAACTGACGATAGAGCTTTTATCAATAAAAATATTTACACAGCAAGAACTTAACGAGCTGCTGAAATTTGCACAAGAACAGAATGATACGGTTCTTACGGCGGCAGTATTAAATGCACTGGCAAATTGTAATGATACTTCTGATTTTATCATTTAACGCTTCCCGGCAGAAATCTGCCGGGATTTTTTTTGCAAAAAAAAGAAGCGGTGATGTTATCACCACTTCTCTTTGCTATTTAGAAAAACATCATCTGACCGCCCTGGCCTTCAAAAAGTAAGTCTTCAATATTGACTTCTTCAATATTATCAGTTTCTTTCTTTGCTTCAGGTTCATATTTTGATAAGATACCCTTCTCAATCATATCTGTAAAAAACTCATCAAAGCACTGATTGATAAATTTCCTCTCATCCTTTCGCGGATAAGCGACCATCACGCCGGAAACTGCACATTCAGCATGTCCTACGAGATAATCTGAGCGTCTGCCATCCAGCTTATCTTTGACATAGCATGCAAAAGCACGGGCAAACATCTCATGAGCAGATGACCAGTAACCGTTACCGGCTTTTTTGTATTCACCATCAAAGAACTTTGATGACTCATAGAAAAATGTCTCCTTTCCGTCCTGCTCTTTGAATGCTTTAACCAGCTTTTTAACAGATTCTGGCATCTTTGACAGGTTAGCAGATGCAAATCCATGCACACCGAATTGCTCTGCGATATACGCGTCCATTGCATGACCCCATTCATGAGCCAGAGAGCCAGCACCACGCTTTTTAGTCATGTTGATGACATTTTTGTCCAGTTCATAATGCGCCATAGCGTTACCGCGTCCACGTGCTCCGAAAGCAATTGCCAATCCACCTCCAAGACTAATATCTTTTGGAGAAATACATACAGCCTTATACAGGTCTTCAAAAGCGTCATAAGCCATATTTATAGAGCCAATACGGTCTTTTGAAGTAGTATAATTGCCAAATTCTCCTCCACGCAGGCCATATCTCGCCATCAAGACTCCGCCATCGGAAAACTTAAAGAAGTTATAGCTGCTGCCGGTTCTTTCAATAATGGAAAGATGCGGCGGCAAAAACGCTTCTTTCTTTGCGTCTTCTTTTTCAGATAATCTTTTGGATTTATCTTTGGCAATAATATTTTTTGCTTCAAGCTCTGACAGCGCAACGCCGATACGGGTCTTTTTGTTGTACATCGGAACGTATACGGCATTTTCATCCGATTCAGCAAGAAGTGAAGTATAGTTTGCTGTATCAAAGAATGTTACAATACTATTTGGGAGTGTAATAACATTTTTGAAACGCTTATCATCAAATTTTTCGCTGCACATGTTTTCAGTAGTACATTTGATGATTTCATACTTTTTGCTCTCCTTTTCGTCAAGGGTAGCCATGAACATGGATGCGTCGCTATCCTTCTTGATACGGTCAATATGATACACATATCTTAATACCGTATTACCGTCAAGAAGCTGCTTTGCGATGCTGCTGGCATACTTCCAATGCTTGTCTTTCGGGTCATCAGAAGCCTTTTCCAGATACTTAAAGATTCCGGGAATCTCGCTGTCTGAACCTTTATAGAACTTCTTGATGTCATCAAGAGTCCTGCACTCTTCCGCATCTGACTTGACATCAAGGACAAAGGACATATATTCCTCAATCCCAATGTTTTTAACTGGCTTAGGTGCAACTGCATCACGCATCTGGTCTCTCCAGAAGAGAACTTCACGCGGGATACCCTGTTTTTCAAGAGCTTCATATTTAGGATGTTTCCAGAGGGCAGCTTTTCTTGCCATCTTGCTCTGTTCATCCTCTGTTGCCTCTTTAAAAATTGCCCATATATCTTTTTTTGCTCCGCCAATCTTCTGTCCAAAATCGTTCAGTTTTTTCATAATTTTCATTTCCTTTCTTTGTTCTTTCTTTGTTTGTGTTACAAATCTAATATGCAAAACTTCCCGTAACACAAAAAAGCCCGGCAGGATATGCCGGGCGCGTGTTTAAATATTAAATTTTGTTGATTTTTTAGGGGATTTTTTCTTCTGTTCTTCAAGCAGATATGATACAAGCACCACCATCTCTTTTTCACTTGCAAGCTTGATAAAGTTATCAAGACTTTTTGATGCAAAAAATCCAAAACTGAAAAAACGTATCAGCTGCTTTTCATCACCATTTTCAAACAGACGCTTGACAATGCTCTTTTTGGCATTTTTCAATAGTTGTTTATAGCAATCCTTTTTTGTGATGTCATACAAACATATCATCATATCCTGCCGTAAACTTTTATCGATGGCATTCATGCCATCTTTCTGAAACAGACCATCAATCTCATCTTCCGGAACTACGTCGTAAAAGGAAAACAGTTCATCAAGACGCGCCGCCAATTTAGAAGGCATGTGACGCGGAAGATAATATGTCTTGCCATTCACGATTAAGGTTATGATTATTTCACCGTCAGCCTTACGATGTGAATATGTAGACGTAACTGCCTTCAATAAACCATAGGGAACTCTTTTTCCTGTTACATGTATTACTGTTGCCTGAGAGAAATTGTAATTACCAACATATTTTAATGATTTCGGCAATGTAATTTCATGTGCTGTATATCCAGAAAGTGCACCGCTTTCTATGGATTCAAGCCCTTCGTTTAAAACAAGTTTGTTTATCTTGGAATTACTGAACATATTCTTAGATAAACCTTTCACATATCCAGGAATTTCAAGCTCTGAAAAAGTTCCACACGATGAGAATATGCCATTACCACAGCATTGTTCAAAATGTGTCATTGTATGGTTAAATTCAACTGCTGATAACTTGCATTCACAAAAAGCATTAGCATGTATATAGCATAATGATTCTGGAAGCTTAACAGAGCTTAATGACGCTCCATAAAATGCATTATCCCATATAGTCTCAGTACCTTCCGGGATTTCATATCTTCCCTTTATATTGTTCTGAAAATATACTAATACTTTTTTGTCTTTTGTAAAAACGGCATTATTTACAGTGCAGTAAAACGGATTATCTACAATATTTAATTCCTTTACTCTACAAGCATAATTTAAAATATCCTGCATTTGGAGAAAAGTAAGATACGATGTATCTTTTATTGTCAATTTGCCTTTTATGCCTGGGATATATCTGAGCTGGTTTATATCATAAACAATCACTTCTTTATTATCATCTTCACCAAATGAGAGATTATCCACCGCAACGTTTATATCACGCGGTATTTCAACGACACTATCATCATTAACAGCAACCAGGATTCTGTTATCAATTGTAAACACACCATTCACGTATTTTTGCTCATTAAATAATACTGGATATCCATAAAATGATTTTTTGCTACAGCTGGTAATGTCACCTGCATTGATAATGTTTTCAGATTGGCAGCCCTCAAACGCATAATCTTCAATTTTCGTTATGCCGGCCATATCAATCACATAATCTTTACTATGACAGAAGACATTTTGCAGGATGGCTTGTCCGTCATTACATTTACGAGCCAGCATGCCACCAGAAAGATGCGTTTTATTCTTTGATACCACCTGTTTTAGATTAGGAAACATCATATTACTGACGTAAACATCAATCACACTTTCTGTGATAACTAAAGTCTCAACATTTGGAAACTGCTTTTTAACAGACCTGAAGTCATACATCACGTAATCAGCTTCTATTTCATGTGAATTTGAAATAAGTGTAAGAGTCTGCACGTCATCATCCACATCAATATCAGTACAAATTAACGTATATGAATATTTGCTTTTTGGCCTTTCAGTGTATAATGTAACTTTACCACCATGGGTTTTGATTTCATTTAACATTTTCTTTCTTCCTTTCTTTATGTTTTACATACACAATATGCAGGATATCTTTTACATACAAAAAATGCCGCAGAATATCTGCGGCTGCAAAAACAGACTGAATACGCTTACTTCGCAAAAGCAAGCCGATGAAGCAGGATATCACCCATTGCCGAAGCCAGGCAAAAAATCAGATTTCTTTCGTTGATTTTTGCATTATATACAACCTGAAACGCGTAGTCCGGGTTGTTTTCTGGAAGAACCCTGATTTCAGTATCGGCATTAAGATTGTTATCCGAAACACATTGTATTCCGATTTTATCCATCGCGGACATTAAATCTTTGATAGACACTGGCACCGTTAAGCCAAGAGCTCGTCTTACAACTTCGGCACATTCTGCCATCTCGTATCGCATATTTTCATATCTGACATATTCGTTCATTTTTTCTCCTTTCTTTTAACAGGCAGTAATTGGTAGCTACCAGAATTATACATACAATATGCCGAATTTCGGCAACAAGAAAAAGCCGGCATTAAATGCCGGCATGATTTCTTCAGATGACAAATTTTTTACTGTTATCTTTAGTTTTTAGTTTATCCAGAACACATGCTGCCAATACTGGAGCATCTTCTGTTATCTGTAAAATACTTTTTAACCTTGCGGAAGATAAGATATCAAGATTGATGAAATCAATAAAATCATCATAACGCTCTGTTTCTATGTATCTTTCAAGCATACTTACAGCATATTTTTTTACATATTCTTTTGCCTGTTCATCTTTGCAGTCTTTATATATTGCAAGTGCAGTATCCTGCTTTTCATCCATGCTTGAAGAGTACATATAAAAACGATTAGTAATGTCATTTTTGCCTGCAAGAAAATCAAATATCGCACATTTTACTGTATTGATATGCTTATGTTTTAAATGTTTTGGCACATAAAACGTTTTACATATTCCAACATCCTCTCGAGCGTCAATCGTCAATACTGTAAACGACTGGCTACTTCTTACAGCAGGTGGTAGGATTATGGCAGTAAGCATATCTTCTGTAAAATGTTCTGCATATACATTTTTTACATATGATAAGGCGCATCTTCCGATTGTGGATACAGTTTTAGGAATTGATATGCTTTCCAGACCTAAACACATCATAAAGCTGTCTTCTTCTATTATTTCAAGGCCTTCGTTCAATGTGATTTCTTTAAGCTGGCTCTCGTAAAATGCACCTCTTCCAATGCTTTTTACCTGCCTTGGAAAACTAATCTTTTCAAGACCTGAAGATGCAAATGTATACCATGACTCTGAAGAGCCGACATGCGTCAACCCACATCCAAAATCAATTGTTTTCAGGTTTTCACAATCTGCAAAGGCATTATCACTAATCAGTCTCAATGTTGACGGAAATTTTACAGAATTAATTTTGCAGTAATTGAACGCTTCACGCTCAATCTTAGTGACTCCTTCAGGAAGTTCAACCATACCTGTTTTTTCAGCCAGGCACGCAACTACTGTCGTCTTAGTTTTATTATACACAATATCATCAAGTGTCACAAAGTTCTTATTATTGATAACTTCAATATGCTTAACACCATATCCTGTTATATCCTTAATTTCGCCACTGTCTATATCATTGCATCCATCAATAATAAGTGTTTCAGGCAGATTTCCATCATAATCGCAGCAGAATGTAGATGTCTTTAATGTCATTTTTTTAATTTGGCTAAAATCAAGACCATGAGCCATACACCTGGTTTCCTCTGGTATCACGACATTATCGGCTGTTTTATCTAAAGCAATAACAATACAGCCGGCCATTTTAACGCCATTGTTAAATGGCTGTTCTGAAAAATATGACCCGTCAAAAGCATGCTCTTTACATTTAATGTAATCTGTATCACAGTTTTCAAGAACGCGGCTTTGACATCCACAAAATGCTCCGTCTTCAATCACTTCAATTCCGCGCATATCTATCGCATCGGATGTATTCCAGCCAAAAACATTAATAAGACTGCGGCTAAAATTGTTGAGAAGCAGTTTATTTTGCTTTACGGTATAATGGTTATTACAAGATATAACTTCTTTCACATTTGGAAACATCTGATTTGGTAAACACAAATCACCGCATGTATCAAGGATTACAATTTTAGAGACATTTTTAAACTGTTTTTTATTGTCATCCAGACAAAAATCAAATACCATCAGATACAGTTCCGTAACGTCATCTTTAATGTCTAAGTCATAGCAGCACTCTCTATTACTACCTTTACTTTCAATGTAGAGTACAACACCAGGCTGTGCATCATATTTTATGTATTTGTCCATCTTTTTTTTCTTCCTTTCTTTTTAAATATTTTTTAGATTTACAAAAACAATATGCTGAATTTCCATATCGAAAAAACAAAGTCCAGGCAGGTTTAACTGCCGGGATTAGGCTATAGCGCAAATGCAATATTTTCTTCTTTTTGTTCTGTTTTTTGCCCATTGAGGGCATAAGCAGCTATTACTGACTTGTTTTCCAAATTACTGTTCAGGATTTCATTAACTATTTGCCCTACGGCATTTTTGGGCACTAATCCGGACTGCAAAAAATATATCAATCTTTTTTCATCGCTTAGACCAATCAGCCATTGGATGATTTCTTTTGAATTCTTTTTTAAATACTCTTTTATTTTTTGGTTTTTGTTGTATCTGTACTCAGCAAAAGCAGTATCATATTCATATGAAGGTTCATTCGCCAATCGACATAGAACGGCGTCTTTTACCTTTTTCGGGTTAGAATCGTATTCTTCAAAATGATTCCAGGAGATTGATTTTGGCAAGAATGCATGGAAATCATCGGACTTAAATATAAGTTCTGTATAATGTTTTGTAGTGCAAGTATTAATGACATTATTATAAGAAATGGAGCTCACCAGTCCAGTCGGGATTGAATTTAATACTACCTGGCTTGTATCCAAAAAGGCATACGTCCCGATACATTTTAATGACGCCGGAAACTCAACCGTTTCAATTTTACTGTCTGCAAAGGCGCTGTCTTCTATACATTCAATGCCTTCATGCAGGATAAGTGTTTTAAGCTGCTGACATTTTTGGAATGCAAATGGCGAAATAAACGTAACCTGTTCAGGAATGTCAAGAGAAGTAATTTTAGAACATCCACGAAAGCAGTTGTTGTTGTCATAATCTCCAATCTCTTTAAGCCCGCGCCCAAAATCAACGCGTTCAAGCCTCTTGCAGAAAGCAAAGGCCGACATCCCGAGCTTTCGCAGTGAATCCGGGAAAACGACTTCCTGAATGCAGCTGTTACTGAAAGCTCCTGGTGCAATTTCAACAACACCATCTGGAATTACGATTTTACCTTCTCTTCCGGCAGGGCACTTGACCAATATTGACATATCTGCACTATATATGATGCCGTCAACACTCTTATAGGCGCCCTCTCCGATAATCTCAAACTCCTTGCAGGTTTTAAAGGTCATGCAGAAATCATGCAATTCACAAGAATTTTTAAATGCTATTACAGGTGGGGCATCATCCATTCTTACAGTTGTGACAACTGGATGTGTCAGGCCCGGAAGACACAATTTACGTATATTACGAAAGCGAATATCCGGCATAACCATCGTTATATATTCCGGAATTTCTATTTCGTCAGCGTCTTCTGCTATTTTGACAAGAATACTTCCGGCTGTTATTATTGGCTGTGCATTATCTTTCAGCAAAGCCGAGCCGACAAAAGTTTTCTCACTGCAGACTTTGATATCCGTTGTATTAATAAACTTTTTTGCCCTGCATCCATTGAAGGCAAAATCTTTAATAAGGAACACGTCTTTGAGGTCTATGACTGCATCATCCGTTTGGTAAAAAGCATTCAATAAGATATGGTGTTTCACCAGCATATTTCCGGAAGCAAACATTAGATTGTCAGATATTACTTTTTCAACGTTAGGAAACATTGCGTTCCGTATGACGATATCAATTACGTTAGGCCCAATGTATAATGTTTTCACTTGTGGAAACACTTTATTAACATCAGATAACTTATAAAAGCACTTCTCTTTTTCATTTCCAAGAACCAGGCAGTCAGTTTCTTCCTGAATGTCAATATCACAGCATTCATCATGTAAGACATCAAAATAAAATATTGCTTTATCGTGTTCAGTTTGACTGTACATAATTATTCCCCTTTCTTTTTTTGGTTTCTTACAGTATGCCGGATTTCAGCAAACGGAAAATCTACAGCTCCAAATCGCTCTCGCTATCTTTTTCCTGTTCTGACTCTCCGATTGACTGCAGCAGGTATGCTTTTGCTATAACATCATCACTGCTTAAAACAGGTCTCTTGTTATATTCCTCTATCAGATATTTTGCCATTATCTCGCTTACCAGTCCGGTCTTTAAAAATTTAATAAGCCTTTCTGTTTTATTTACATCAACCAGGTACTTCGCAATCCAGTCAGCCCGGCTTTTTACATATTCATCAAGAATCCGGTTATGGTCTCCGTTCATATAGGCGCAAATTGCCGTTTCGTTTTTTGAATTAACGTCAAATGACATAGAAAATAACATTCCATAATACCAGTCTTTTTTCTGTTCTATGATGCTCTGCACCTCCGGCACATATTCGATAGCCAGATGTCTTGGCAGATAAATCAGCTTGCCGTCAACATCAAGGGCAACCGTACATACATTGTTGTAATCATTAAACGTTACATCAGATACCGCCCTGACAAGATTTTTTAATACATGCTTTGTATGCACGATTTCAGCATTTAAAAAGTTATTTTCTCCAAGAGACTTCAACGAATCGGGAAGCGTCACCTCTTTAATATTTTTACAGTACAGAAAGGCATTACTTCCGATATCTTCAAGCCCTTCATTCAGCTCAAGCTTTTCTATGCCGCAGTTTTTAAACACCCCGCGGCCAATCGTCTTCATTTGCGGAGGAAGTTTTAATTCGCGCAGTGAAAAACATGATTCAAAGGTTTTGGAATCATGTGACATATCTCCGAGGCTTTCAAGACCGTGTCCAAAATCTACTGATTTTAACTTAGAGCAGTCAAAAAACGCCCTTCTTTCAATTTCCCGCAATGAATCCGGAAGAACAATATCCGTAATGGATGTATCTTCAAAAGCGCTCTCTGCAATCACTTCAACTCCATCAGGGACTACTACTTTTCCAGGATGGTTTCTCGGGCATTTAAGCAGAGTCTTTCCGTCTTTTGTATATACAATGCCGTCAATTGTTTTATAAAATTCATTTTCTTCACATATCTCAATACACTTCATACCCGGACGGATGAAAAAATTCTCATCAACCATAAACCGGTCAGTATTCTTTACAATCAATTTTTCCGGCAGGCCGGTAAACAATCGCAGGACGCTTACATCCTCAACTTCAATACATTTGATATTGCAAAGTGACATATTCCATAATGTACCCTCAACATATTTAGGGAGTACTATCTTTTCAGCATTTCTATCCACATCAGTAATTATCGTACCAATAATCTCAACACCATTTTCCAATATTTTTTCCTCCTTTTTTGTATATTTACAATATGCTGAATTTTTGCAAAAAAAATATAGCCACAGCGAAAAAGCTGCAGCCATATTTTTAACTCCTATCAGAATCAGCATGATTTACAAAATGACAAAAAAGAAAGCCAGACAAATCTGGCTTTTACGATTACACTTCATAATTAATATTTTTTTCAGTTTCTTTTAATTTTTCCAAAATATACGCCGCTGCCGTTGTGTCAAAAGCACTCTGCGCAAGTTTTAAGATTTCTCTGTTTTCGGTATCAATTATGTCGTATATTTTTGTACTCGTGATTAACCGACGGGCAACCAGAGGTTGACCGCGGCTTCTTCGCGAGGCCAAATTCGCCTCGCAGGACTAACACTATCCCTCTATCCCATATTACAGGGATTACCTTTTTTATCTACGCAGCTTTTTCATGCTGTGTATCCTGTTTATTCTTATCTGGTTTCCAGACAAACTTTCCTTTTCCCCAGAGCTTGCGGTATTCACACTTTTTGTGACTACGTTCCATATGTCTGACAACTGTGTATCTGCCTGATTTATGGTATTTATACTGTTTTGGTCTGCCAGCGCAGGCCTTTGCGTTTCTATACAAATCTTTGTAACCGATGGAGATAGTAGTAACACACAAATATGTAAAATCTTTGATGCTGCCAAACGCATTCGGGTATTCCTTACGGAGGATGTTTGCGGCTCCGTTGATATCAGCGTTCAAAAGAGTCCCGTTCTTTGACCTGTAAAGGCCGCGATGAATCCTCTTGCCAGAAAACGCATACTTCTTATTCTCACCTTTCTTATATGTTGGGATATCGTCCATATCAAGAAGGCTCGCCTGTGATGTATAGCTTTCTTCCCGGATGACTACAGCAATCCCACATTTTGAAGCGACCGTCTTTAAAATCGTGATAAATTTTGTGTATGGAATGGACACAAAATTCTGGTTTACGTTATCCTTAAGGTCGATTTCCTGTTTCTGGCCGTCATTGTGGCCCATCACTATCACGTCAACACCTGCAGCTTTTGCATACCTGCATAT
>ENA-OQIE01000767-OQIE01000767.1-human-gut-metagenome-genome-assembly--contig:-NODE-767-length-18202-cov-7.324248_pt1 | contig 18202 bp, 17 predicted proteins | sample MGYA00242569_ERZ504731 | MGnify/ENA primary metagenome ERZ504731 (study PRJEB26092, sample SAMD00036208) | human gut metagenome | host: Homo sapiens | study: EMG produced TPA metagenomics assembly of...
TACTGCTGTTTTAATTTAAGTGATTGATTATCAATGATTTGGGATTCTTTCCATTGGAACAATAAACAATAAACAATGATTTCATCAACTTTTGGGGCCGGGGGCTGTCGAGATTTTTGCCAATAAACAATGGAACAATGGTTTTATCAACTTTTTTAGGGGCTCATCCTCTTTGAGAACCCATATTCCCTACCATTGTTTACTGCTGGTCCCTGCCACGGGGGCCAATACCCCCGGCTTGGGGGACACAAAAAACCCGGGCTCCCCTAAGCCCGGGACGGAGTAGTTTCCTAAAATTTCCAGCTAAAGCCGACCTCATACCCCGATCGGGTCAGCTCGAAGTCCCGCATATAGGATATATCTACTCCGAAATTCCTGTAATATATGCCTCCCCCAACCCCAACCTGCCCGAAGGAGTTAGCCGAAGCTCTCAGAAAGGGGGACCATTTCCGGGACCTCGTTTCTTTGATTTGTTCTCGAACGGGGATATACTTGTACGTAATATGCTGGAGAGTGTTGTATTGGACTGTAGCTTCCCAGTCAAATTGGCCAATTTTGGGATCTTTGAAGAATGTTCCAGCGTATTTCCTGGTCGTATTCCAGTCCAACATTGTCCTTTTTACGCTCTCCAGAGTATCCACCTCCTTTTTGTCCTCCCCAAAACCCCCTCCATTTGTGATTTCTGGGGGTGTTTGGGGAACCTTTTCCTCCTGGCCCTTATAGATATATATCAATTTGATTGGATTCCTAAAACCCTCCCATTTTGGAACCAAATCCGGGACTTTGACCTCCCCCTGAATTGGGGGTAAATCGACGTACTTTATAACGGTCTTCTCCTCGACTGTTTTACGCCCGATTATAAAGCCTATACCTACAAGAACTATTGTGCAGAGTACTCTCTTTAGTAAGTCCATATCGTGTCCTGCGGGAGGGTTTTAGAAGCATCTACGTGGATAAAATTCCCGTCGATGCCTATCCTCCGGATCCGCAATGCAATGGCTGCCCGGAGGATCTTCATCCGATTGGGGCCCGAGGCACACCGGATGTCCACTGCCAAACCTTGAGTGTGAGCACTGTTGCCGGACCGTCCTTTGGCCTTATCGTGTTCTTTGGAACGATAAGCGCAATTGAGGACGAGAGGGATGCCTGCCTTTTCACGGAGGTCATCCAGTAGATCGAGAAAATCCTGGTCCATGTCTTCAATGGAGCAGGACGGATTGCATCGCTCGAATTCTTCGGGCTTAAAATACTTACTTGTCTTCATGGCATTCAAAGTCTATTTGAGTTTTCTTGCTGACCGATCTCTCCATGTATGACCGGAGAGCTCTGAATATGGGGTGATTCGAAATGATTGCGGAGTTCTCCAGAAAGCTCCAAAACTCAGTCCCGACCACAAAAGCAGCGAAGAAGTTGGCAAGGTTGAGACCCCCCAAGTTCGGGAGGACACACACGTCAAGCATGTAGGCCATGCCGATACCGATAATGCTGAGCCCCAACTTCCAACAGGTATCCCACATTTTCTCGCTTTTGAACACATATTTTTGATGGGCTCGTTTGTGGCGCTTGTAGTCAGCAATATTTCCAGTTATGAAGTCGACGATAACGGCAATACAGACACAGAGGATAAGGACCTGGACCGGAGCTAAAAGCCCCCAAAACCCTACAATGCTCCCGCATATCCATTTTCCCGCTCTCATGACTTCCTCCTTCATATCTGTTAAACTTATAACTTTTCACGTCCTATAATAATTTTACGAGCCGGAGACTCCTTGTATTCAGTACATGGAGTCAGTAACCGCAGAGCTTTAAGGTGATTTATAGCCTTCTCGAGGTAGGCTTCCCCGATGTTCCGTGCTTCGTTCGAGCTACGGACGATTATGTTGTCTTCTACTCGAGTGCTGAATTCGCCATCTTTGTACCTCACACCGAAGGCAGTGGGATTGATTGGATTGTTGACGATGAATCGGGAATACGCAATGTATGCAATGGCGATCTTGAGTCCTTCGCTTCGACCATCCCCGGAACAGCCACCGTCATAATATCCGCCTTCCATGGCGGCAGTGTACTGATCTTTTGTAATGGTTACGTCCCCGTATTGGAAAGGACCGGGGCCGGAAAAGTCTGTCTCGTCGAGCCATCTGTAGAGGTTGGCTCCTATGGCATCCACCAGTCTGAGAGTCTCAGCCTCCCGGATATATGGCTCCAGTCTGGCCGGGTCGTTGATGTTCTCGGCTATTGGCCGAACATTCCGAAGGTCGTTAGAGTTGAGTATCATCGGGCATGAGTTTTATAATCTCCTCGTCGTAAAGCCCATAGATGAGCTTGAGCATGTTTCTCTTCTGAACAGTGGAGAGCATCTGGTCCCGGATAATCTCCAGGACCTGAGTCATGTTGTCCTTGCCAATTCTGTCTGCTATAGACTCGCCGGCATTGTAAGTGAGAGACTGAATAGCGAAGTCGGGATTTTCCAAAGGAGCCCACCAGTACTCAAAAATCGATACGAAAGTCTCCTCCAGCTGCTGACGCTCCCGGACTGTAACAGAGTTGTAGTACTTGTAGGCATTGGTCATGAGATCAGCCCCAAAGTTAGCCCCCACGTCAACAGCTCGGAGAATGGGGGGTTGCTTGAAGGCTTGACCAATGTTCTCCGGGATGACTCTCTGCGTTACTTCGAATGCTTTGTCGTAGTTCTCCCCCGAGAATCTTATGAACTGGGGCACCTCGTCTTTGGACTTACACTGAATGTACCACAGTTGAGAGGTGTTCTCGTCCCCCTGAAATTTGTTGAGCTCTTTCTGCGTCTCATTGACTTGGGACTGGTCTTGAGTCTCGTCCTTGATGTCTACCAAGATTCCAGCTGACAAGAAGTTGGAGCATGCGTTTCGGCCGGCTACGTTGGCAAGTGCTTCCTCAGTTCTCATGTCGGTCATCTCAGCGATGAAGATAGGGACTGGATAAGAGGGACTGCCTTCGGAGTCTCCTGAAAAGTAGAGGATCTGGCCATTATAGTTGTCCCATCCGCCAGCTTCTTCTACCTGGTTCAGAATAACCTCCGGATCCGGGTTGAAGAGATGAAACCACTCGATGTCAGACGGTGACCATCGGGCCCTCGTCTTATCTCGGTGACCCCAGTCGGGGTGATATGCCGTCCGGCCAATGAATCCATCGTCGTCTGCCTTAGCAAGTCGGAGTGACTCGAACGGAATGTGGTGGATAGAACTGACGCGGAAGTTCATATTATAGTTAACATGGACGGCGAACCCATGCCATAACGTAAAGTCTTTGCAGACCATGCGGAGGATCTTGTCGAGCTTCTCCCCTTCTTTGTTGACCCGCAATTTGTAGATGCCGGGATCTTTGAATCCGTGACCGTATACGAAGTCATTGTATATGCTCAAGCAGGCATTGCCGGTCTTTGAAGCCTGAACAATCTCGCTGACTGTCTGGGGAAAGTCGTTGGTATCTCCGTATGTTTGGATGCCATATTGTCTCCAGTCCCGGGATTCGAACTGAGGAGCTGATTTGATCTGTGCAACTTTCATACTGGCGTAATTTTAATAGTAGGAGGGACGGGAAGCGACCCCGTCCTATTACCAGTCCTATTTGGACCCTCCTTTTTTGGCTCCCTTCTTGGGAGCCTCCGAAACGGGATTGACTACCCGGTTGTAAGCCTCTTCGATCTCCCCGGCAGACATTTGCGAGTCTGCATAGGCTTCTTTGATGGCTTCCAGATCCATCCCGGCGTCGATGAACTCCTTCACCTCGGTGTCGATGTCGGCGGGCTTCTCCTCGGTCTTCTCCTCGGTCTTCTCCTCGGTCTTCTCCTCGGTCTTCTCCTCGGTCTTCTCCTCGGTCTTCTCCTCGGCGGATGCTGAGTCGAGAATGGCATGGATTACCTCCATGGCTTTGAAGTACTCATCGAGCTTGGCGTTCAGCTCGATCTGTTTCTTGTTCAGCTCTTCGAGTTCGGCTTTGACAGAATCGATCTGCTTGCTCAGAACCTGAGCCTGACGCTTCTTGATTTCCACGTCCTTGTCCGGCATCTCCTTGCCATAACGAGACATGAATTTCTCCAGCCGGTCGTTCAGATCTTCGGGGACCCGGGTGAAGTACGAGAGCGCATCCTTGTTGAATGCGATGTGGTACAAGCAAAGATCCTCCGTGATGTTCCTCGGGGTGAGGATCTTGCTGAACTCTTTGTTGATCGGGTCATGGAGCAGAGTACCTGCTCGGAGTTCGTAATCGGGGTGTGCTACATTTTTCATTTGTTGTTCTGTTATTCGTCTTAATGCTAAGTCGGCTTCGATCAGGCAGAAGCCGCATCGGGAAACTGACTTATTCAAAAAGTATCGAGAAAGTTCATCTACTTCTCGATGGAGAGCGGGATTTTTTTCCAATTCCAATGTATGGGCCCGATAGGCTTCGCCTTTCAGGGACCCATACTTGGATTGGTAAGCTCTCAGTCTTTCGAGCATGTCAGTCATGAGTGCTACGGTTTAGATCCTTTGGTCAGAAGCCCGTCTACCATGAGGTCTGTGGTGGCTTCGTCCGTGACGAAGAGGCTCATCGGGAGCGAACCTTCCTGAGCGAGGGTGCCGTTGGCCAGAGTTACCTGGTATGCGACGCCGTCGGTCATTTCGGTAGTGACAGTGATTTCGGTGAGCTCCAGACCCGAGTCCCAGCCATACACCTCGTACTTGGTGTCCCCTTTGTCTCCGGTGTCGTTGTTCTCGACGATAGCGATGACGCGGGCATTGGTCAGGCCGTTTACGAACTTCTTGGCTGCTTCCGACTTCTTGAAGATTCGGACAACTACGTTGTGCTGGTGAGTCTTGAGGTACGTGCCAGCATTGATGGTGTCCGAGCCTACAGTTGCGTTGGGCAGCGAGTCGACTTCGTAACCAGTGGCACCGGTCTTAAGGATGAGCGAAGAGATAACGTTGTCAGTTACAACAGACTTCGATTTGTCGACGTCCGAGTAGCTGAGGAGAATCACCCTGGCGGTGGTGCCGGCGATTGCCGGCTTACCACACACCTGGTTGATGAATCCTGTTTTGATTTTAGAACAATCAAGTCCTGCCATTTTCTTAGATTTTTAAGGATTAGATACCTACCGAGAACAGATCCGGGTTAGTGAGCTTGGCATCCGCCCGACCCATGAGTTCTATGTAGACTACGCGGTCTTTGTATTCGTACCAGATCCGCATCTTCTCGAAGCTGTCGATTGCATCAACACCTATGCCGAGCACGCTCTTCGAGGTGAAGAGAATTCGATGGGGATTGTTGAGCTTCGTGCCAGTGTCTTCCGACGTAGCGATGACCTTGTCCCAGATGGGCATTGCGATGACAGGGATGCCATTGAAGCTGAGAGCCTCCGTGCCATTCAGCAGAGCCAAGCGAGCCGACTCGAGGCAGCAAGCGTCCATAAGAGACTGCTGATAGGCATCGTAGACCGACTGGGTAACGAGGATAAACTTGTCAGACTGCTGACGGAGCAGAAGCGGGGCACTGAACACGACCGACTGAATGTATTCCTTGGCCTTGTCCGGAGTAAGCTTCTGAGCTGCGTAAAATGCCCCAGCATTTTCCGTAATGGTGGCTCCGCGCTGGGACGGATTGGCTGCAACCTGGGTGGTAATCTGTTTCCAGAAACCATTGATGATGGTGAAAAATTTCAGGTCGAGACCATCCGTAATGATACCGCTGTTGGTAACGTTCTTGGCGTCCTTGTCGTTGAACCAGAACAGGCGGTACCAGAAATCCATAATGGAGCGCTCCAGAACCTCAATGACGATGTTCATGTAGTCCGTATCCGTGAAGTCCGGAATGTCGACGCCGGTGCGGAGAGAGTAGATAGTTGCCGACTGCTGAAGGTCAGTGTAACACTGGGACAGGAGGATCTCCCAGATGCCGGGCTCCCATTTCAGCTTGCGGGTGTTGATGTTCCACGGCTGAGGAGTCGGGTTACACCCGGTGTTGACCACGCCGACCATGCCGCCCTCGCCGATGTAACCCACCTCAGTGTTAGTGACGATGTCGGGGAAGACTGTGTGAATGGAGTTGATGTCAGGACCCTGAATGGTGTCCTCCATAATCATCTCCGAGATTGCCTGAATGACACGTCCACAAAAAGTGAACTTGTCCATGTCAAGAAATCCGCCAATTTTAGCTGCCATAGTTCTTAAAGTTTTTGAGTTTGACTACTTGAGAATCTTTTTGGCAGCGTTGACCTTCCGGAGCTTTTCGCGAGCTTCGTTCTTGAGGTCAGCTGCCGAGGGTTCGGGCTTCTTGCCTCCGGGCAGAACCGTCTTGCGGTTCTTCGGGCGGTAGTTGCTACCACGGAGATTGCGGAGTTCGTTCTCCTGCTCCTCGATGAGGTTCGTTGCCTCGTCGAGCATCGCCTCCAGTTCTTCAACGCGGTCCTCGAGAGACTCGGTGTCCTCCATCTCGATGCTGGTGACGATGTTGTCCTCGACAGTAACCACCCGACCGTCTTCCAGAACGACAGTGCCCGACGTCTCGCCGTTGGCGAGAGTTGCCTCTACCCCTTCGGCCAGATTGTCCTCTTCACCTACGGTCTGGAGAACGACCTGACCCTCAGCATCCAGATAGTCAAAATTGGCGGGAGCGCCTTTCTTGCCATTCCGGAATGCCTTGACCTTGCTCATGAACTTCTCATAAGCGCTTTTTTCGTTTTTTGCCATAGCATTAAAAATTTGGTTTGTGTTGTATGAATTGATTTTGGAAATGAATCCCAAGTCAAGAAGTGATTTGGCATCATGGATGCGTTCCTCATGCATGACATTGCGGAGCCGTTCCCGGTCCTGACCTGTTCTCTCGACATACACGTCAAGAATAGCCTCCTCCTCCAGAGCAAGCTCTTCGGCAACGCTACGAGCATCGTCGGAAGTGAGCCAATCCCCGCCCGGCATGTATACCCGATGGATGAGTGCCCGGCAATTCCTGTTTGCCGACCGGTTCTCTGCCGGAGCTGCCAACAGGATGCACACTGCCATCGAGTGGCATCCCCCGACAATATTTGTATATATCGTCCTCCCGCTCATGCGAAGAAGGTCATAAATCTTGAAGCCCTCCTCAACAGAGCCCCCGTCACAGTCAATGTTGATGCACACCTCCCGTTCATCGGGGTGTTCATCAAGTACCCGGCGGAAGGTCTCCACGGAACAGATCTCTAAGGTCCCTCCCCGAAGCTCTACCATGACCCGATTCTTTTCGGAGTCAATTGCGCCTTTTAAGTTGATGAATATCATATGCCAAATTATTTCGATACAAATATAATTATTCCTAATAGATATTGAAATCCTATTTGTGCTGGACTATTTAAAAATTAGCCCGGTCTTGAATCTGCACGTAGTTAGCATCTTCCCTCCGAATATCTTCGATTGTAGCAATCACTCTCACCTGGCCAAATGCTTTTTGAATTGCCCTCTCCATGTCAAGCCGATTCATAGGTTCCGACGCCTCAGCGAATGATCGGATAGCATATCCCCCGTCCGATCCAACTTTAGTGAACGGTACTCCGCCACCGAGTTCGTTTATGGCTGACAGAAGAGGCAGGAACATGCGGCTCGACTTCTTGTTAATGATGGTCTCGCCTCCTTCCGCCTCAATGTGCACTCCTCCAGCGGCATGACTGGGTCCCTCAATGTATTTACCTCTTGCGGCTTTCGGCAGAGGAGCTGCCCAAAGAGCTGCCATCTGAACTGCTCCCAAAGCCGCAGCTGCTGCAATGAACGGGATAGCCAAAGGGAATCCCATTTTAGCCGATGCCATGATGGAGATGGCAGTATTGATGCCAATCTCGAAGGATCCCATTGCCCTCTCCCGGATAGCTTGTTCCCGTTCGATTTTGGCCAACTCCTTCTCCTTCTGTTTCTCCATCTTGACTTTCTTCTCGTTGTACTGGGCCTCCGTGATTTGGCCATTAGCGTACATGTTTGCCAATGCCTGCTCCTCCCGGCTGTATTGTTCTTCTACCTCCTGAGCCCGGCGCTCCCCGAGAGCACTGGCCAAGTCGTTGAAAGCATTAGCAAAGCCGGATGCCATTTCGGCATACTCCCGGAGCTTCTCGATCCGTTCTTCCCATAAAGCCTCCTCGTTCTCAGCCATCTCGAGTTGGATCTGAGCAATGGCGTCCTCGTTTCCTTGAGCTGCTGCCAACTCTGCCTCCAGATACCTTTTCCTGATCTCATACTTGGACTTGTGATTTAACTCGGCTTGAGCGAGCTCCTTGTCGAGGTCCATTTGCTGGAGACGAAGATTGTTGGCTCGGAGCTGGGCCTCCTGCTCATAGGTTTTCTCCCCGGCAGCTTTCCTGGCTTCGATTTGCTTCTGGAGCATCTCATTCTCGAGCTCCAGCTTCTCCCTTTCGTTGTCCGCTGCCTTCGAGAGGTCCTCGGCATACTGTTCGTTTAGAGTTTGGTTGAACCGGTCAAGTTGCTGTTTGGTAGCATCCTCGCGGATCTTTTTAATTTCGTCCTGGAGGTTTTGTTGGATCTGTTTCTCGAGTTCGGCTCTGTTGACCAGGAACTGCTCATAAGCGGCATACTCTTTCTGGTATTCCTCCTCGCTCATACCTCTCACGAACTGGGGAGACTGAATGTTGGCCAGCTCCTTCATGGCGTCCTGGTACTTCTGAGTAACCTGAGCAATCTGCATATCGACTGTGCCTCCGGAAGCTACAGCCAATATGTTTGCTCTCACCCCCGCAAGGTAGTCATTGAGCTGTTTGGCTTGGTTCTCGTAGAACTGCTTGTCAGCCCGAGCCATGGCATTCAGAGCCGTCTGATACTCCTTATTAGTAATTTTGCCGTGAGCTTTTTGGAGAGCGAGACGCTCCCGGGCTCCATCCTGAGCTGCCTTGTAGAGCTTTTTCTCATACTCCATCCGGATGGCAATGTTCGTAGACTGGAATGTTGTTTGGAACCTGAGATCGTCTTCCCGGATCTTCTGCATGGCTTCCGAGTTCTTCAAAGCAACCTCCAGAGCCTTATCGGCAATGGCCTGCTGAGCCTCCCGGTTGGCTATTGCAGTCTCAAGAGCCAAGTTAGCAATTGCGGCTCCTTCATTCTCGATTGTCCGGAACAGTTCTTGGTATCGGCCTTTCAAATCGTCGAGTTCCTTTTTGGCCTCCTTGTATTTGGCCAAACTTCCTGACCATGTGTTGAGCTCCTCCTCCTTGGCTGCAATCACCTTCTTCAAGGAGTCGAACTCATCCGTTGCAGCCATCTGTCTTTGACGAGCTGCACTCATCTCAATCTCGCGGAGCTTGTTAGCTGTTTTAAGCTGAGCTTCGGCGATCTGTTCCGACGTGGCATGATTGGCTTTGAGATTTTCTATTTCTCTCTTGCCCCGGATCTCCTCGGCTTTGGACAGAGTGTTCCGCTTGGTCTCGATCTGATCCAGTACATACGTGGAGGCTTCGGCAGCTCGATTGTATGCCTCCATTGCCCGGGTTGCTCTCTCTTGAGCTTCCGTGTTACTGTTAAATGCGTTCATAAGAGCAACCACTCCAGCCACCAATCCGCCCACTGCTGCTGCCACCAATACAACGGGGTTGGCAGCCAAAGCCGCGTTCCAAAGCCATGTGGCAGCTGCTGCTGCTTTGGTGAGGATGTTGCTAGCTCCTTGTACGGCATTTTTAGCAGCTATCGCTTTCGTCTCGGCGAGAGTCTGGTTGATGCCAACCAGCTGAACCAAGTTAGATGCAGCTCGATAAGTGGCTTCGGTCTTGGAGAGAGCTGCTTGGAGAGAAGACAAAGAGGAAAGAGCCGTGATGATGGTTATCATCTTCGTCATGGTAGCATTGAGCTCCTCGTTCTCGCTCCCCAGTACCTGAGTGGCTGTGGTCCAAAGGCCCCATACGGAAGTCAAAGCTGACGTGGCGCTGGTAACTGCCTGTATGGTTTCAGTTCCTTTACCAACGTTGGATATAGCTGTATTGACCAGGTCCTCAGCTCCTTTCAGTTCACCGGCTCGTTGAATCATCTCCTTGAACGTCTCAGAACTCGTATCCCCGGACTGAGCCATCTGGATGAGTGTCTGGGTAAGGTCGGAGAGTTCCTGCTTGAGGTTCTCCGTTGCCTTCTCGTAGTTACCAACTGACCGGCGATAGTCCCCGAGTGCCTCCTCCTGAGCTTTGAGCTCCTCGGTGGTTTCTGCAATGCGCTTGCCGAGCTCGGCTTTACGAGCCGCGTCCTGCATTGAGTTGCCCAGCTCTGCAAACTCGGCATTGTCCAAAGCCAGCTGGGTTCTAAGTTTTGCTAAACTTGCCTCCTGTTGGTTCTGGAGCTTAATGTTGTTCTGGATTTGCTTCTGGTACTTGTTCGCCTCGCTGTTGATTGCCTTGATCTGGTTGTCAAGCGCATAGTATTCTTGAGCATTCTCCTCAGTTACTTTGCCGAGAGCCTTCTGCTGGTCTCTCAACTCCTGGGACCGGAGTTTCAATTCGGCTAACGTCTTGAGGGCATCCTCAGCTGTTACACGGACGTTGTAAATTGTATTTTTCTGTTCTTCGGCCATATCACATTCGTATTAGGTCTACTTTGGGTATCTTTCCAGCTTGGAAGTTGTTTATTTTCGAAACGTAGAACCAGAACCCATGCTCTTCCAGCCATATCGGGTTGAACAAGTCCAGACTTTGAATGTCGAGCGAGTCCAAAAGAATTTGGACCTGTAGGATCTTTGGTCTTTTGAGTATATTGTTGATGAGCTTGTCGTAGTACTTAGGAACGTAGTATTTCAATTTTTTGAAATACGCCGTGTATAGTTGTACCTGGGTATAGGTGCGGCCTACCCTCACCTTGGGCTGCATATAGTCAGACCTATTTATGTGGACGACCATCGGCTTACTTAGAACATTGTACTCCCAAGTCGTCTCGGTCATTTCCCCGTTCTCCATCCGACCTCTATTGATGGTCCAGATGGGGTAGTTAGCAAGTGTATGAGTCTTATTTGTAGTGCCCGCATCATAGAGGCTTTGGTTGAGCCCTGCCAAGAACCCAATTTGGAACAGGAGTTTGGTGGGCTGGAGGTTGACGTCCGGGATGCTGAACTTGTACGAGTCAGTAACGTTGTTGTCCTTATTATCCTCTAACTTTATCTCGTTGGACTGGGCATAGCTGGACAATTGAAACGTAAGTTTGGTGTCCTTTCCTTTTATCAGCTTGTCAGACCAATTCTTCCCGGACGAACTTCGTCTGTTGTAAAACTCCTGAATAGAGTATGCTCTTGCTACCTTTGTGACGGGATTAACGTCGACGGTTAGACCAAACAGCTGGACAAATGCTTTGACTATGTCCCCCAAGCTTTTGAATCCAGTAGAGGCCAGGAGGTCATAGGTTAGTCCGGGTTGGGGCTTATCCCCTGGTGAAGTTTCAGGCACAGGAGGAGCAGTAATGCTGACCGGAAATCTCAGGTCAAACGAACTGCCAGGGTTAGTGACTATGGCGAGAGTTCCAGACACCAGTATGTACTCCCCTGCCTCCATCTGGATGTCGACCGAAGCGCTGCCAGAAGACCCCGATGACCAGGACCTTGTCAACACTACAGCACTGGTTCCGTCGTTCTTGTAGTGGGTAACTTTGACTGACACACTACTCTTTTGGATGGCAGAAATATTGGACCACGAGAATTTAAACGTGATGGTCGTGTCCCATAGAGTCATCCAGTTGAATGTTCCGGATCCGGGGCCTATAGTCAAACGTCCGGCGATCGGGTCCCTGAGAGTTACCCCGGGGAAGCCTTTCCATATCACCCCGGTGGGGGCGCCAATCGTGGGATTCTCGATCCAGCCAACTCCGGATGCTATCGGAGCCTTGGGGTTGTCTGCCAAAACGGGGTAAGTGCAAGGCAAAAACATTTCGGCTCGGTCGACGAGGTCCACGTCGGTCTCGAGACTGTAGCCTGCTCGATTGAAGATCCATGTCACCAAGTCATACCAGTTGAGGTGGGGGTAGAACTTGTCCAACTCACTGACTTGCCTGATTGCCTCCATGGCGAAAGGGGGGAAGTTCGGGTTCTTTTGTAGAGTTGCATACAGCCAAAAGTACAGGACTTTAACCTTTTCGGGCCCGGAGAGGTATCGCTCAGTCTGTCCCATTGTGTCCGTGTACCACTTGAGGAGGAACATACCATCCCCCGGGTCCTTCGCGTCAGTGTTGTTTAGTGTGTCGAACAGGTCAACGGTTGCCCCGAGGATCTGGACCCCGATCGATGTATCTGATACGTCTACGATGTTCAATACTGCTCCAGCCGGGGATATGAGTGCTCCCTCATAGAATAGTTGGCAAGGAAACTTCATGTATGGCACACACGAACCTGAGCCAACTACAAAACTGAATTGGAATGCTTGCTCGTTATGGGTCGTCCTGGGCAGACTGATCCGCTGGGAGTACGAGGCATTCCTGTCTTTCAGCTCCGCCAGACTGTTGATCTGGTAATTCATCGCAGGAGCATCCAGCGGGAGGTCCAGGGACCAGACCTCGCCGTCAATGCCTTTCATGAGTAGTTCGTAGTTCATATTACCACTGAGTTTGTTCGTCAATAAGCTGGAACTCGTAGCTAACAGTGTTCCTGGGAGTCTTGGTGTCCCAAGTTAAGTCCGTGTCATTTACTAGGACTCGTTGCCATGCCTTGGCTGGGTAGTTGTACCTTTGAACAAGAGGCGAGAGAGCAATTCCTTTGAGCAAGTTGAAGTCGTTCTCGTCAAGCTGTTCTGCTCCTGCTTGGACTATGTTCTTAAACTCCGGAGCTAACTCGCCTCTCGTCTGTGAGGCATAGGGGTCTCTGGAATTCGCTAATACGTATTGGTCTCCCCGGTCAACCTCCTGCGTATACTTCTTATGTTGCTCAAACATGTAAGTGTCCCATCCGCCTTTCTGGTTTATCCAGCGAATGTAAAATGGATTGCAAGGTATCTCCGTATCGACGAATATGATGTTCCATGCTTGAGAAGAGTATACGCTTACAGGAAGTCTGAGTTTTACGTAGACTGCTTCATCCATAGCTTCATCCTCAAATTCGTACACAAGGGGGATGCTGAGTCGGGTAGGAATTTCAAATTGATTTTCGACCCCGTCATGAAGTTTAACCCAAACGTCGACCGATGTAGCGATATTTGGTGACCCCAAAAACCCTCTCGGGAATAGGGTGACGTAATACGGATACCCGTAATATTTTTTTACATACAGATTCCTGTCGTTGTCAGGAACCCGGTCAGTCAGTACGAGTCCTAAGTATGACTCGGTGAAATTAGCGTTGTAGCCTCGAGCCCTAACTCCCCGGGAGGCATATCGAACATTGAAGTTTCGGTCGCCGATGGCTCTGTAAGCATATGCCGATACGAGACTGTAGTCAATGGCAAAGCCGATGAGTGGGTTTGTGTACGGAAATGTTCTCGATCTGTTGTCCCGGAATCCGGCTTTTGCCAAGAAACTGAGGTCGTATTTCTTCGTCGTCCCGAATCCCAAGTCTCTGTAGATGTCGATGCTTTCAGTTAGTGAGTTCGCTGCTTTAACTGGACTGGGGCTATAGCCGACAAAGTTCTTCCCGTAGGCCAAACTCATACCTGAGAGAGTAACCTTCACTCCAGCTGTTGCTCCTTCAATACCTGCAAAAATGACAAGTGAATTGCGGGGGAATCCTGCTGTAACAGTGCGCGGTATCGGAAACCTCCACATCATGTTGGCACCAATTGGTATATTTGTTTTAGTAATCACAGTGACAGGATTGCCCGAACTGTTTGCTTGGTACAAAGCAACGGTGAGTGAAGTGGCACCCACTCCAGCCCCGCTAGAAACCCTAAAAGAATACCATTCCCCGGGTACCACCTTTCTACTGAGAGGAAACTTCACAAAATAGCGGTTATTCTTACCTCCACTGTTATCAATTACTTCGACCGCCTCATTGTCTATAATGTTCAACGAGACCATATTGTCCTCGTCAAAGTTCTGAGTCTTGATCTCAAGCCCAGGTGTTAATTTGTCGGTCTCAACTGGTATTTGCGAATATGCTGAGTATAAAGAATCCTCAGCCGGTTGATTGGTAATTGGCATATCGCGTTATATTATATATCCGTGGTCCATATTGTTGTCAGGAGTGAATGCCTCTTCAATGAGGACCTCCATTGTCTTGTCCAAATGCTGAGCCAGGTACTCCTCGAAGTTATCAGCGGGAGTGTCGACCAAGTCAACGTAAATGTGATTGCGGTAAAGCTCTGAGCCTTCTCGTTTTATCTTCCATGCAGTGGCATTTCCGAATCGGACCAGGTCCTTGGGATCCGAGAATGTGATGCCTTTGAGCTTTGCCCACTCCATGATGATCTGTCCCAAATTGGCGGGGATCTTTCCAGGACCTCGTCCCCGGATGAGAGTGTAGAAGTAGTTTGGAGCTTCGATCGTTCCCCAAACTGTTTCCCCTTCTCGTCCCGTCTGGACTGTTATCTGAGCATAGGTTCTGCCGGAGGCTTCCTGCCCGGCGTCCTGTGATGCCCGGATGATCTCGTCCCTCATCTGGGTGAGACCCTCAGCCAATATCTGTTCCAGTCCTACCGCCATTTGTTTCTGGGTTTGCGAGCATTGGCTTTCTGCTGAGCCTTACGCTCCAGTTCCTTGTTCAGTCGCTCCCGGAAGAGGTGACTCTGCAAGTTGGTGAAAAGGAGGTTGTACACCTTCCCGTATTTCCATTCCAGAATCTCATCCGGGTCTTTCGAGTAGTCCTTGGCCAGTGCAGTGATGGTGGCCATCTCGCCAACCACCAAAGAGAATTGAGCAATGCCGGCTGCCTTTTCCTCGGCACTGGGCTCGTACTTGAGCTCAGTCTGTTCTCGCTCGATCCAGTACTTAATGCCCATGAGAACCTCGTACCAGTACTCGACAATTTCTGAGGTGTTCCTGAGATTCCATTTGACGCCGAGACATTGCATGCCTTCCTTCATCTTGTCAATGTCAGTCAGCTCCTTTTCAGTGATGATCCGGCCAAGCTCTATGCGTTGGCCGAACGTCATCTGACCGCCTTGTATGTCGATTCGCTGTATCATTTTATATAGCAATGTTTGAGACTCCAGTAGGGGTCGGGGATGTCATCGAGCCGTATTTCATGAATGATGAACTCAGAGCCGGGTCCCATGTCGGGATACGTCACACTCGACTTCTTCCACCCGTCCTCTTTGGTCCATAGATAGTCAAAAACAAGGTCTCCGGTTTCATCAATGCTAAGTTGTTTAACAAAACTGTCTGTTTGCAAGATGGAGAATGTCAATAACAGGAAATCCCGTCTGCCGAACATAACTTGGCACCGGGCTGGGGGATAGACCGGCATGGGCAAGTCCTGTCGGTCAAAGAATAGAGTGTGCCCCGACAAGTCAAACCCGGGCTCTACCACTTCGAGGAGGGGGCGCCAGATCTTGTCCTTGTACGATTCAATGCACCAGTCCTGTTTGAAGGTGAACTCCAGTCCTACGCTGACCTCGTTGGCATCGAATCTGGCAGATGGGTACAGCACCCGGACAGTGTTCATGATTTCCGGATATTGCTTGACCAGCTGAGAGGTCTTGAGCAAGTAGAGGAAAGGCCTGACCATCTGCTCCTCGATTTGGCTCTTCAACTCCAGTCGTCCGACAGTGGGGGAATTCTTGCTGAACTTCGTATTGCCTTTGTAGGCATCATTGGCCATCGGCTCAAACTTGCAGAAGTAGACCTGCATAATGGTACGCTGAGTGGGGCAGCCCCGGTACGGGGTATCGTAGTAGCCAGTGGTGGGCTCCTCAACATAGACGAAGTCGGACGATACCCGATTGCCGTCCGAGTCTGTCACGAATCTTTCCATCGTGTCCACTTTGACGTTCAGCATTCGAGCCTGGTCACACTCAAAGACAGCCAGAGGGTTGATTATCTTGACCATGTTGCGGATAATAGTTATGACGTCCAGTATCATCGTTTTGCGGGGATTATGATTTTGGCGGACTTCATGCCAGTCGCCTTCGGCTTTATCTCAAATATCATTCGCATGATGAGCATGTCCAGGAAGTCCGGAGACCTGCCAAGGAGCTGTTTCATGGTGTCCTTGGAGATGAGCTCTCGCTTCTGCTCAGCGGAGTTCGTGTTCTTGGACTTGAGCACCGTCATCTCCTGCTTGATTTTCTCCTGAACTTCGGGAGAGCAGATGATGTGGATCTGGCGCTTGTTGATGAGCTCCGCCAGCTTGAATGCGCACTCCGACTTGATGTTGTTGTACGTCTTGGAGTCAATGGCTGACTGTCCTCCATGAAACTCCCGGATGCCTTTCAGGTAGCTCTCCAAGTAGAACCCAAGTCCGTCAGCGTCAGAGACGATGCTGGACCGGGGGACTTTCAGACCGGTGGCCAATTTGGCGATCTTCTCCTCCATCTCCTTGCCTTCCGAGAAGCCTTTGGCGATGGGGATCCGACAGACCATGCCGTCCCAGGTTCCAACCACCCAACTGTCTCTACCTTTCCCGGCAAGGTCAGTGCTAATGAACCGATTGCCCGTCGGGAGTACGAACTCATTGCTGAACATGTCGCACACTGCATCATAGTCGACCAGCCAATTCGGGTCATCGTCATACTCCCAGTTGCCAAAGACCAGTCGCTCGATCTGCGACTGGGTCAGGTTCTGGAGAAGACCTTCGATGTATCTGTCCGGGAGAGTCTTGTTGTCCTGGGGCAGAGCTTTGACGAACCGACGCCAGGGAGGCAGCTTGTTCTCCTTCCATGGCTTGTAGTAGTCCGTGTAGAGGAAATTGTTGGACGGGTTGCAGGTGATGAGGAGTTTGGGAGCCAGCTTGTAGACGTCGTTCTTCCAACGACCGATGGAAGCCTGGAGGTTGGTCTTCGCCTCGCGGATAAACTCTCCGCCCTCTTCGATCCATCCCCGAGTCATCTGCATGGAACCGAATCTCTCATACATGGGATCGCTGGGGTTGTACTTGGCATCGATGAGGTAGATGCGGCTTTTGTTGTACAACTCGAAGAAGTTGTATTGGCCATTAAAGTGGTAGTAGTCCTCCGTGATACCCCAATGGGCGAATACCTCGTAGAGAGAGGGGATGGTGTATCGGACTAAGTCAGCGGCCGTCTTACGCGCAATAAAATAAAATGTCTCCGGATAGGTGAGGGCATCGCCGGCTATCAAGGAACACCCGAGGTACGATTTGCCAGCACCTTTCGTGCCAGCATACAGAATGTCAGTGACTGAATCATCCAGCCATAACCGAGCCACTTCCTTCTGCTTCTCGTTGCCTTTGGTGTCAAATTGAAGCCGGCGTCCCATTTTATTTTACCTCCATTCCTGTTATCTGCTCGAGAGTGATGCCTCCCGTTACATTGACATTGGTCTTGCGTCCTTGAAGCACCTGGATGAGGCTGGCAGCGTACTTGCCAACCAGGGCTCCCTCAATTTGCTGGGAATTGATGGCGTCCTCGATGGTGCCACCAATTGCAGCTGCTACCGGATCCCCCGTGAGTTCCCCGTACTCAACAGGATTGAGTCCAGCGAACAGCCTGAATGACTCGATGGTCATCGGGCGGGAAATGTAGACGCTGCAGTCCTCGCCATTCTTATTCACGTGAGCTTGGGAAAAATAGTTATCCTTCATGAATTTGCAATACTCAATGAATGCAAAATAAAGCTCCTCCGCATCGGTGGGCTTTACAAAATCTCCGGCGTCTCGCCTTTTCTGTCCCTCCTCCATATAGGCGAGCGGACTCATTTTATATGTACTTCGTGCCATGCCTCAAATATAATCAAACCTTATACAAATTAAAAATTTATTTCTGCACAACAATCCCCGGAGCGTTTGGCCCCGGGGATCTTTAATTTATTCGCTTACGCGAATGAGGGTCACGCCGAACCACAGGAACTTGACCGAAATACCTTGCGGCCAAATCATGCCTTCGTGGACCGTTGCGATGGATGGGGTCCAATTACAGTACTTGGTATTAATCTCCGAGTACAAAGCCCAGTTTTTCCCGAGCTGCTTAAAGTGTTTTGCTTTCATGCTTGTTTGGTTTTAATTTCCGTATACGCGAGTGCCGTCCAGTATTTGTGGGTCGAGAGAAGGCCCAATTTGGCACCAGTTCTACTTGACCAATTTGGCACCAGTTCTACTTGACCAATTTGGCACCAGTTCTACTTGACCAATTTGGCACCAGTTCTACTTGACC
>ENA-OQIE01000770-OQIE01000770.1-human-gut-metagenome-genome-assembly--contig:-NODE-770-length-18194-cov-3.826296_pt1 | contig 18194 bp, 10 predicted proteins | sample MGYA00242569_ERZ504731 | MGnify/ENA primary metagenome ERZ504731 (study PRJEB26092, sample SAMD00036208) | human gut metagenome | host: Homo sapiens | study: EMG produced TPA metagenomics assembly of...
AAGTATTCTGTACAATAAAATGAACATACGCAGTAGTCATCGTCAAAGCAATACCTGATTCACCTTTTGTAAAATGAATCCCGTCGTTGTCAAAATAAAACTCTGCCACAGAACCGTCCGGTTTTCCATATCCATTCGGAACTTTTGTCAAATAAAACTTATATGGCGTATTTAATTCTAAATCTTTAAAAGTAATTTTTTTCTGTGACTTATTTAGTGTTCCTCTCTTTACTACTATTTCCCGGTTATTTATTTCTTTCTTCAATTCGTATGTTACATTTCCTGTCGGCTGCCCCGGGGGATACTGTATGATAAACTCAACAGACCTTGTTTGAACCGCTTTCAATGTATATCCTTTCGGAACGATGTCAAATACATTGTTTCCCTCTTCAACATACGATGTTTCCGATTCGGAAGAAGTGATGTTTTCTCCTTGTTCGCTTATCCCATGATCAGATATATCTTGTGTTCCATACTCTTCTTCCACCGCATATGCAGGCATATAAAACACCGGCAGGACAGCAGCTATAATTATTAACAGGGTTAAAAGCTTTATTAGCAAATTATTCTTTTTCATCAACGCTCTCCTCCCCTATTTTGCTTTTTTGCCTGATCCTGAAAAACAGCAGCAGCATACCGCTGCTTAACATCAAGACTCCATTCCACCGAAACATATTTGTAATATCTCCTGTTTGAGGACGTTTTTTAGGAGATAGATCCGGTGGTGTTTGTGGAGGTATCTCGGGTTTTTCTTTCCTTTGTATCTCAGTTTTCGGTTTTGCATTCACCACCCTGTTCTGGATTCCATTTTCAAATTGAGGAATGATAACTAAAAAAGGCTGTACATTAGTAAAGTCTTTTGCTTTTCCGGATGATCCTGTCTGTACCACAAGATAAATCCCATCTTTCAAATCTGTAAATTTTGCCGTACCGTCATCTCCGGTTTCCCCTTTCATCATTTCTTTTATATTACGGCTTTGCTTTTCAAAATAAAGCGATAATTTTAACTGATCGTCAGCCGTTTTAATATTTACAAAATCCCCGTTCCATCGAAACGGCGCTTTTACTGTATGCCGACTCTCTTTTTCATTCCACTTAGCAACTTGATAAACAGAAAATTCGGCGCCGTCTATCGCTTGCCGTTCATAAGTTAGTATAATATTCAAACTGCCGTTCTCCTCTGCCGCATACGCGCAATCGAAAGAAGTTATAAAAAATATCAGACTAAAACATAGAATAAGCAATAGGTTTATTCTCTTATTTTTCATTCAACTTCCTCCTCTTTCTTCTCTTTATCAGAAATACCGATACCAGAACTGTCATGCCGATCAGAGCCAGAATAACTCCTGCCGTCAACATGATATACTTCAGATTATTTTTTTTGATCATATCTTCTATTTTCGATTCTGATTGCTTATAAACAGTACGTTCTCCCCGCACAAGAAGTCTGTGGGAATTCACTCCGTAAGGGGTGCATGTGATCAAAGTTACATAATCTTTTCCCTTTTCTATCTCCAAAGTTTCCACATCATCGGGAAGTACGATTTTTATCTGATTTACCTTATATGCCAGAACCTCATCAAATACGTGTATGAAAAATAAATCGCCCTTTTTTAACTTATCAATATCCGTAAATAATTTCGCAGAAGGCAATCCCCTATGTCCGGATATAAGACTAGGGGTATTTTCCCCTCCTACAGGCAGGGAACTCCCCGGCAGATGACCTGCCGCTATCTGCAGCACGCCTTCATCCGTGCCATGATAAACAGGCATATATATATTTAATTTCGGTATTTCTACATATGCCATAATACCGGTTTTTGTTATATCAAGGATATGAGCATATCTCTTTTTTCTTCTTCATTCAAATAATATCGATTGACTTTACCAACCAGACTTTCATTATATTCTCTTGCTTCTCTTAACAAGTTTTCTTTTTCTTCCTTGGATAAATCTTTCGTCTTTTCTACATAACTTCCTATCGCTTTTGAAGAATGCAGCGCATTGATATAATCACCGATCGTGGGATAGGCCAACAAGCCTATCCCAGCAATCAAAATGATCGCAACTACTATATCAGGTATATATTTTTTAATCTTAAACATCATTTTTCAGTATGTTTTCTGTTTCTTTTATACACTGTATATCCCAGAGCGGTTAATACGAAGATCGTTCCTAATGTATATATTAAATATCTTCCCATTCCACCTGTCTCCGGAAGCTGAATGCCTTTCTTATTAATTACATCTGTTGACAGAGAGTCTTCCCTTTCTTCTGTCTTTCGTATAAAAACTATTTCTCCTTCCGTCTGTCCTGTCAAAGATGTTAATTGCGGATCATCCGATTCCTCGTCATATGTGGCTTGAATCGTAAAAATAATCGGCTGAATCGTATTATACCCGGATGGAGTCACTGTTTCTATTAACTTATACTTTCCTGCATCCAATCCTTTAAAATTAAACTTAGTTCCTTCCGTAACAGTAACTGTGTCTATTTTTGTTCCTTCGTCTTGATCATTTACTATCTTCCGCAACTCAAATTGTGCACCTTGTAACGAGTGATTCTCTTCATCTTTCTTATTTACTACTACTTTATATGTAAATACGACATTTTTATCTTCCGGAGTTTTTCCGTGGTCGCCGCCTCCGCTCTGATTTGGGTTGTTAGAATATACAAGATACGCTGTATTAGGATTTCCGTTTCCGGCAATTACAGCATTTCCGTTTAATCTACATTTGTATTCCACGACAATTTGACTTGTGGAAGTTATCATCACACTTTGAATCGCCTTCAAGTTCTCAAAGCGGACCTGAAAGCTATTAGTATCCGAATGCACTATCAGGCTATAGTCCTGATCTGCCGTTAACGTCGTACCGTCTACCGTAACCTTTACAGACATTTTATCAAATGTTAATCCTGCAGACATTATATCATTGAACTCATAAAAATACGTTTCGTACTCTGCATAATTGCTCGGCAATGTACCCGTAAGTTTATAAGGAATCACCTCATCTATGTTATAGTCGGCGGCATCCTGCCACCCGTTTCCCTCGATATCCTTCTTACTATTTTCCTGCACTTTTTTTACAAGTTCCGGCACATCTAATTTTGTTTTAGCAGTCGTATTGCCTACTACTTTCAAAATGTATGACGTATACGCTGAGTTTGGAGGTGTTTGTGTCTGACTTCCCTCCTTATCTTTAATAAGATAATAACCTGCATTTAAATTTGCAACAGTTGTCGAATCATTTTTTTCTACGCGTACCTCAAGTTTATTATCTTCATTTAAATGCTCTTGGATCGTCTTTGCGAATTCTTTTGCTTCTGATTCGCCGGTTAAAGTTTGCGCTTTTTCAGCCGCAGTTCCCAAAGTTTCTTTTGAAGCTTCTTTAATTCCCGTTCCCCACTGAATATTAGAAAGGGTTTTGCTTTCATCTAAATCTCCCGAAAAAATCTGATATATCTGAAAAGTATGGGGCGTACTCCCCTCATTTTTCAGCGTTAGCGTATACCCCCCCTTGCGCAAACACTGCCATCGGCAGCGACATGGAGATTACGGTTATCACAGCCATGATCATTACCATAACAAAACTTACTTTTTTCTTTACAAATTGTTTCATGTGTTTTCTCCCTTTTCTTTTAATTTAATTCGGATACATTAACCGATGTTTAAATTGTGTTCCGGCGAAATAACTGTTGCCTTATATTAACTCTATATTCCCTCCCTAATAAATCAAGTCTTTTTTCCTTTAAAATAAAGGTTTTTTAAAGTTTCTATCTCAGATGAATGAACAAGAATCATGGATATTTCTCTGTATCTGGTACGAAAATAGCTAGTTTAGGGTATACGAAATAAAACGTCTTTTTTATTCGTTTTAAATGGCCTTGTGTATTCCCTTCCATCTATGGCAACGCACCTCCCGTGTCTACCAGGATCATCACTTCGTGAGTCCTAACTTCCTTCGTTCTGCCTATCCATAATCCGGGTGTCAGCTTAGCTCCTTGTCAGGGTCTTGCCCTATGGAAAATATTCCTGCCAACTACCTGCTCATTCTTTGTTCCTATTATTACTGACTTGCTTCCTGTAACAGCACTTTTCAGTGGACGTTCCCCATTACATTCTGCTTTTGTACCTTTTCGGGTTGGTTACTTCCTGCACTCTATGCTGCAAGCATCTGTGGTCTCTTGATATCTTGCATCATCTTTGCACCGTCATAAGTCACACCTTTAGTCAAAATCGTATAAAAGATTCTTAAGACTTTACACGCAACTGCTATGACTGACTGCATCTTCTTTAGCGGATTTTCTTTTCTAGTTCGATAATACCGGTGTACTTCCTTAAATTCTTCATTCCTTGCAATCAAGGATATGGCTGCTTCATACAGTACATATCTGAGGCGTTTTCTTCCTCTGTAGCTGATGTGACTCTCGCCCTTATGTTTTCCCGAACTACACTCTACAATGGCATATCCAGCTAGTTTTTGCAGTTGCTTTGGATTATCAAAACGTGTGATGTCTCCTACTTCGGCAACAAATCCACTCACTGTTTTCAATCCAACTCCTTTGATTTCCAACAACTTATCTATATGAGGAATCTCTGACAACTTTTCCTCTGTCAGGCTCATCAGGTCTTCCTCTCTATTTTTGTAGATTTCATAATCGTTCAGTAGATTCTTCAATTCAATTCTTGCACTATCAGGTGCTTCCTGGCTTCCAATACTGTGCTCTGCAGCCGTTACCAGGGTCTTTGCCCTCTTCAGTCCAGCCGCTCTCAACTTAGCATCCCGCCAAATCTTATTGATTCCATCTACACCCAGTTTTACGATATCTTGTGGCAAAGGTGCCTCTTTTAATATCATAAGACCACTCACAGAATCCGGATTTCTATAAACGTCTTTGATTTCCGGAAAATAGATGCTAAACCATCTTGCGATACGGTTCTTGATCCTTGTAATTTCTTCCTGGGTTTGTAATCTGAGATTTGAAAGACTCCGAATCTCAGCATAAATACCAGTTGGTATATATGGATATGAAAATCTCCCTTCATTTACCAGCGCCGCAATTGTCTTTGGATCCTTACGGTCATTTTTGTTTGGATTATTGTCATCCAGTTCTTTTGACTTCTTTACATGATGTGGATTTACATGAACCGGTTTCATGCCGTTGTCCTGCAGGTATGCTCCAAGGTTGAACCAATAGTGTCCTGTTGGTTCCATTCCCGGAATCACAACGTTTTTACCGTATTTTTCTGCAAAATCCGCCATCCATGCTTTTAAAGTCATAAATCCAGCTTCTGTATTACTGAATTCCAACGGTTTCTTTGAATACTCGTAATTACGCCAATCGAATGCTCTTGCAAAGTGCGTTTCACTTCCCACATCAATCCCAACAATTAATGTCTTTTCCGTAATAGATTTAATTTTTGCGTTCTGTGTGTTATACTTCATTTTAGATACCTCTCTGTTCAATAAGATTGTTACTAACCGTGCAAAGTCAGTAATCTTATTCTACACTGAGGTATTTTTTTCTCAACCTTCTTTCTTGGAATTCCTTATATTTGAATTATACAGGAAGCTCCTTCCGTGTATATAAAACTGCATGGCTCTTATATTGTTTTACTTTGAAACATGCTTTTGTAAAGCATATATTATTCCCCTTTCCACTTCAATGTACCGTTTAACCGCTCCATGTACATAACAATATTTTTCTTATTAATTCCTGAAAGTCCAATATTTACAAAAAGTTTGTATTTAAATTGTATTTAAAAATTCATAGACAACTCCTTTACATTCCTTTATAAATTCATAATCGTGAGTTATTACAATTACTGTTTTTCCTTCTTCTTTCATCTTTTGTAAATATTTGACAGTGGACGCCATCTGCCCTTTACAAAGCCCGCTTGTCGGCTCGTCTAATATCACGATCGGTTTCAAACTTACTATAGCGAGTGCGATCATAAGTCTTTGCTTTTCTCCTCCGGACAAAGATTGTGGATGACTGTCTTTCTTGTCATAAAGCATCAACTCTTTCAACACCCGCTCCTTTTTTGCATCGTCCTGACTGACGATGGATATTTCCGACCATACAGATTCTGTGAATATCTGATAATTTACATCCTGCATCACCATGGAGATATATTCATAAGATCTTTTTATTTCATTCCCGCAGTAAAAAGATTTTCCTTTTCCTTTCAGCAGTTTTGCCATCTTTTTAATGAATGTGGACTTCCCGACTCCATTCTCTCCTATAATAAAATATATTCCTTCCGAAAATCCGATTTCCCCGATATCCATGATTTTCGTATTTTTAAAGCTTTGTGCAAAATTTTTACATTTTAAAATATTCTTATCCGTTTCTCTGTTTTTCGTTTTGTTAAGCATCTGGATCTGATAGCAGGGATTATCCGATAACAGCTCTTCTTTCCTGATTTCTTCAAAACTCCTTAAGGCATACGTCTCCTTCAGTCTGCAGATCTTGTCATGATCTAAGTCTTCCACAGAGATCATTTCCAGTTTTCCTTCTTTTAAAACAGCCAGATAATCCATGATCTCTTTCAGATAATACAGTCTGTGTTCGGCAATTATCACGATTTTCCCTTTTCGTTTCAGCTCGGCGATGCATTTTTTCAAAAGACCGATCGAATGATGATCCAAAGAAGCCGACGGCTCATCGAAAAGATATACTTGATTGTCCATCGTCATCACACTTGTAATTGCCATAAGCTGCTTTTCTCCGCCTGACAGTGAAAAAATATTTCTGTTTAAAAGCTTTTCCGTATCGAGCAGCTCCGTATATTTTTTTATTATCTTAACCATCTCATCCTTCGGCAGATTTCTGTTTTCCAAAGGAAACGCCAGTTCATCCGTAGACTCAACGCAATAAAACTGTGTTTTCGGATTTTGATATACGGTCGAAATATACCGGCTTCTCTGTGCAATATCCATCTCATTTAACCGCATATCGTTTAATTTTATTTCTCCTGAAATTTCCGCCTCGGTAATCTCAGGGATTATCCCATTGATTACTTTTAATAAACTGCTTTTGCCGGATCCGGATTCTCCCGTTATACAAAAAACCGTTCCTTCAGGAATATGAAAATGTATATCTTTTAGTATTTTGTTTCCTTTATATGACAGATTTAAATTTCTACACGCAAACATATTTCCCTCCTATATAAAATCCTATCAACACGAGCATAAGCAAAAAACAAATGTAGTCTCTCATACAAAACCTGCTTTCGCCGATATACGTTCTTTTCCCATGGATTTTCAGTCCTCGCGTCATCGCCGATACGGCAACATCATCTGCTGTTTTTGTAAGCACCATAAATAATGGAACCATTCTGTATTCAAAAAGCTTTACAGGATGAAAAAAGAGGCGTCTGTTTGTAAGACCATGTAAATACATTGCGTCTTTTACCTGATTATAATCTTCTCTCGCCGTATGAAAAAATCTTGCCATAACCGTAATCGGGATGATCAACACAACCGGAAAATGCATTTTTTTAAGCGCTGACGTCATATGGCTCATTGTAGATGAAGCAAGAGCAAATCTCGCCATCACAAATCCCGGAAGAAGCCGCAAAAACATCATCGTAATAAAAAGAAATAAAGATCCCAAAAAACCACCGGCTGAAAACACCCATTCTTTTTGAATGATGTAAGCAGCCATAATAAACAGGATTCCTTTTACCGCCGCTTTCTTTTCCCTGTTCAAGAGTAAAAATACATATGGCAGCAGCGAATAAGCTGCCGCCACAATCGAAAATTTCGTTTGTATATTTCCCAGGATCAGAGTATACGAAAGACACAATGACATCAACATTTTCGTCCGAAAATCCAGTTTAAATTTTTCACTGTGCACGCTATGCCTCCTCTGCCATGCCTGCTTTTACAAAATGTTTCTTCAACATTCTTATGCCTATCGTGCAGCCTATGTACGCGCCGAGCATTCCTAAAATCACAATCAGCGGAAGCGTCCAGTTCGGCAAAACACTCATCATTTTTTGTGTATATTCTTCCCCGTACCCCATATCAAGCATCTGCCGGATATAGGCATCTCTCGCAAAATAAATCGGAAGCCAGTTTCCAAGTCCATATATGGACTGTACGCTGAAAGCAAGTCTTGCATGCTTTACACTTTTATACCGTCCATTCCTTAGGACAACTTCTCCCAGTAAACCGCCGATAACTGCCGTAAGCAGTACCCACGGTCCATGTCCGGTTGCCACAAATGCAAGTGTTACTACGATCGTCTGAATGAAAAGCATCCCTGCTTTTTTAATCTTCGTAAAATAAAGCATGTATACCGGCCCTGACACAATCCCATAAACGAACGGAACGACCGGCATTAAGACCGGAATAAAACCGATCATCCCAGAAAGAAACGTAGCAATAAAAATCAACACGGAAAATAATCCGACATTTACCAAGTCTCTCACATTTAGTACGCCTGTTTTTTCTTTTTTATCCATTATCTTTTTCTCCCAACTATACGAATCATGTTAAGCATTGCAGTATCAAATAAATCCACTTCGGATAATAGCTTTAATTAACTGTAACTGTTTGTTCTATTTTAGAATCGGATAGCATTTTTCTATATGCGGCCGACCGTTCATACATTTCTTTATCATTTCCTATCGCCTCGATTTCTCCGTTGTTCAGAAGAACGATTTTATCAGCGCTTCGGATCGTTCTCATTCTGTGAGCTATCACAATCACTGTTTTTTCTCTGATCAGCTCCGACAACGCCTCCTGAATAAGACTTTCATTTTCAACATCTAAAGATGCGGTTGCTTCATCCATCAATATGATCGGAGCATCTTTCAGTATGGCTCGTGCAATGGAAATTCTTTGCCTTTCCCCTCCTGAAAGCCGTTCTCCGTTTTCACCTATTACAGTCTCTATTCCATTTGGCATTTTTTCGATAAATTCATCGCATCTTGCTATTTTAGCCGCCTCAAAAATTTCAGCATCTGTCGCACCTTTTTTCCCGATCCTTATATTCTCTTTGATACTTGTGTTAAATAACACTACCTCCTGAAAAACAATAGAAAAGTTCTTCAGCAGCGCTTCAGGATCTACTTTACTTATGTCCTCTCCTCCCAGCAAGATCTTTCCTTTATTAATATCCCAAAATCTTGCGGCAAGCTTTGTAAGAGTAGTCTTTCCACTTCCGGATGCCCCGATGAGCGCCGTTACCTCTCCTTGTTTTGCCGTAAAACTTACATTCCTGACAACCGAATAATCCTCATATCCAAATGAAACGTCTTTAAATTCTATATCATAATTTTTCGGATGAAACTTTGATTCCCCCTCTTGGATCGGCATCGTTTTTATTTCTTTTATTCTGCCTACAACACTGTCAAGCATATCGATCATCCCCATAAAGGCTATGATCCCTTCTATCGGAAGATAGATACTTGCAGTCATGATAAGAAATACGATATATACGAAGATATTAATTTCCCCTGCCAAAAGCATTTGCGCGCCTGTAACTGCCACTGTTACGATTCCCATTTTCAGAAGCATTCCCGAAAAAGCCACTGCGACACCTGTTACAATTTCAATAGTGCCTTTTAATTTTGTGCTTTTCTGTAATTTTTCAAAAAATTGCTTTTTTGCTTTTTCTTCCATGTTATAGGATTTTATCTCCTGAATCTGTTCTATCGTTTCCTGAAGATCATCAAGTACCTCTCTGTTTTGTTCTACCCATTTTTCATTACTTTTCTTTCTCTTATTTTTTGATAAAAAGAAAATCAAAAGAGAAACGGGGATCACCCAAAGCGCTGCCAGACCAAGTTTCAAATTATAGTTAAGAATCAAAACAGAAATGATCGTTGTTGAAATCCCGGTAGCATATATATGCGGAACTGCATGAGAAAAAATTTCTTCATACAGCGACATATCTCCCATCATCGTCGCAGCCAAATCTGATATGTTTCTTTTTCCAAAATACGATAACGGTAATTTTTTCAATCTATTGGCAATATCGACTCTGACATTTGCGCTCTCACTGTAAACGTTCGTATATAGACGGGTATAGTCCCATCTTGCAACAAAAAACATAACAAAAAGCATTGCCAATATAATAAGTACATAATTTTGTGGTGTTAATGCTATCGCCTCTTCCGCAGTATCCATATCGCTTAGCGATTGAAATATAAACATAAATGCAATCATCGGCGGAAACATCTTCGTCAAATTTAAAATCGTACGGGAAAAAACAGCTTTTCTTAAATTGTTTGCTCCGGTCTGCGACATCGCATATTTTTTCATAAAATAATTAATCATTTTTACCTCCAATCTTCCAGTTGACAGATCTCCGGTATTCGTCCCAAAGCGACTTGTATATTCCGTTTTTTTCTAAAAGCGCTTCGTGTTTTCCTTCTTCTGCAATACGCCCCTTTTCGATTACGAGAATTTTGTCTGCATTTACAACTGTCGAAAGCCGATGTGCAATCAGCAATGTCGTTTTATTTTCAGCTAACTTTTTGAAAGATTCCTGTATAATGCGTTCATTTTCAGGATCTGCAAAAGCGGTGGCTTCATCCAGTATCACATATTCCGCATCCTTTAAAAAAGCTCTGGCGATCACGAGCCGCTGCGCTTCTCCTCCTGAAAAATATGTACCTTTCGTTCCATACACTGTCTCCAATCCATCTTTTAGACCGTCCACAATCTCTTTTGCTCCCGCATCAAAAAGCGCCTGTTCAATCTCTTTATCAATGGCATCTTCCTTCCCACACAGAAGATTTTCTCTCAGGCTCATTTTAAAAAGCCTTGCATTTTGAAACACAAATGAAATTTTCCGCATAAGCGAAGTTTTATCATATTCTTTTATATTGCTTCCGCCCAATAAAACTTCCCCTTCATCTGCATCGTAAAATCTTGCGGCAAGACGGGCGATTGTCGTCTTTCCGCTTCCCGAACGTCCGACCAGCGCCACTGTTTCACCTCGATTTACTTTGAAAGAAATTTTATCTAATACTTTTTCACTTCCGTAAGAAAAAGAAACGTTTTTAAATTCGATCCCGCCTGTCGTCTGATCTTCTTTCCCGTAAGCCATCTCATCATACTCAAGAATATCTTCTATTTTATCAAGAGCCAGTTCTGCAAAATAAAGATATTGACTGATTGTCGCAGTACGCATAATAAGAACTCCGAAAATCGGTCCGATCAAAAAGTATATGATCGAATCAGCGACAACTTCATGCGGATTTTCTCCCGCTGCAATAATAAACAAAGCAGCCGGAACAAGAAAAAACGCCGTCGAACCCGAAGTCGCTTCAAACATAGACATTTTATTTCTGTATCCCATAGTCATTTTCAAGACGCTGTCCTTCATAACAATAATAGAAGTATAAAGACGCTTAAAACTTTCCACGCTCTGACCGAATGTTTTTACTACCGGGATTCCTCTGACATATTCAACTGTCTCGGCAGACAATGTATTGATCTGTTTATAGTATTCTTCTCTGTTTTTCTTCCCTTGAGCAGTCAGCATTGTCGCCATAAAAATAAGGCCGATAAAAACAGGGATAAGACTTGTCAATCCTAACCTCCAGTCAAATAAAAACAAAAAGACTAATATGACAACCGGAGAAACAAATGTCGAGGCAATGTCCGGGAGCTGATGCGCCAAGACATTGTGCGTTTCACCTGCGCCGTTTATAATGATCCCGCGCAGTTTCCCGCTTTCTTTGTTCATAAAATACCCCAACGGTTTATCTAACAGTTTTTTCACACTGATCTTTATAATATTTTCTTCAACTTCAAATGCAAAAAGGTGTGAAAAAATTCCTGCCAAAACATATAAACCAAGTCCTACACAAGGAAATATTACCGCATATGCTATATTTTCTCTTATCATGGTGTAATTTACATTTCCATTCAAGATCACATTTTTTATAATATTGTGAATATACCACATAGGCATCAGCAACAGGATTCCCGACAAAGCCGAAAAAGCCATTGCCAAAAAAAGCATGTATTTTCTTTTCCCTGCATAAGGTATGATTCTTGTTAAAACAGACTTTTTCTTTTCTTTTTTCATCCTAATCCTCTCCTTTCACGCTCAAATCAACAAAATCTTTTCGGATTTCAGATTTGATAATTTTATCCCATTTAGTCTTTTTTTGTTTTTAAAACTAATTTCCGGTTGCTACAATCAGTATTGTATCAGTTTAATTATTGTGTTACAATAAACTTAGAGTTTTTAGTCCAAAAGGGATAACGTCTAATCGGGATATTTGTTTTTGCATGAAAGCGGAGAAAATTATAATGAACTACTACGAATTTGTTAAAAACTACTTAGGAACTGATTCCTGTAAAGAAAAATCAAAATACTGTAATATCGGAACTACTTTCTGCGTTTGCAGAGAGGAAGCAGAAGGCTGTTATTGGTTTTATGAAACGGATTCTTTTATCGTCGAGATACATGACTTTTTTATAAAAAAGGATATTGTCTACTCGTCTGCTCTTAATATGGATCAATTTATGTCGTTTTCTTCTTCCTATATCATTACCGGAAACGGCGAAAGCTTTAGTCCTTATCAGACGTTGTCTGCAGGCTCTCTCCATATTGTCGATGTGGAAAATATGCACAAAGATTATAAATTTCTTTTGCACAGTAATTTCCCATATTTAAGCGTAGGAATCAGTTTCAAAAAAGAAATGATCGAAGAGTATCTATATTCTTTGAAAAAAGAAAAAAATATTTCTTATTCAGATATATTCACCTCTTTCAATCCGGCAATCATCAAATCGTTTGCACCGTTAGCGAAAGAAATATTAAACTGCAAAATGAAGTCTCCTGCCGCAGAGCTGTTTTTTGAGGCAAAGGCAAAAGAATGGCTTAGCTTGACTATAAACGCTTTTTTCAACAATAAAGATGTTCGTATTTCAAAAGACGATGACAAAGCATTAAAAGATGTGGCAAATTACTTAGACGATCATTACGCGCTCGACGTTTCTCAGCAGACCCTTGAAAAAATCGCCTCAATGAGCGGAACAAAATTAAAAAAATTATTCAAGCAAAAATATCAGCTTAGTATTACGGAATATTCTCAAAGAAGGCGTGTGAACATGGCGGAAGCGCTGCTGCTTAACACTTCCCTTAGCATTAAAGAAATTTCCGAATCTGTAGGTTATTCATCCCACAGTAAATTCAGCTCTTGTTTCAAAAAGTTTAAAGGGATATATCCCCGCGACGTCAGAAAGCTTTCCGAAAAAAGCACACACACTTTAGGATGCGGAAGAATCACTCTATAAACAAAATCACCGGAAGTGCCAACAGGCACATCCGGTGATTCTGTTTATAGAACTTACTTCTGCATGTCACTAATTATTTTTTTCAGCATGTAAATTTCTTTTCTTCTTTTTTCCGTACAAAAAATATCGTTCCCGCGCTTAATACCGCAATCACTGCAAATAAAATCGGAGTTGAACTATCGCCTGTTTTAACAGCGCCTGCATTCTTTTCTTTGTCTTCTTTTCCGACTTCTTTTAATTTCAATTCGTCGATTGCTTTTGCAAGTGCCTGTTCTGCATCTTCTACTTCCGCTTTCGTTGCGTCCTCGTCTGCAAATACCTCTTTTGCTTTCGCTAATGCCGACATGAAGTTTTCTGCGCTTTCTTCTGTGTAAAGCTTCACATCGATCTGTTCTGCACTTTGGATCAATTCTTCCAGTTTTTCTTTGCTCGGTATCAACCTCAATCCAAAGACTGCATTGCGAAGATTTGCACACGCCTGATCCACTTCCTCTTTTGTCGCGTCCTGTTTTTCTAAAATATTTTCAGCCGCCTCAAATGCTCCCATAAAAATCTGACCGCTTTGGGCTGTATACTCATTCAGTTTTTCTACATATTTCCGCGAATCGTCTACAAGTTTCCGAAGCTGTGATTTATCCACAGGTATCACTTTCAATCCATCCATTGCCTCTTGTAATTTTTTATGAGCCGCGTCAAGTTCATCCTGCAGCGCATTTTCATTGGCAAGCACAGCTTCCGCTTCTTCAAGCGCTTCTTTAAACGCATTCGCACTCTGCTCTGTATAAATATCTGTATTGATTTCTTTTGCAATATCTACCAGCTCTCTGAGCAATTTTGCATCTCCTGTAAAAGACAAATATTCAAGCATTTTTTTAAGATCAGCTTCTGCCTTGTCAACTTCTCCCTGTGTTGCGGCTTCATTTGCAAAAACAGTTTCAGCCGCTTCAAGCGCCTCGTCTAATTTCTGTTTTACGATCGGCACAACATATTGGTATTCAGGCTTTGTTTTTACATCTTTCGTATACGCAATCGCAGCTCCCAGAGACTTCTTATCCGCTTCGGCAACCGGAGGTTTCTCTGTTTTTGTTCCTGTAAGGCGGATTTCCGCTGCCGAAGCATAGTCATTATCCGCTTCCACGCTAAGCGCGTCCAAAGATGTCAAACGCACATACTTTGCGCAGACCGGCTCAAATGAAGCCAGTTTCCATGCAGCGTTCGCGTCCCATGTTCCTGTTGCCGCCTCTTCAAAGTGAACGCCGTCATTACTTACTTCCACTTTGTATTCCGTAATAATACCGTTTGTTCCTCCCGAAGGTCTCGGCTGATAACGGATTCCGTCGATCAAATAAAAGTCTTTCAGTTCAAACTGAATCCAATGTTTTTCGCGTCCGTGACCGGCGCTCCATTTTGTATGCCACAATGTATCCGCTTTTCCGTCCAGAACATTCGACGCCTCCTGACCCGATTGAGCCGAACCTGCCGCAGCGCTCATCTGATCTGTCGCAATATCTCTTGCCGCATCCGAAGGATCTACTCCGATGTATCCCATTTTAACATCCATATCTCCCGAACTTACGCACAAATCATTTGCATTTTTTACTGTGCCTGTTTCATCGCAGATAATTTTTGGTCCTTTAAACTGAATAGTTCCTTCATCGCCTTTTTGTACAGTGTATTCAAATACTAACTCCTTGTCGTCATTCCCACCGGATACATAGTTTGCATAACGGCCTTTACCATTTAACATAAATCTGAATTTCGGTGTTCCTTGCACAGTGACATTCTGATCTGTTTTCACTGTGATCACATATTTATCTCCCGGGAGCGTATAAGCGTGATCGTCTGTTTTTTCCACTTTGTATGTAACAGATGTAATCGTCGGACTCAATAAATTCACTTCATCTTTAATATACTCTAAATTAAACGCAGTAAATTTGATCGTATTCTGATGTTCATAGAGAAGTCCCATATTTCCGTCTTTCATTTTTGTCAGACAAGAATATGCGTAATTATTAGGACAGAACATTTTTTCTTCTACCCAGTCTACAGAAAAACTATCCTTTGTTTCTGTCACTTCTCCGATTCGCAATGTTCCGTTATTTCTTCCTGTCCCTCCCGGATTCGACATGATCACTCTGTCTTTGCCGCCTGTTCCGTTTTTATCATAATATAAAACAGATAACTGACAGTATACTTCCGGCGCCGTTGTATCGATCGGATCACTCCATGTCGCTCCTCCGTCTGTACTTCTTGAAACAACAACTTTTCCGTTTCCGCGTGTATTTCTCATAAACTGAAGCAAATTTCCGCTGCTTAGTTCAATGATCTGACTTTCTGTCAGTTCACTGATGCCGACCGGATTTTGCGAAGAAGTCTCCTGTCCGTCTTTGTTGATTCTTCCGTCATTCGGAGATTCTCCTCTATGCCATGTTTTTCCGCCGTCATCACTGTAAACACAAGCCGAAGACTGGAATCCTATACCGCTTCCGGCAATCGTATAATAAATCGGGAATATAAGTCTTCCCGGATGCTTTTCATCATACTGAAGCTGAACTCCGAATCCAGGACCGACACCGCAAAATCTCATCCAGTCTTCTTTTACCTGCGGCGTAATGTCTACCGGTTCGCTCCACGTCATACCGTCGTCATCGCTATAACTTAGCCACAAATAGCATGTCTGCTTAGGATGAAGCGGAGCGGAATCGTTGTTCTTAGAAGCGCTTCTCAAATAAATATTTCCCACATATTTACCGGATTGATACAGATCGCCTTTTTCGTGGTATCCTTGTTTATCATTTCCTTCAAACTGTTTTACCACATAATCGGTTTTGCGATTCTCCTTATCAAATACTTCTCCGTTCTCTCGAAGCGTATATTGATTATTGTCTTTATCATAAAGCGCCAGATAATCTTTTCCATCTACTTTCACATAGCCTGTTCCCGTTTCTTTGATCGAATATGTACCCTGGCTTCCATTCGTCGATTCCGGCATCATATCTACAAGCATCCAGACACGCCCCGGATTCTTTCCGTTTTCGCCCTCTGCGATCAATGCCGGGTCAATCGTATACGCAGATTGTGTGCCGTTAAAATAGGATTGTGATTTCAGATCGATTACATCGATCGGCTCTTCCCATGTCAGTCCGTTATCTGTACTTCTTCTGACAACTGTATCAATATTTCCCCAGTCGGACCAATGTGTATTTCTTTGATCGGCTGCTGCGATCAGAGTTCCTTTGCTCGTTGTAACCATTGCGGGAATACGGTAATTATAAGAATCATAATCGCCCATATCATAAATACCGTACTCGCCTGTCTTATAGACGTTCTCTCCGTATTCCGGTTCATCCTGCGGCAAAGTACGTCTATGAAGCTCCATAACCTGTTCCGCATTTAACGTTTCATCAAACACATTGACGCTGTCGATCGTTCCGTAGAACGGCCATTTCGCGCCCGGCGTCTTATTCGTTCTGCTGATTCCGCCAAGCGTAACCATATCCGGAGTCCAATCTCCCTTCAGCAAATACGTTGTCTCGAATTTTCCGATGGATGCTCCGTCTAAGTAAAACTCTGCATGTGTGCCGTCAAAGGCATATGTCACCGTATGCCACTGGGCATTATTGACAGATTTTCCGTCTTTGAGCGTAATATATTTATCCCCTTTTCCCTGCACTTCATATCCGATCCGATTGTCCTTCGGCTTAATATAGAGCGCTCCGTACTCTTTATCCGCATTGCTGTTCGACAGCGATAATAATCCGTAAATCGTTTTGCCTACAGCCGCCTCGTTCAAGCGATATGCAAAAGAAAACGTTCCTTTTTTCAATCCGGAAATTGTCTCTTTTTGCTCCGGAAGCTGAACCATCTTTCCTTCTGTTCCGTCAAAAGTTTTTCTCTGATAAGTAAAAATCGGTGTTCCTACAGAAACTGCACCGTGATCTGCCAGGATCTGATCTTCGGAAGCCGCTTCATTATACAGTTTTACCTGCTTGATACTTCCGGTAAAAGGATAACTGTTTCCCGAAATCCGTTTTGCGCCTCCAAACGTCACAGAAGTCGGTTCCCACTCCATTTTATCAACAAAATTAGTCTCGTCAACTTCCCACTTCTGTACAAGTTGTTGATCCAAATATACTTTATAATAGTTGTCCTTTTCTACCGCAAGCGTGATCGTATGCCATTGATCATCCGCAAGATTCACATTATCTACCGTAAAATTTCTGTGATCATTTACAGTTGCGTTTTTACGGAATTCAAAGCCGATTTTATTTCCGCCGCTGATATACAAAGACATGTAATGATTCGCATGCTTGTCTCCGTTGATCGCGGCCAGCGCCTGCAAATTAGTACTGCCTGTCTTAAAACTCAGCGTGATTGTACCACTTCCCAAATCGTTTACAAAAGACACGTCTTCTTGTGGTATTTCAAAACGTTGATCAATGCCTTGAATCTGCTGTTCTTCACTCAAATACTCCTTGCACAAAATTTTTGCCGTTTCTGCATCTGCCGCTGTCTCAATTCCTTCCGCACCTTCATTTTGAGCAAAAACAGGCATGGCGCCTTGGGTCACCATAGCGAGTGCCAAAAGGACCGCCATTATTTTTTTCTTCATGCTCATCTCTCCTTCTTTCAATGAAATATATTACAAATTATAGCATGTTTTCGTTTTCTTTTTTGTGCAAAAATGTTGCTTTTATTTTTACTTTTTGTATAATACGGAATATTTGATGTTATTTTGCATAATCAAGTTGATATATATATCGTTTCAAAAGACATAACTCCCAATATCAAAAATCACCGGAAGCGCCAAAAAGCATCTTCCGGTGATTCTATTCACATGACCTACTTCATTACAATATTTATATCTACTTGAAAATGTTGGTTTTACGCCGTTTTTAGCTATCTATCTTCTGATTTACTCCA
>ENA-OQIE01000780-OQIE01000780.1-human-gut-metagenome-genome-assembly--contig:-NODE-780-length-18020-cov-4.470601_pt1 | contig 18020 bp, 14 predicted proteins | sample MGYA00242569_ERZ504731 | MGnify/ENA primary metagenome ERZ504731 (study PRJEB26092, sample SAMD00036208) | human gut metagenome | host: Homo sapiens | study: EMG produced TPA metagenomics assembly of...
TTTTATCTTAGAATAGAAGATACAGATGAGAAAAGAAAAGTTGATGGTGCAGTAGAAACAATTATTAATGTATTAAGATATTTTGATATTGAATTTGATGAGGGTGCTGGCTTTGATGATACAGACCCAAGAAATGCTTATGGACCATATTTCCAGAGACAGAGAGTTGAAATATATCATACATATGCTAAGAGCCTTGTAGAAAGAGGACTTGCTTACCCATGCTTTTGTACAGAGGAAGAACTTGACAAGGTAAGGGCAAAGCAGGAAGAAGATAAGGTTCTTACAGGTTATTATGGAGAATATGCGACTTGTCGTAACCTCTCTTATGAAGAGATAGAAGCTAATATTAAGGCTGGTAAGCCATATGTATTAAGACTTCGTTCACAGGGAAGCCCTGATAAGGAGATTACATTTGTTGATGCAATCAAGGGAGAGATTAAGCTTCCAGAGAATATACACGACATTGTGCTTTTAAAGAAAGATGGTATTCCAACATACCATTTTGCACATGCAATTGATGACCATCTTATGAGAACAACTACAGTTGTAAGAGGTGGTGAGTGGCTTGCATCAGCTCCTATACATTATGAGTTATTCCATTTATTGGGCTTTAATATGCCGGCTTACGCACATACAGCACATCTTATGAAGTTTGATGAGGAGACAGGAGGCAAGAGAAAGTTATCTAAGAGAAAAGACCCAGAGCTTTCACTTGATTATTATAGGAAGGACGGATACCATCCATATACAATGAAGGTATATCTTCTTACGCTTCTTAATTCTAACTTTGAAGAGTGGCACGAGAAGTTCCCAGACAAGGATATCAATGAGTTCCCATTCTCAGTAGAGAAGATGAACCAGTCAGGTGCACTCTTTGATAAGGATAAGCTTCATAATATATGTAAGAATGAATTATCTAAGCTTTCAGAAGAAGAACTTTACGATTTCCTTTATGACTGGGCTAAGGAGAATGAACCGGAAAATGTAGAGAAATGGTTCGGCAATAGAGAAAAGATGTTACAAATTCTCCGCCTTTATATGGGTGTCGGTGCTAAGAGAAGAAGAAAAGATTTAATGTATGCAAAGCAGATATTTGAACTTATCTCTTATTTCTTTGACGGTGAGTCAGCAGAGGAAATGGACGAATTCAAGCTTGATGAAGATATGGTAAGTAAGATACTAAAGAGTTATCTTGCAAAGTATGACCATAATGATGATAATTCAGTATGGTTTAACAAGCTTAAGGAGATAGCAGATGAGCACGGCTTTGCTTCAGATATGAAGGCTTACAAGGCTAATCCAGAGAATTTCAAGGGAAATGTATCTGATATAGCTGAAGCTGTAAGAATTGCAGTTACAGGACGTGCCAATACACCTGACCTTTGGACAATCGTTCATATTATGGGTGAGGAGCAGATGACAGAAAGAATTAAGAAGCATATTAAGTAATTGTGCATAAGCAGATTAATACACTGGGAAATTGATATGCAAGAAGAATAATATACAAAAAGAATATTATACAAGTAGATTAATATACCAGATAATTAATATGTGGACAAAACAATATGCTGGAATGGAGATTAATATGTCTAGAGAAGATGAAGGGCTTAAGCAGTTAGGCAATAAGACAAAGTATAGTATGGATTATGCACCTGAAGTGCTTGAAACATTTGAGAACAAACATCCGGACAATGATTATTTTGTAAAGTTTAATTGTCCTGAGTTTACAAGTCTTTGTCCTATAACAGGTCAGCCAGATTTTGCAACAATATATATATCATATATTCCTGATAAGCTTATGGTTGAATCAAAGTCACTTAAATTATATCTGTTTAGTTTCAGAAATCATGGTGATTTCCATGAGGACTGTGTGAATATAATTATGAAGGATTTAATCAGGCTTATGCAGCCAAGATATATAGAAGTATGGGGGAAGTTCACTCCACGAGGAGGAATATCAATTGACCCATATTGCAATTATGGCAAGGAAGGAACTGCATTTGAGGATATGGCAAAGCAGAGACTTTTATGGCACGATATGAATCCTGAAAAGGTTGATAACAGATGATATAAAGCTGGTAACAGATTAGTTATAAGGCTATTAAGATAGTTAGTTATATTGAATTAGATTAAAGCTGGAAGTATATGCTTAATGTATCGCAATTTTATTTAATTAATAAGGTTGTGCAATATAGGTATGTACTTCCAGCTTGTTTCTTAATTATGTGTTTATTGAAAGTTGATTTAAAATATATGAATTTTGGATTGCTAACTTGTGATTTTAAAGAAAATTTAACAGCATTTAACAAATTTTAGTGAAACTTAATAAATGGATTGATATTGTAAATACATAGTGATAATATATATTTAAATATTTAAGATACGATCAATTGAATATTTAATGTGTAGAAGAACGGAGGAATAATATGAGCAAGGAACACACAGAGAAAAATGCTGCAGTTGAGGGGTTCAGAAATAAACAGCTGACCTATAAGATTTCAGTAGCAGTGGGTATACTATTAGTAGCCTGCCTTACAGTTATGATTGCAATTAGTGCAACAATTGCAGCTAAGTTTATGAATAGTAGTATAAGTGGTGAGTTTGATGGAATTGCACAGCAGAATGGTGTATCAGTACAGGAGGTACTTGATAGAGCTTCAGATGCTGCTAATATTCTTCAGAATTATATTACTGAACGTTATGATGATTATGCTAAGAATGGATATACTGGAGAGACAGTTAAGAGTGAAGTATATGATGTGCAGTTACAGAAGATGAACAAAGAGATTGAGCAGTTTATGATCAGCGTAGCCAATACATCTGTAACATCTAGTGAAGGCATTGCAGGTGTTGGTGTATTCTTTGAGCCTAATGCTTTTGACCCTGCTATTAAAGATTATACAATCTATGTAAGTGAATCAGATGCACAGAGTGGAAAGGTACAAAGCTATGGTGAGTATTCAAGCTATGGTTCAAAGGACTATTACAAGAATGCGGCAGCATCACAGCAGAGCAGCTTTACAAGTCCATATAAGGATCAGGGCATCAATATGGTAAGTGCCTCTTTTCCAATTGTATATCATGGTAAGACACAGGGTGTAATTCTTGTAGATATTAATGTTGATACATTCAGCGGACTCCGTTCAACAGACGATAAGTACAATACAATGTATGTAGATGTACTTATGGGTGATGGTACATTTGTATATGACAGCGAATCAGATGAATATGTTGGCAGGAAGTTAAGCGATGTTTTACCAGCTAAAGAATATGCCAAGATACAGAAGGGAATTGATACAGGAAGCAGTTTCAGTGTAACAACTAAGAAGGATGATGGTTCTAAGGTTGAAAGATACTATGCACCTATTAAAGCTGTTAACCAGACCTGGTGGGCAGCAAGTGCATTAAATAAGACAGATCTTGAGCGTAATACGATTATTCTTGTAGTGTTTATGATTGTTATTTCGATTATAACTTTAGTAATTATAATTGTTATCAGCAATAAGCTTATTAAGAAGTACATTAAGCCTATAGATGATGTAGTTGCAGTAGCGGACCAGCTTGCGATGGGAGATTTCTCAGTTAATATTAAGAAGAATTATAATGATGAAATTGGTCAGCTTGCTGAGAAGTTTGATAATATGGCGGGAAGATTAAGTGCAATAATTAAAGACCTAACACGAGGTTTAAAAGAGATGGCAGGTGGTAACTTTAATATATCACCTAATGTAGAACACATCGGTGACTTTAAGGATATTGAAGTTGCTTTAGTAAAGGTTATAACCGATCTTTCATCAACTCTTTCAGAGATTAATGGTGTTGCAGATATGGTAGCTTCCAATGCGAGCCAGCTTTCAGATGGTGCACAGGCAATTACTGAAGGTGCAACAGATCAGGCAAGTTCAGTACAGGAATTACAGAGTACAATTGCTAATGTAGCTGATCAGGTTGATATGAATGCACATAATGCTAATAAGGCTAATGAAATGGCTAAAGCTGTTGGTGACCAGATTATTGAAAGTAATAATCAGGTACAGCAGATAGTTCACGCTATGGAAGTTATTACAGAGAATTCTAAGCATATCAGCAGTATTATTAATACAATTGATGAGATTGCTTCAAGCACTAACCTTCTTGCACTTAACGCTTCAATTGAAGCTGCAAGAGCAGGTGAAGAAGGAAGAGGCTTCGCAGTTGTTGCAACACAGGTTGGTAATCTTGCGGCACAGAGTGCAGATGCAGCTAAAAGCTCTGGTGAACTTATAGTTCAGGCAATTAATGCAGTTGAAGAAGGCAAGGGAATGGTTGATGATGCAGCTGTTAAGCTTATGGAGTCAGTTGAGAAGACTAAAGAACTTGTTGAGAATATCGAGCAGATTTCAGTTGCTTCAGAACAGCAGGCTGAATCATTAAAGCAGGTTTCAGAAGCTGCAAGCCAGATAGCAGCTGTGGTAGAAGAAAATACAGCTATGGCTGAGGAAAGTTCTGCAAGCAGTGAGGAACTTGCTTCACAGGCGGACAGATTAAAAGAATTAGTTAGTGCATTTAAGCTTATGAAGTAATATAAAAAGCTGCCACTTTTAGCGGATTGACCGTTAAAAGTGGCTTTTTTATGTCCTTGCACAGTATTTTTTGATTAATTATGTGATTAGATATTGATTTCTATGATAAATGGTTATATTATATATATAACGTAGTAATCAATACTATGTAATATGAAGATAATTACAGCACATATTAAGAAAGCGTGTGCAGAAAAGAGGATTATTATGGAAAAGATTAAGAAAAATGTATCTAACATAAAGATAAAAGACCCAGGAAGTGCAATAACACATTTTATAGCAATGCTTATGGCATTATTTGCTGCAACACCGCTTATAATTAAGGCATTGTCAGCACCTGATACAATACATGTTATTTCACTTTCAATATTTATAGGAACAATGATTTTGCTGTATGCCGCAAGCACAACTTATCATACAGTTAATGCAACACCTGGAATTAATAAAATATTAAAGAAGTTAGACCATTGTATGATATCGGTTATGATAGCAGGTTCCTATACTCCTGTATGCTTAGTTGTTCTTCATAACAAGACAGGATATGCATTGTTAGCACTAGTATGGGGGATTGCAATAGTTGGTATTATTTTTAAATTATGCTGGGTAACTTGTCCTAAATGGATATCATCAGTGCTTTATATTGTTATGGGCTGGGCGTGTGTATTATCATTCACACAGATAATTAATGCACTTCCAACAGCGGCATTTGCGTGGTTGTTAGCAGGTGGAATAATATATACAATCGGTGGTGTCATATATGCACTTAAGCTTAAGGTGTTTAATGCCAGCCATAAGTATTTTGGCTCTCACGAGATATTTCATCTGTTTGTTATGGCAGGAAGCATATGCCACTTTATTATGATGTTTAATTATGTGGCTGTAATGCCTTTAAAGTAGTAAGTTCTTTTAAAAATACACACAAATTATGGAAATAGAATTTTATATGTGTTATCCTCTATAATCGGGTCTGTAACTATTGTTGCAGACCCGATTATAGGTTGTCAGACCAACGAACGGAGGATTAATATGTTATTTTCAGATGTCGATGCAATTGCTAAGGCAGCGTCGAATAAGGCAGAGTTATGCAACAACCATTTCGGAAAGTATTTTATGCGCTCTATTATGGCAGGCTTCTATATTGTTGTTGCAACAATTTTATCGAATGTGAGTGCGGCAGTACTGCTTCCAACTTATCCACAGTTTGGTAAGCTTTTAGGTGCATTTTTATTCTCAATTGCAATTGTACTCGTCGTATTTATGGGAGGAGAATTATTTACAGGTAATAATTTTGTTATGGCGATTGGCACATACAATAAGACGGTTTCAGTAAGAGATCTAATAAAAGTATGGGTTGTAAGCTATACTATATAGGTAACTTTGCCGGTGCATTTATTCTTTCGGGTTTATTTGTATATAGTAAGGCTTCACACGCAATAATGGTTGATTATTATAACAGCTTTATATATTCTAAGATTTCAGCAGGTTCCATGGAACTTTTAGTAAGGGGGATTCTTTGTAATTTCCTTGTATGTATGGCAGTATTAGTTGGTACTAAGTTAAAGACAGAAAGCGGCAAGCTTATAATAATGTTCTGTATTATTATGGCATTCGTAGTTGCTGGTTTTGAGCATTGTATTGCTAATATGAGTACATTTTCAATTGGATATATGTTACTTGGTGATATTGGCACAGCTTCAGTTATCAAGAGTATGATTATGGTGACAATCGGCAATATGCTTGGTGGAGCAGTGCTTCTTGGAGTGCCAGTCCAGATTATGAAAGCAGAACACTAAAATTAAAGTCATTAGTGATGAATAAAGCATGAAAGGATTAGTGAGTTGTATGAAAGAAAATCTTAAAAAGCTTGCAAAATATTATAAGCCATATTTAGGCACATTTATTATAGATATGATTCTTGCGATGATGTCTGCGGCGGTGGCACTTGTCATACCGCTTGTTGTAAGATATATAACTTCAAAGGTTGCTTATATGCCGGCAGATGAAGCATCTAAGGCAATATTTACAATAGTTGTGATATTATTCGTGCTTGTTCTTGTGCAGTGGGGGTGTAATTATTATATATCTAATTACGGACACGTTATGGGAGCTAAGATTGAATACGATATGAGGGCTGAGATTTTTAACCACTATCAGAAGCTTTCTTATTCATTCTATGATGACCAGAAGGTTGGACAGTTATTATCAAGAATTACTTCGGATTTATTTGATATAACAGAGCTTTTACACCACGGTCCTGAGAATATAACAATATCACTTATTAAGATTATAGGTGCCCTTGTTATATTAAGCACTATAGATGTAAGGCTTACGCTTACCGCATTTGTGCTTGTGCCTGTTATGCTTGTATTTGCATATTTCCTTAATAAGAAAATGAAGCGTGCATTTAAAAGAAACCGTATCCGCATAGGTGAGATTAATGCACAGATAGAAGATAATCTGTCAGGAATACGTGTTGTTAAATCATTTGCTAATGAGGATATAGAGTGCGGTAAGTTCAAAAAAGGCAATGATTTATTCTTAGAGTCAAAGAAAGACAGCTATCATTATATGGGAATGTACAATGCCGGACTTACAGCATTTACAACTATGATTAATGTAATTGTAATTGCAGTGGGCGGTATAGGAATAACTAGAGGCTGGGTTAATATTACAGACTTCGTAACATTTTTATTGTATATAAATATATTTACGGAGCCGGTAAAGGTACTTATCGATTTTACAGAGCAGTTCCAGAATGGTTATTCCGGTTATGAAAGATTTCTTGAGATATTATCAGTTGAACCGGATATAAAGGAAAAGCCAGATGCAGTTGAGCTTAAAGACGTTAAGGGTGAAATTACATTCGACAATGTATCTTTTAGATATAAGGACGGAATCGAGGAAGTATTATCAGGAATCAGCTTTAATGTTACACCAGGCAGATATGTGGCACTGGTAGGTCCGTCAGGAGCAGGAAAGACTACATTATGTTCACTTATACCAAGATTTTATGAGGCGACAGAAGGAAACATAAGAATTGATGGAAAAGACATTAAAGATGTTACGCTTAAGAGCTTAAGGGATAATATCGGTGTTGTCCAGCAGGACGTATATCTGTTTATGGGAAGCATTAAGGAGAATATACGATATGGAAAGCCAGATGCTACCGATGAGGAAGTAATTGCAGCGGCAAAGCTTGCCAATGCACACGAATTTATAGAGGCATTTGAAAATGGATACGACACGGATATAGGACAAAGAGGTGTCAAGTTGTCAGGCGGACAGAAGCAGAGATTATCAATAGCAAGGGTATTTCTTAAAAATCCACCTATACTTATATTTGATGAGGCGACATCAGCACTTGATAATGAGAGTGAGCAGATTGTGCAGGAGTCGTTAGAGAAGCTGGCTAAGAATAGAACTACATTTGTTATAGCCCACAGACTTACTACAATAGAAAATGCTGAGGAAATATTTATGCTTACAGATGAGGGGATTAAGGAAAGAGGAACTCACAAGGAGCTTATGGAGTTAGATGGTGAATATGCTCATATGGTTAAAATTCACTCAGCTAACTAGAAAAAGTATTGAAAATGTGTTATACTAATTATGGTTATAACGAAAATGTTAATCGCTGTATATTATTGTATGGCTGATTACAATATATGGAGGATGACGTATATGGAAATGTGGGATATATATGATGCCAACAAAGAAAAGACAGGCAGATTAATGAAAAAGAATGACTGGCAGCTTAAAGATGGAGAATATCATCTTACAGTGTTAGGTGTCATAGAACGTCCGGATGGAAAGTTCCTTATTACACAGCGTGTTATGACTAAGGCGTGGGCTCCTGGCTGGTGGGAAGTATCAGGCGGAGCGGCTCAGGCAGGTGAGGAGTCAATTGAGGCAGTAAGACGTGAGGTCCGTGAAGAGACAGGAATTGACGTTACAGATGCCAGAGGTGGATATGTATTCACCTATAAAAGAGAGAATCCTGGCAAGGGCGACAATTATTTTGTAGATGTATACAAGTTCATTAAAGATGTTAAAGATGAGGACATACATATACAGACAGAGGAAGCCCTAGGGTATAAGTTCGTTACCAGAGAAGAACTTAAACAGATAGCAGCAACAGGAGAATTCCTGCATTATGACAGTATTAAGCAGGTATTTGAAGATTAGATATTGGATTAAGTAAGAATTGCTGTTATTAAGTGAATATTTGTACTTGATTTATAAAATGTATTTATAATAGAAGAAGCACCAGCAGATTTATTCTGATGGTGCTTTTTAGCTATAAGAAATAATAAGGCTTAAGAAAGGAATGTGGTATGCTTAAATATTTAAAAAAGTATTGGTTCTTTGCCCTGCTTGCACCTATATTTATGATAGGTGAGGTCTCTATGGACTTGTTACAGCCAGAGCTTATGAGCAGAATAATTGATGATGGTGTATTGGGAATTAACAATGGCGGTGTTGGAAATCTTAATACAGTAATTACCATCGGGCTTAAAATGGTAGGATTTGTGGCACTTGGTGGTATCTGTGGCGTTATGTCCGGTGTCTTTGCCAATCTTTGTGCACAGCAGTTTGGTAATGATGTAAGAAAAGCTGCCTTTAAGAGAATTATGGAATTCTCTTTTGAACAGACTGATAAATTCTCCACAGGTTCTTTAATTACAAGGGTTACGAATGATATAACACAGCTTCAGAATTTTGTAATGCAGTGCCTGAGAGGCTTTGTGCGTACAAGTATGCTGTTTATCGGTGGTATAGCGTGTATGGTGTCACTTAATATGGAATTTGGAATAATAATTGCGTGTGCACTCCCATTTGTTGCAGTATGTGTTGTATATTTCATAGCCAAAGCCAATCCTAAGTTCACAGTGTTACAGAAGAAGCTTGATAAGGTTAACAATGTAATGCAGGAAAATGTGTCTGGTGCAAGAGTTGTAAAGGCATATGTTAAGGAAGATTACGAGACAGAAAGATTTGAGAAAGCTAATAATGAGCTTGTTTCAATACAGCTTGATGTGCTTTTACTGCTTTCTTATATGACACCTATTATGAATATTATATTAAATCTTTCAGTTGTTGCGGTTATAAAGGTTGGTGGAATACAGGTAAGTGCAGGCAGTGCAACGCCTGGTAATGTAATGGCGGCGATTACATATTGTTCACAGGTGCTTAATGCGGTTATGCGTATGACGATGATATTTCAGACAGCTTCAAGGGGAATTGCTTCAAAGAAGCGTGTTATGGAGATAATTAACTGTGAGCCGGCAATAAAGAGCGGTACATATAATAAAGAAACTGCCGTTAAGGGAAAAGTTGAATTTAAGAATGTGTCATTTGCATATCCAGGTATGGATAATGAAAATGTTATTGAGAACTTTAACCTTGTTATTAATCCGGGTGAAACTATCGGAATACTGGGTGCAACAGGCTGTGGCAAGTCAAGTCTTGTAAATCTTATACCACGTTTTTATGACGTAACTAAGGGGGAAGTACTTATAGATGATATCAATGTTAAAGATTATGATTTGCAGGTTTTAAGGGATAAAGTGTCAATAGCATTACAGAAGCCGGAGATATTCAGCACTACAATAGCAGAAAATATTGCGTGGGGTGACAGCAGTGCAGACAGTGAGAAGATAAGACAAGCCGCTGACATAGCACAGGCAACAGAATTTATTGACAACAGGCCAGATGGTATGGATACACAGGTAAGTCAGGGTGGACACAGTCTTTCAGGAGGCCAGAAGCAGAGAGTTGCCATAAGCCGTGCAGTGCTTAAGAATTCAGAGATACTTATATTTGATGATGCGACAAGTGCACTTGATTTAAAGACAGAGGCTGATCTTTATTCAGAGCTGTCAGCAAAGAAATATGATGTAACCAGGATTATAATTGCCCAGAGAATTGCTTCTGTAAAGAATGCAGATAGAATTGTTGTAATGGATAATGGCAGATTAGCAGATGTTGGAAGCCATAGTGAGCTTATAAAGACAAGTGAGATATATAAAGATATTTATGAGTCGCAGCTGAAAGGAAATGAATAGAATGGAGCAGAGCAGACAGGCACAGATGAATAATTATAAAGCCTTTGGCAGAAGACCTGGCAACCGTAATCTTACTGTCGAGAAGGCTAAAGACAAGAAGGGTACTTTAAAAAGACTGATAGCATATTTTGCGGCTGAGAAAGCTATGATTATAGGACTTCTGGCGGCTGTTATCGTTGTAGTAATATGTTCGGTATATGCACCAAAGCTTCAGAGTAATGCAATTGATATTATAGCTTCTGGCAGATTTAAGGAATTAACTCCGATACTTATAACAATGGTGGTTGTATACATAATACATAGTATATGTACATTTTTACAGACCAAGATAAGTGCGGTATTAAGCCAGAATATCGTAAAGAAGATGAGAGAAGATTTATTCAGGCACATAGTTAATCTTCCTGTAAGATACCTTGACAGTAATAGCCACGGAGATATTATGAGTCGTATGACTAACGATATTGAGAATATATCAACAACAGTTTCGCAATCGTTAAGTTCGATGTTCTCAGGTGTATTAACGATTATTGGAACAGTTATAATGATGACTGTATTATGTCCACAGCTTGCACTGTTATCGTGCGTTACTGTAATTCTTACAGTGATTGCAACTAAGTTCTTATCTAAGGCTATGAAGAAATTCTTTACGGAAAGACAGGTGCTTTTAGGTAATCTTAATGGAACGGTTGAGGAGATGGTTACAGGTTATAAGTCAGTTGTTGCCTATAACAGGCAGAAAAATGTCATAAAAGACTTTAACAGTGTATCAGATGAACTTACAAGGGTTGGAATTATAGCAGAAATTCTTGGTGGTTCAATGGGACCGGTTATGAATGTAATCAATAATATAAGCTTTGTTATTATTGCGGCATTTGGCGGATATTTTGCCATTAACCATATTATATCTATCGGTGTTATATCAGCATTTATCGTATATGCGAAGCAGTTCGGAAGACCAATTGATGAGCTTGCACAGATATATGGACAGATACAGACCGCCATAGCGGGTGCAGAGAGAGTATTTGCAGTTATGGACGAACCGCTTGAAGATAAGAGTGGTGATAAGAATATGGATAAACTTGAGGGTGTTATTAAGTTTAAAGATGTCAATTTCTCATATACCAAGGACAAGCAGGTGTTATATGACTTTAATCTTCAAGTTAAGGCAGGACAGAAGGTGGCACTTGTAGGCTCAACAGGAAGTGGAAAGACAACAGTTGTCAATCTTCTGATGAGATTTTATGACGTTGACAGCGGAGAAATATTAATAGATGATGTTAATATCAAGGACATAGATTGTGCCACACTCCGTAAGAATACAGCGATTGTATTGCAGGATACTGTGTTATTTGCTGATACAATAAAGAATAATCTTAAGTATTCTAACGAAGCGGCAACTGATGAGCAGATGTATGCCGCTGCGGCTATGAGCAACTGCGATACTATGATTAATAAAATGCCATTAAAATACGATACAGAGCTTATGGCAGAGGGTGAGAATATATCACAGGGACAAAGACAGCTTTTATCAATAGCAAGAGCATTTCTTGCACAGCCTAAGATCCTTATATTGGACGAGGCGACATCTAACGTGGATACAAGAACTGAAAAGCATATTCAGGATGCAATGCTTAAGCTTATGGAGAACAGGACAAGTCTTATAATAGCTCATAGATTGTCTACAATACAGGATGCTGACATAATTGTTGTTATGGATGAGGGACATATAGTTGAAGCAGGCAATCATAAAGAACTTCTTAACAAAATGGGAAGATATTATAAATTATATATGACACAGTTTGCAGGACAGACAATATAGGTGTATAATTTACTATTACATAAGATTTGTGATGATGCACAGATTAAATTATAGATAATATATGCAGGAATGGTGATGGTATGCGTACAGAGAAAAAATCAAGCATAAAAAATAGTGCAACAAGGTTGATACTGATAGGGCTTCTTGTTCTAATACAGACTGGCTGGATGATATTTTTAATGATGAAGCTGAATACATATTCAACTGCCATAACATTGCTTCTTACATTTATAGCAATGTTTATTGCCCTTAAAATATTTGGAACACACGTTAATGCGGCACAGAAAATGCCCTGGCTAATCGTAATAACTGCAGTTCCGTTTTTTGGAATATGTATATATCTGCTATTTGGACGTTCTATTGTAACTAAAGGTGTTAGACGTTCATTTAATAATATTGAAACGAATGTGCTTACCCTCTTAAAGCAGGATAAGGGCATAATAGATGATATAGCCAGCAAGGACAAGGGCGTAGCTAACCAGTGCAGATATATAAGCAATACAGCAAGATATCCTGTATACAGCAATACAGATGTAAAATATTATCCAACTACTGATGTAAGCTTTGAGGCACAGCTTGTTGAGCTTGAAAAGGCAGAGCATTTTATATTTATGGAATATCACGCTATTGAAGATGCTGAAAGCTTTGCAAGGCTTAAGCATATCCTTGAAAATAAGGCACAGAGCGGTGTGGAGGTAAGAATATTCTATGACGATTTAGGAAGTATTTTTTTCCTTAATAAAGAGTTCATAAAACAGATGAGGCAGAAGGGCATACAGTGCCGTGTATTCAATCCACTTAAAGTTATTGTAAATATGTTTATGAATAACAGGGATCACAGGAAGATAACCGTTATTGACGGCAAGGTAGGCTTTACAGGTGGATATAATCTTGCAGATGAGTATTTTAATATAACACACCCATATGGTTACTGGAAGGACACAGGAATTAAGCTTCAGGGTGATGCGGTAAAGAGTCTCACAGCAAGCTTTCTTACTATGTGGAATGCCATAGAACATACTGATAATGATTATAATAAATATCTTGATGCGACAGATGGCACATATAAGGCAGTTATGAAAGACTGTTATGTACAGCCATATTCAGATAATCCATTAGGACAGGACAGAATTGGTGAGGACGTGTACCTTAATATTCTAAAAAATGCCAAGGACTATGTGTATATCACAACTCCGTATCTTATTATCACTGATGAGATGGAAAGAGAGTTAAGGCTTGCGGTTAAGAGAGGCGTTGATGTAAGAATTGTCACACCGGGAATACCAGATAAGAAGCTTGTATACAGAATTACAAGGTCTTATTATGAGCCACTGTGTTCGGCTGGCGTGAGAATATATGAGTATACACCAGGATTCTGCCACGCTAAGCAGTGGGTATGTGATGATGAAGTATCTGTTGTTGGCACAATCAATATGGACTACAGAAGCTTATATCTTCATTTTGAAAATGCAGTATTTATATATAATAAAGCGACGGCATTAAGTGTAAAGCAGGATATGTTAAATAACTTTGAGGCAGGACACGAAGTGACAGCTGATTATGCTAAAGATGTTATTAAGCCATTAAGACTTGGGGTATGTATGTTAAGAATGATATCACCTTTATTGTAAAATACTTGCAACAAATGTAAAATAATATATAATATTAGTGGCAAATTACATTTATCATTATAAGTGGTTAGATAATTAGTAAGAACAACATTTTGTGTCTATTGTTAGTACCTGGAGGAGGAACAGTGAGAGAAGAATTAGTAGCCGTAAAAGTAGACCACCCATTGGGAAGTACAGACGAGGATAACCCCTCGGTTGTGTATCCGATTAATGTCGGATACGTTATCAATGATAAGGATCTGGAATTCAAACCGGTAACAGATGACCAGAGAGTGTATCTTGTAGGTGTTGATGTTGCTGTTGATGAATATTCAGGTGTTCTTATTGCAGTTGCAAGAAGGAGAGATGATTCAGGAACAGTGTGGGTTGTTGCACCTGAGAACATATTATATACCAAACAGCAGATAGAAGAAATGATATATTTTAAGGAGCAGTATTATGACAGCTTCATTGAAATGGTCGATGAGGAGATGTGGGACGCTTATGATGCCAATGAGAATAAGTTAGGTTTTGAAGTTCGCAGAAGTATGGCAAAGTCACTTCCAGAAGGCGTGTACCACATAGTTGTTATGGTGTATACAGTTACAAAGACAGGAAAGGTGCTTACAACGCAGAGGTCGCGTAACAAGACGAATTCTTTAAAATGGGAAGTTACAGGAGGTTCTATTATCAGCGGTGAAACACCTAGGACAGGAGCGGTAAGGGAACTTCTGGAAGAAACGGGAATTAAGAAATCGCCAGAGAATTTAATTGAACTTTATAGGTATACTGATGATGCAAGACATTGTATATATTATGGTTATCTTAATGTATGTGATGATGAGGAACACGTTAAATTACAGCAGGGTGAAACTATGGACTATATGTATATGCCATATGAGGAATTCATTGATTTCATAATGTCAGAGAGGTTCATTCCGTCAGAACAGAGGCGTTTTAAGCTTCATAGTGAGCATATAGTAAAGCAGATTAAGCAGGCTTGTATGGTACAGTAATAAATTTAATATAATCAGAAGGGAGAGTCATATGTCATTTAAGGAACTTGTATTAAAGAACCGTTCATATAGACGTTTTTTTGAGAATAAGAAAATAGAAAAGGACGAGCTTGTAAATCTTGTTGATATAGCAAGAAATACAGCTTCAGGTGCTAACAACCAGCCTTTAAGATATAAGGTTGTGTGTGATGAGGAAAGCAATAAAAAAGTGTTTGACACATTAAAATGGGCAGGTGCGCTTCCAGACTGGGATGGTCCTGTTGAGGGTGAAAGACCAGCAGGCTACATAATAATATGCAGTGCTTCAAGCGTATCAGCACCAAGAGATGAGGGAATAGCGGCACAGACAATACTTCTTGCCGCCAATGAGGTTAATCTTGGAGGCTGTATGTTTGCAAGTGTTAATATTCCTAAGCTTAACGAAGAACTTTCAATTCCAGAGGGTATGACAGCAAGACTTGTTATTGCATTGGGATATCCTAAGGAACAGGTTGTTATTGATGAAGTATCTGAGGGAGCGAATCTTAAGTATTACAGAGATGACAATCAGGTTCATCACGTACCTAAGTTAAAGTTAGAAAATGTATTATTATAAATTATAAGAAGAATGCAGAGTTTAAGCCTTTGCTTGGATTAACAGGAAACAGGCTTACATTCTGTGAATAGTTATAAAGAAACAGGCGGGATATTAAATCCCGCCTGTTTCTTTGCTTAGTGAATAATTGTTACTATAACTGAGTAATCAGTATAATTTAATCTTTTGTTGCTAATTCCAAAAAGATATTATTATTCTATCACTGTAAATACTATAGATCAAGTTCAATTAATCTGTAGTTGCGGCAAGATGTCTGTATTATTGAGTTCAAATTTTAATCAAAATTTTATCATTTTTTATTCATAGTTTATATTCAGTGAAGCCTATTTTGCAATGGACCTGTAATTCCTTATAAGCAGCGGAAGTTCAGCAATAAGCATACCAATCCAGCCGGCAAGGTATGATAATGGGAGGGCTTCAATTCCTATGCCCATTACAAGTACGAGTGGGATAGCGGCTATAACACGTACGCCCATATTGATAAAGCTGCTTAAAAGTGTAATCTTTAAATCGCCAATTCCACGGAAATATCCCTGTATGCCGTTAGTAGCGGCTGGGAGTATATACATAAATGAGATAAGGCGCAGATACTTAACACCATGCAGAATAACTTCTTCATCTTTAACAAACAGAAGCATAAGTGGTCGTGCAAGTATAAAGCACACGGCAAAAAGAATAATTCCATATATGAATTCAAGCACCATACCACATTTAAAGCCTTCTTTCATACGTTTTTTTTCATTAGCACCTTTGTTCTGAGCCATAAGTGCAGTCATAGCGTGGCCGATATTCTGCTCAGGAGTATACGCAAAATCATCAATTCTGTTGACAACAGCAAATGCAGCGGCTACGGACACGCCCATAGTGTTGACGATTGCCTGAATGCCAATCTTTCCTAACTGGACAGTTGCCTGCTGCATAGCGGATACCCAGCCGTAGCTTATTGTCTTTTTAAGAAGTGAATTGTCAAATACAAGCCATTTTCTGCCTAGCCTTAATATCTCGACACGCTTTTGTATGTATATAATACAGAATACACAGCACATCATTTCGCTTATTACAGTTGATATTGCACAGCCGTTGCTTCCCATTTTAAGGACAATTACAAAGAATAAATCTCCGAAAATATTAAGCAGTGAGCTTGCAATAAGGAAGTATAAAGGAGTCTGGCTGTCGCCTAATGCCCTTAATGTGCTTGAAAAGAAATTATATAAAAATGTAAATATCAATCCTAAAAATATAATTCTCATATAAGAAACAGTTAAATCCATAATAGATGGGTCAACCTGTAACAATTTAAGAATAGGTCTTGAAAAGATAATGCAGCACAGGCTTAATATTGCAGAGAATACAGTGCCTGAAAGCATTGTTGTGCTTATCTGTCTTTGAAGCTTGTTGTAATCTTTAGCTCCGAATTGTGTACCCATAAGTATGCTCGCACCCATACACAGACCATTTAAGAATAAAATCATAAGAGTCATTACAGGGTTGCATATACCAACAGCCGCAAGGGCTTCTTTACCTACGAATTGTCCTACAATAATACTGTCGACAGCGTTATATGTAAGCTGGAATAAGTTACCGAGGACTAACGGTATTGTAAATCCAACAAGGAGAGGCATAATTTTACCTTTTGTTAAATCTTTAGTCATAATTAATCTCCTATCCTGCCCATAACAGGGCTTGTTAAGTTTATGATATTTTGCTAAAGATTTATTATAAGACAGTTGCTTTAAATTGAAAAGAATTATATTATACTAATGTAAAAAAAAGTGTACGCAGAAATGGAGATTATTATGAAAGTTACCCGTGAAGATATGCAGCTTTACGCCGTTACAGATACGCAATGGCTTAATGGCAGGGATTTCTATGAAGAGATTGAGAAAGTCCTTGCGGCAGGAGCTACATTTTTGCAGTTAAGAGAAAAGGATTCGACACACGAGGAGATTGTAAAAAAAGCATTGGCAATTAAACCGATAGCAAGAAGATATGGAGTGCCATTTGTTATAGATGATGATATATACGCGGCGTTAGAGGCAGATGTTGACGGAGTTCATATAGGACAGAGTGATGCAAGCTACGAAACAGCAAGAGAGCTTCTAGGACCTGACAAGATAATAGGAATGACAGTAAAGACACCAGAACAGGCGGCAAATGCGGCAAGACTTGGTGCTGATTATGTTGGAATGGGAGCTGTATTTCATACAAGCACGAAGAAAGATGCCAAAGATTTAAGCAGGGATAATCTTCTTAAGCTTACAGCTATGCTTGATATGCCGATAGTTGCAATTGGCGGCATTAATTATGACAACTGTGATTATTTAAAAGATACAGGCGTGGACGGAATTGC